>OHCL01000672.1_pt1 | contig 11287 bp, 9 predicted proteins | sample 1577591 | NCBI WGS metagenome assembly OHCL01 (sample SAMEA3879549, study PRJEB24766) | human gut metagenome | biome: human-associated habitat; feature: feces | place: USA | collected 1985/1987
CAACCGGATGATTAGCAGTATAATGATAATATACTATCAGCATATGCTCAAGCTTTTCCCAAAAATGGGAAGTTTCAAATACTTGATTTGCGATATCATATACACCTACAGCAGTAATCGACATTGGCTCTTTTGCAACATAATGGCTCGTAGGAGAATCCGCTATAACCATACCTGTTGTCTTTAATTCAGTCTTAATCTCTTTGCTTCCGTCAACCACAATCAAATCGGCTTCTTGTTTTGAATCAGCGTCATACCCTAAAACACTCTGTTCAACCAGCGAGCCTGCTACACCCTTTTGCAAAGCATATGCCTGTATTCTGTTAAAAAATCCAATCTGATCAATCTCTTCCAGCGTACATCCAAGTATTCCATCAAATTTATTAATCAAATATGTTTTCTCATATCTATGTTCTGGCATCTACATCATCCTTCCGCTTCTATTATTTCATCGAGTACTTTTCCCATCCTTGTAATCATTGGAACAACAAGCGCATTTCCCATACAGAAGAATCTCATTCTTTGAGGCATACCTGAATTGGTCCAATCATCCTCAAATCCCTGCAGCCTTTCTGCTTCTATTGGAGTTAACGTCCTTAGTTTACCAGTATCAAGATCTGCCACTATATGGGTACTTCTATTCAACGTTGACTCACTAGTGAGCATAGTTCTTCCTGGTTTATCCCATGGATCTGGAAATGCAACTGGCCCTTCAGAAAAAACATATTCATGTCCATTCGCTGACTTTCTCGGTATTTTCTTTGCTCCTTTTAAATATACCCATTTTGCCATTCGTGCTTCATCATTGATATAAAAGCCTTTGTCTACCCCATGTTCCAATATTTGCCCCAATAAAACAGGCTCTTCCTCTGCTTCCTTAACCTTTGTTGTGTAAATATGATAATCATTCATATAACCACCGGTACTAAAATCAAAGGAAAATGAATCTGATACATCCACAATATCAGATGATATAATGGTTTCTGCAATGGTATCTATCCCCATAATTGGAAATGCCTTTGCCATCATGCCATCTTTAGTAATTATTTCTTCAACGGTCTTTGCTTTCATATTCTTACCGTATGTTGTATTGTTCTTATATGCAAAAATAAAAGTTCTTCTCCGCCTTTGAGCAGCTCCATAAGTAGCCGCATTAACCACTCTCCATTCTACCGAATATCCCAACTCTGCCAAGCAAGAGAGAATAATCCCAAAGTCTCTTCCTCTTTGTTTTGCCGGGGATTTAAGCAATCTATCTACATTTTCAAAAATACAAAAGGGAGATTTCTTTGCGATAAGAGTATCTCTAATCTGCCACCACAATACTCCTTTCTTTCCTTCAATTCCTTTTGAAGAAGCAAGAGTATGTGCAACACTATAATCTTGACAAGGAAATCCGCCTACAAGCAATGAGTGGTCAGGAATGTTCTTTTTGACCATCTCACTAATATCTTCTCCTGTATGAATTTCTCCTTTCAAGTCAACACTTTCTCCGAAGTGTTTCACATAGCAATCATGTGCCCACTGAGTCTTTGCTCCAGGCTCCCATTGAGAGAACCACTTGGTCTCCCATCCAGAATTAAGGCGCTCGAATCCTAGCCGGAATCCACCTACTCCAGCAAACAGTTCACATATTGATTTTTCCATAAAGTCCTCCTTGGCTTCTTTCAGCCATCTCACTTATTTTTTGGTCCGGGATATTCCTGTTAGCACTGCCAGACGACAGATCATTGACCAATTTTCATTATATCATACCAAGCAAATAATCCATAGTAAAAGATAAGCAATCGGGATATTTCTGTCTCGATTGCTCAGTTATTTAATAAAACATACAGTTCTTTCCCAAATTTACCACTCGTTACATTTCAGGTGCTTACCACTCAGACTTACCACTTTTCTTACCACTTTGGATCACGGTTTTGTGATGTTTTGCGATACTTTACGAGGTTTTCTCTGTAAACATCAAATGCCTTCCAGCCCTTATAAATCAAGCATTACCGCCACTTTCCAGCCCTTACTTTTCATCCACAACCTGGAAAATGTAGAACTTTAAATAATAGGAAGAGTCCGCTGCCCAGAGAATGGGATGGTCGGGTGCCTGTGTGCGGAATTCCACCTGACGCAATCTCTTGTGAGCGCCGCGCGCCGCTTCCATAATCGTTTTGTGGAACAGTTCCGGGTCCATAAAATGGGAGCAGGAACAGGTGGCAAGAAAACCGCCGTCTTTTACAAGCTTCATGCCCCGGACATTGATTTCCCGGTAGCCCTTCACTGCATTTTTAATGGAATTACGGGACTTGGTAAAGGCAGGCGGGTCCAGAATAACCACATCAAATTTCTCGCCTTTTTCTTCCAGTGCCGGCAGGAAATCAAACACATCCGCACAGACGAAGCTGACTTTGTCCTCCAGGCCGTTTAAGCGGGCATTTTCTCTTGCCTGCTCCACGCCAAGCTCGGAAGCATCCACGCCGATAACCTCCGTTGCTCCCGCAATACCGGCATTCAGGGCAAAGGAACCGGTATGGGTAAAGCAGTCCAGTACACGTTTTCCCTTGCAAACACTGTGCATAGCGGCACGGTTCTTTTTCTGGTCCAGGAAAAATCCCGTTTTCTGACCGTCTTCCACATCTACAATATATTTGACGCCGTTTTCCACAATTTCCACGCGGGTATCAAACGGCTCTCCGATAAAGCCCTTGTAACGCTCCATGCCTTCCTGCTCCCGCACCTTGGCATCGCTGCGTTCATAAATGCCGCGAACTGTAATGCCGTCTTTTGCCAGTACTCTCTTTACAGCGTCCAAAATCTGCTGCTTTAATTTATCAATTCCCAGCGCCAGAGACTCCACCACCAGAACATCTGCGAACTTGTCCACCACAATACCCGGCAGGAAATCCGCCTCTCCGAAAATCAGGCGGCAGCTTCCGGTATCAATGACCTGCTTTCGGTAATCCCAAGCCGCCTGCACTCTTTCTTCCAAAAAAGCGTCGTCTATTACCGTATCTTTTTTCCGGGACAGAATGCGCACGGTAATTTTGGATTTGGTATTGATAAAACCATATCCTAAAAAGTAGCCGTCAAAGTCATGAACGGTCACAATATCTCCGTTTTCAAAGCTGCCCATAATGCTGTCAATTTCATTATCATAAACCCAGGCACTGCCTGCCTTCAGGGTGCGGCCCTCGCCCTTTTTCAAAGTTACTATTGTGTTATACATATTTTTCTCCTGTATATTATAAATTTTCGATTATAAACTACTGCTAATCCTGCGTTTATCATACTACACGGCTTTCTTTCAGGCAAGTAAGAAGAAAAATGAAAATACATGCCGCCCACACTTTTTCTCTCCTCGGCACGTAAGAATACGGTTTCTCCCATGTTGACACGCTGGTTAGCCTGTGCTAACATTTTTATGGCAAAGTAAGCTGGAAATTACCTGCTGCCATCATATGGAAAGCAACTGCTGACGCCATATGGAAAGTAACTGCTGCCATCATATGGAAAGCAACTGCTGACGTTATATGGAAATCGCCTGCTGACGTACTGTCACATGGAAAGCAACTGATACCGGGAGGAAACACGGATGCACGAAAACGAAATGCCTGAAAACACAATATCTGAAAACACAATATCTGAAAGCACAAAGTACCTTTGTACCTTAGAAAAAGAAGGATTTTTAGGAACCTTTTATGAAAGTAAAGTGCCTACCGACAAGGCAATTATACTGGTTGGCGGCAGCGGTGAAAAACGGGAGTTTGTGGAAAAACGTGCCGAAGCCTTATGGGAAGAAGGCTTTCATGTGCTGTCTTTGGGCTACTATTTATGGAAGCCCCTGTCCCCGCATACTGTCAGCATTCCCATTGATTATGCAGAAAAAGCAGTGGATTTCCTGAAAAACAAATGCCCGGTGCCTATTGCAAAAATCGGCATGACGGGACTTTCCCTGGGCGCTGCCTACGTTCTGCTTTGCGCTTCCTATCTGCCCGATATTTCCTGCGTGGTTTCCGTTTGCGGTTTTGATTTCGTAGTGGAAGGCTGCAAAAACATGATTTTCCGCCAGCACAAATCTTATTTCTCCTTTCATGGAGAGGATGTACCCTACGAACCGGCGGAAGCCCTGTCCCATATAGGAAAAACGCTGCGCGCCTGGAAAAAAGACCTTCGTTACGGCTCCAAAGCCATGAACCGCTTCTATTATAATGAATGCTTTTCCGACCGCACCGATGTCAGCCGCATAAAGGTGGAAAACATCAAGGGCGACGTCCTTTTGCTTGCTCCGGCTTATGATGACACCTGGCCTTCCGACATTGCCTTTCCCCGCATCATGAAGGTATTGGAGGAAAAACAATTCCCGTACCGTCATGAATGTGTTATCTATGAAAAAGCAAGCCATTATCTGGCAGTTCCTTCCGGCGCCATGGCGGTGAACGGAAAAAAAGAAGAAGATATGTATAAAATACTTGCCAGATTCATGACCATGGAAGCCAAATATCCGGAAGAATGTAAAAAAGCCCGCGAAGAAAGCTGGCAGAAACTAGTTTCTTTTTTCCGGGAATGGTAAATTTCTATTGACACTTTCACCGTCTTAGTGTATTATTTTAATGTTCGACATAAAGCGATGCGTGGCTCAGCTTGGTAGAGCGCTACGTTCGGGACGTAGAGGTCGCAGGTTCAAATCCTGTCGCATCGATGAAAAAAGCTTGAAAACAAATGTTTTCAAGCTTTTTTGTTATAAACCGTCTATTTTTATCCCCTCGTATCTCTACTTCTTACATCTGCGGTGTCTGGTAGCTGCCGCCCTGGTATGCGTAATACTGCTGCTGTTCTTCCTGACCCTTGTTGAAAAGTTTCTTGAACTTTCCGGACAGTTTGCAGAGTTTATCATATAAATCGAAGGTAATCTGGGTGGTGGGTGCTACTTCCATGTAGGAAACCATCATCTTTACCATCATGTAGCTGTCGATAAAGGAAGAACGGAAGCGCCCATGTCACAAGGGTGATACCCATAACGATTAAAGTTGTGATTGCGGCATCCTTTAAAAGCTTCTTCCAGTTCTGGAAGTAGATAACAACGCCGTCTGCTGCGCTCTTACATGCGGACTGGTCTTTATGTAAGAAGGTGTAGCCCAGGCAGCATTCATCAACATACCCCAGTGCAATCTGTACGAACATCTGGGCAAAAGATAAAATGGCGCTGACCCCGGGAATACCGCCGAGCAGATTATCTAACTTCTGTAAGCCCTTCTGCAACTGACTGACCGCGCCGGATACCAGTCTGTCTACTACAAAGTAAACGTTTGCTGTGGCAAATCTCTCTTTTACCATATTCTTCGCAACTTCAAACTGGTTATCGGGTACCTGACCGGTTGTTACAGCGGTGGTTACCATTGCCACATGTCCTGCTTTAATCATATAGCCGACATAGTGATTGACGATACCGCTTACCGCAGCCACCATAATGAGCCAGATCCAGAAACCGATTACCATGCCGCCGCCCTGACCGAGGCTGCCGAGTCCTAAACAGATAGCCAGCAGTATGATAGAAAAAAGAATAACTGCTGCGCCAAGTGCGAGCTTAAGCCACACAAACTTCATTGTCTTAAAATAAACATCTCTTGCTTTCAATTTTTTTCCTCCATAAGATTATTTTCAAACTACGCTCTTATTATATGAGGGGCAAAGAAAAAGTGCATCCTCAGATTCTGCACTTTAGTGTGGCAGAACAGTAAAAAGGATGCACGTTTCAGGGAAGTATAAATTTTTCAGTACCCCGGAGCTTTGCCTTCCAAGAGGGAGAACGGTCTCGCAGACATTCCACCGCAGCCGTAACCTCTTTTATAATAGAAGCAACTTCCTCTTCTGTATTGTAATCGCTTAATGTCAGGCGCAGGGCGCTGTTTGCAATCTCCCGTGGTCTGCCCAATGCCAGCAGCACATGGCTGGGATCTAAGGAACCGGAAGTGCAGGCGGAACCCGCCGAGGCACAGATGCCCTTGGAGTCCAGCAATACCAGCAAAGTTTCTCCGTCCACCCCTTCGAAGCTGAAATTCACGTTTCCGGGCAGCCTGTGCTTGCTGTCACCGTTCAAAGTGGAGTGAGGAATTTGCGACAGACCCGCAATCAGCTTATCCCGCATAGCCTGCACCCGGCTGCTTATTTCTTCCAGGTGTGCCGAACATTCCTTGAGGGCTGCCGCCATGCCCACAATGGCGGGAACATTTTCCGTACCGGCGCGCCTGCCTCTTTCCTGGGCGCCGCCTTCGATCAGATTTGTCAGCAGAATGCCCTTTTTCACATAAAGAGCACCTACACCCTTGGGTCCGTGAAACTTGTGGGCGGATAAAGAAAGCATATCGATATTCTGCTCCGCAACCGATATGGGCAGATGTCCCACTGCCTGCACGGCGTCCGTGTGGAATAAAATGCCCCTTTCACGACAAACAGCCCCAATCTCCCCGATGGGAAGAATGGAGCCTACTTCATTGTTTGCATACATAACCGTCACCAGACAGGTATCATCACGGATAGCATCCCGCACCTGCCCCGGTGTAATATTTCCCTGTTCTCCCACAGGCAAAAGCTCCACCGTAAAACCTTGTTCCTCTAACTTTTTCAGAGTATGCAGTACGGCGTGGTGCTCAAATGCTGTGGAAATAATGTGCTTTTTTCCCGCCTTTTCGCCAAGTCTGGCTGCCGACAGGATTGCCTGATTGTCCGCTTCACTGCCTCCGGAGGTGAAATAAATCTCTTTGGGGGAGCAGCCTAAGCATCCGGCTATCGCATTACGGGAACTGTCCAGTGCATCCGCCGCCCTTTGTCCCACTGCGTGAAGACTGGAAGGATTGCCGTAATATTCCCGTAAAAAGGGGAGCATGGCCTTAAGAGCCGTTTCGCTCATTTTTGTGGTTGCCGCATTGTCTGCGTATATCTGCATTTTCCATGCTCCTCCTTCCCTTTATAATCCCACATCTTTTGCTTAATCCCAGGGCTTTTGCCAACCGGAATTATCGAATCTCTTAGAGTCCTAATTTTTTCTCCAGCTTAGCAACAACATCTTTGATACAACCGTCCTTGAACGGGCTTACCAGTCCGACCTCTTCTACCATGCTGGTGAAGAAATCGCTTGCGGACAGATAGCAGAGTTTTAAGTAGCTGTCCCATGCGGACTTGAAGTCTTCGTCCATTTTTGCCTTGTACTGCAGAGCGTCCGTCTGTGCGATACAGTAATCGATATAGTAGAACGGAGACATGTAAATGTGCTGCTGTTTCTGCCAGAAACCGCCCTTGGAGAAGAATTTTGCATCGCCGAAATCCCAGTGAGGCTTGTATTCCTGCTGTAATTTCTTCCATGCGGCATGTCTTTCCGCCGGAGTCATTTCGGGATTTTCGTATACGATATGCTGGAATTCATCTACCATACAGCCGTAAGGGATAAATGCCACAGCATCCTCTAAATGCATTTCTCTGTAATCATCCGCTCTGTCACCGAAGAACAGCTCCATCCAGTCACCGGTGAAAAATTCCATGGACATAGAGTGTGTTTCCGCTGTTTCCATAGTAATGTCGCGATGCTCCTGAATAGGGTCTTTGCCGGATAAAAATCCCTGGAACGCATGACCGCATTCATGAGTTATGACATCAACGTCACCTTCTGTGCCGTTAAAGTTTGCAAAGATAAACGGAGAATTGTAGTCGGGCAGGTAGGTCATATAGCCGCCCGCTCTTTTGGTCTTTCTGCCGAGAACATCGAAAAGCTCGTTCTCCATCATGAAGTCAAAGAATTCCTTGGTTTCGGGAGAAAGCTCTGCGTACATCTTCTGTCCGTTCTTCAAAATATCTTCGGGAGTGCCGATGGGCTTGGGATTTCCTTCCTTAAAATAAACACCTTCGTCAATGTAGGAAAGCTTTTCCAGACCCAGTCTCTGTCTTCTTCTGTCATGCAGCTTTTCTGCAAAAGGCACAAAATCCTTCTTAATCTGCTTACGGAAGTTCTCCACCTCATCCTTGCCGTAACAGTTACGCTGCATACGGTAATAGCCTAAGGTAACATAGTTGTCGTAACCCAGCGCCTTTGCCTGTGCATCCCTGTTCTTGACAAGTTTGTCATAAATTTCATCCAGCTTGCCTGCATTCGCTTCAAAGAAATCTGACATCTTGTCCCATGCTTTCTGACGGATTTGTCTATCCGGGCTGATGGTGTAAGGACGGAGTAAGGAAAGGTTTAATTCTTCACCTTCCCAATCGATTTTTGCGGAAGCAATCAACTTTGCATACTCGGTTACCAGCGCATTTTCTTCCTGCATCAGGGGAATGAGCTTGGCATCAAAAGACTTTAAGGAAAGTTCAATGTTCTTAAACGCCACGGGACCGATTTTCTCAATCAGATAATCCTTGTAGGGAGACTCATAGAGTTTTTTCTTGTACGCTACCACCAGATTTTCCAGTTCGGGCATTTTTTCATCATAGAAATCCTGCTCTGCACTGTAAAATTCATCCGCAGTATCTACGTCATGGCGAATTTGTGCAATGGTAATGTTGGTTGCCACTGTGTCATAAAGTGCATAAAATTTTTTGTGGACAGCAAACTGCTCTTCGCCGCTCTTTGCCGCATCCAGCTCTGCCATCAGAGCTTTCATGTCTTCCGCAACTTTATCAAAGTCCACTCTCTTGTAGGGCATGTCCTTAAATTTCATAAAAAAACCTTCTTTCACTATAAGATATATAACTACTGTATCTCTATCTTATAATGAAAGAAGGTTCTTTTCAACTTAAAACTTTATAAACCCACTCATTGGTATCATTCCTTTGTGTCAGGGAACTTGCCTTGTCCGGCAAGCCCCGCTGTTTTATCTTGCCGTTTTATCCTTCAATGGCGATATGTTTCTTCTGCTCTACTGCCTTAGCTTCCTTCTTGGGAATAGACAGTTTCAGAATACCGTTTTCATATTTAGCCTTGATATCATCCTCGGTAATACCGTCACCGACATAGAAGCTTCTGCTCATGCTGCCGGCATAACGTTCCTTACGGATGTATTTGCCTTTCTTATCCTCTTCGTCCTTATCAAGACCCTTGGAAGCGGAAATAGTAAGATAACCGTCTGTCAAATCCAGATTCAGTTCGTCTTTCTTGAAGCCGGGCAGATCAATGTCTACTTCGTAACCGGTCTCATGCTCCTTTACATCCGTCTTCATCATATTTTTAGCTTTCTTGCCATACAGAGGATTACGTTTACCAAAGAAATCATCCTCGAATGGGAAGTCCATCATCTCATCAAATAAATCTTCACCAAAAATGCTAGGTAACATCATAAGTCATTCCTCCTTCTATGAGCAGTACAGCTTTGCTGTAACTGTCCGGAAACCATGTTTCCGAAAACTTTTCTGTTACACTCATTGGGAACTTAGGAACTTTTCTCTTTTCCTTTGTTCTAACTGTGTTATAACACATATTGTTAGCACTGTCAATAGGTGAGTGCTAATTTTTTTGTGAAAAATCTGTGAACTTTTTCACTGCAAATTTTCTACCTTATATCTCATGTATCTGCAGAAGTGTACCGGATTATACGGCCTTCGCATACTCCTGCAGCTTCTGTTTGGCATCGGCGCTTAAATTCCTGGGGACGCGAATCTGGATAACTGCGTACTCGTCGCCTTTCTGGGAAGGATTCTTCATGGAAACAATACCCTTGCCTTTCAGACGAATCTTGGTGCCTGACTGTGTTCCTTCTTTAATTTTACAGCTCACTCTGCCATTCAGAGTAGGAACTATGGTTTCGCCGCCAAGAACGGCTGTTTCAAAAGGAATTTCCACGGTGGTGTAAATGTCCATGCCTTTCCGTTCAAAACCGGGTTTGCTCTGAACAGTTACTTCCAGAAGCAGGCTGCCGGCTCCGCCGCCGTTTTGTCCGGGCATACCTTTGCCTTTCAGACGAATCTTCTGACCGGAATCAATGCCCGCAGGAATATGCACCTGCAGAGACTGCTCCCTACCATCCGGAGTACGGAAACGGATAACCTTGTCAGCGCCAAGTGCGGCTTCTTCAAAGCTTACCTCTACCTTGGCAAGCACATCTTCACCGTCCCTGGAGCGGCTGCGGCTCTTTTTGCCGGCTCCGCCAAAGAAGCCGTCGAAAATATCATCCAAATTGTCACCGGTATAATAATATTCCTGATACCCATCACCGGGATTTCCTTCAAAATGGAAACTGCCGTTGCCAAAGCCGCCTTCGCCGCCGAAACCGCCACGGAATCCCTGACCGCCAAATCCGCCGAAGCCACCGGCGCCGCCGCCAAATCCCTGACCACCGGCACCGTACGCACCGCCCTGACCGGCGCCTTCCTCAAAAGCTGCATGACCAAACTGATCGTACAACTTACGTTTCTCTTTATCGCTCAAAACCTCATATGCTTCCGTAACTTCCTTAAAAAGCTCCTCTGCCCTGGGGTCGTCTTTGTTCATATCCGGGTGATATTTCTTTGCCAGTTTCCGGTATGCTTTTTTGATTTCCGCATCCGTCGCTGATTTATTCACACCTAACACTTCATAATAATCTCTTTTTTGTGCCATATTCGTTATCCCTCCCTTCCGGATTTATTTTTTTCGTACTTTTTGTCATTTCTCATTTTCATGATAGAAAAATGCCCCGGAGTTTGTTCCGGGGCAGCTTAAACATCAGCCTTCAATTGCGACATGCTTCTTGGTTTCCACTGCTTTTGCTTCCTTCTTAGGAACATCCAGCCGTAATACACCATTTTCAAATTTCGCATGTATATCTTCTTCGGTAACATAGTCACCAACATAGAAGCTTCTGCTCATTGCGCCGGCATAACGCTCCTGACGGATGAATTTGCCTTTCTTGTCTTCTTCATCCTTGTCAAGACCCTTGGAAGCGGAAATAGTAAGGTAACCGTTTTCCAACTCAACGCTGATTTCGTCTTTCTTGAAGCCGGGCAGGTCAACCATGATTTCGTAACCGTTATCCAACTCCTTAACATCGGTCTTCATAATCTGTTTTGCATGTTTGCCATACAACTCCTTGCTTACATCGGGGAATGCAAAACCATCCATAAAGTCATCAAAAATATCTCTACCAAATACACTGGGCATCATCATAAGTCCTTCCTCCTTCTATGACCGCACAACCTTGGTCGTGCAGAAAATGGAAACCTTCGTTCCATTTGTTTACATTTTCATTTAGGAACTCCGGAACATTTCTCTCTTCCTTTGTTCTACGTGTACTATAACACTTATTATTAGCACTGTCAAGAGGTGAGTGCTAATATAATT
>OHCL01000678.1_pt1 | contig 11259 bp, 13 predicted proteins | sample 1577591 | NCBI WGS metagenome assembly OHCL01 (sample SAMEA3879549, study PRJEB24766) | human gut metagenome | biome: human-associated habitat; feature: feces | place: USA | collected 1985/1987
TCTTATGCCCGGGCACATCGAAGGGAACGACCCTTCGTTTCTTCAGTTTTTCCAGCGCCTCATAGACCGGCGCATGCATCTGTTTTTTCTTATCCATATCTTCTCCCTGTTGTCTTTTCCTGTCCACAGATCTGTTTCATGTTTCAATGCCACGTTTCTATTTTCCGGGCTTACTTATTCATTTTATCGCAATTAATATGTATTTTCCAGTTTGTTTTTGCGGTTTTCCTTTGAAAATAACTGATTTTTTGTCAAAACAAGGCTGTGTCAGAACTTTTACATTCTTACACAGCCCTTTTGTCATAGCATTGGATTTTTTACAGTTGATTAGTTGTTGATCAGCTTATCACTCTCGTTGTTCCAGCTGTAAAGCTTACGGATCTCTTCGCCGACCTTCTCGGAAGGATGCTCAGCAGCAAGCTTTCTCATAGCCTTGAAGTGAACCTGCTTGCCTGCGGGAGACATATCTAACAGGAATTCCTTAGCAAAAGTACCATCCTGAATATCGGACAGGATCTTCTTCATGGTCTTCTTGGTCTCCTCGGTGATCAGCTTGGGGCCGGTGATGTAGTCACCATACTCAGCGGTGTTGGAGATAGAATATCTCATGCCTGCGAAACCACTCTGGTAGATCAGATCTACGATCAGCTTCATCTCATGGATACACTCGAAGTATGCATTTCTGGGATCGTAACCAGCCTCAACCAGAGTCTCGAAACCAGCCTGCATCAGAGCACATACGCCGCCACACAGAACTGCCTGCTCACCGAACAGATCGGTCTCGGTCTCGGTTCTGAAAGTGGTCTCCAGAACGCCTGCTCTTGCGCCGCCGATAGCCAGTGCGTAAGCCAGTGCTAAATCCTGTGCCTTGCCGGTAGCATCCTGATGTACCGCAATCAGACAGGGAACACCCTTACCGGCCTGATACTCGCTTCTTACGGTATGTCCGGGTCCCTTAGGAGCGATCATGGTAACATCTACATCCTTAGGAGGAACAATCTGTCCGAAGTGAATGTTGAAGCCGTGAGCGAACATCAGCATATCGCCTGCCTTTAAGTTCGGCTCGATATCTTTCTTATACATAGCAGCCTGTAATTCATCATTGATAAGAATCATGATAATATCTGCTCTCTTTGCAGCTTCTGCTGCTGTATATACTTCAAATCCCTGTGCTTCAGCCTTTGCCCAGGACTTGGAGCCTTCATACAGACCGATAATCACATGGCATCCTGATTCCTTTGCATTCAGTGCATGTGCATGTCCCTGGCTGCCGTAGCCGATAATTGCGATTGTCTTGCCTTCCAGAAGAGAAAGGTTACAATCTTCCTGGTAAAAAATTTTTGCCATTTTTCTTTCCTCCATTGCATCATAATTTAATAGCTTTTATAACTGTAGAGGGTTCATCCCCCGGGTTATCATATTAAAAATTCACGACGTTTTCCGTACCTCTGCCCAGTCCGGCGATACCGGTTCTGGCAAGCTCTAAAATTTCGTAGCCTTCCTGCATCAGATCGTTTAAAAAAGCATCTATTTTTTCCTGTGTACCCGTCATTTCCACAATCAGGCTTTCCGGCGCCACATCAATAATCTTGGCACGGAAAATATCCGTTAAGGAAATCACATTATGTCTCTTTTCTGGACAGACACGGACTTTAATCAGCGCCAGCTCCCTGTAAACACTTTCCGTAGGCTTTAATTCCCTTACATCCCTGACATCCACAAGCTTACCTACCTGCTTCTCAATCTGTGCCAGAATCTGCTCGTCCCCGGTTGCCACTATGGTAATACGGGTAAATCTCGGGTCAGCCGTCACACCTGCGGTAATACTTTCAATATTGTAACCGCGGCGGCTGAAAAGACCGGAAATACGGCTTAAAACACCGGATGTATTATCTACAATAAGCTGAAAAACTCTTCTTTGCAAAATCTTTTCCTCCTGCCCTTTTCCCTATCATATCAACACTTTTTTCGCTTGTCAACGTATGATATGCAGGAATATTCTCTATAACCTGTGTTTATGAAATCATAATTACAGACGCATGTTATTCCTATCAGTTATCGTTTTCGGAACATTTGGGAAGCGCTAACGTTCCGGTTCTTGCCACTTCCACAATGCTGATGGAAGCCAGGAGCTGGATAAACAGCTTCGTCTTTTCCGGTACATCGCAGACCTGAATCATCATCAGATTTTTGGACATATCGACGATTTCCGCCTTTCCCTTCATCATGTCACAGACCTCTAAGATTTCACGCCGGTTGTTTTTGTTGTACTTTACTTTAATAAGCATAAGCTCCCGGCTGATGCTTTCGGTCTCGCCGAAGGTCTTTACCTTAATGACATCCAGCTTTTTGTTAAGCTGCTTTTCAATCTGTTCAATGGTTCTTTCGTTGCCGCTCGACACAATGGTCATGCAGGAAACGGCAGGGTCGTCCGTTTCGCCTACGGCAAGGCTGTCAATATTAAAGCATCTCCGGGAAAAGAGTCCGGCTACCTTGCAGAGTACACCGGAACGGTTTTCTACCAATACAGAATATATTTTTTTCATAGTCGTACCTCTTATTTCACAAGATCCATGGGGTCAATCAGGCATTCCAAAAGTGCGGTTTCATCCTTCGCCAAAAATTCATCCAGTGTCTTTTCCGCATCCTGCATATTGGCCAGGCGGTAAAACGGCATGTCGTATGCCTTGGACAGCTTGGACAGATCCGGACTGCCGGAAAGGTCTACTACGGAATAATGGTCTTTGTAGGTGTAATGCTGGTACTCTCTTACCATTCCGAGGTAGTTGTTTTTCAGCACGATAATTTTCACCGGAACGGAAAACTGCCGGATGGTTGCCAGCTCCATCATGGACATCTGGAAGGAACCGTCGCCGCAGACGGCAATGACCTGTCTGCCCGGAGCCGCCAGCCTGGCGCCCATGGCTGCCGGAATGGAGTACCCCATGGTGCCCATACCGCCGGAGGTTAAGAACTTACCCTTCTTTACAATATGGTAGCCGCAGGACCATATCTGGTTCTGTCCGACATCCGCCACATACACGCCATCCTCTTTCATTTTATCGGAAAGCATGGTAATGAAGGCTGCCGGGTCCACATAGTCCGGATTGGGATTTCTCTTCGGCGCCATAGTCTGTCTGTAGGTGTTTAAGGTTTCTATCCATTCGTCATGCTCGCAGGTAAATTCCTGTTTCATGAAGTCTTCAAAAATGTGCTTGGCATCGCCGACAAGGGGAATGGTCGGTCCGGCATTCTTACCGATTTCCGCCGGGTCCACATCCATATGTACCAGAATTTTGTTCTGGGTAATCAAATCCGGCTGGCTGACTGCTCTGTCCGCCACGCGTGCACCCACCATGATAAGCAGGTCGGACTCGTTCATTGCCCGGTTGGCATAGGCTTTGCCATTGTTGCCCACCATACCGTAATAAAGCGGATGCTCGGTAGGCATTACCCCGATGCCCATCATAGTGGACACTACGGGAATTTTATAGGTCTCCGCAAAGGTGCGCAGCTCATTTTCCGCTTCGCTTAAAAGCACGCCGCCGCCTGCACAGATAATGGGACGTCTGGCATGCTCCAGTGCCTTGATTACCTTTTTAATCTGCACAATATGCCCCTTTACGGTAGGCTTGTAGGTACGGATATTGACTTCCTCCGGATATGCAAAACGGCTGATTGCCGCATTCTGGACATCAATGGGAATATCAATCAGTACCGGACCTTTTCTGCCTGAATTGGCAATATAAAAGGCTTCCTTAAAGATACGGGGAATATCCTGCACGTTTTTCACAAGATAGCTGTATTTTACAAAGGACTCCACAGCGCCCGTGATATCCGCTTCCTGGAATACGTCGCTTCCTAAAAGCTCGCTGTTTACCTGACCGGTAATGCAGATTAAGGGAATGCTGTCCGCAAACGCGGTGGCAATGCCGGTGATGACATTGGTAGCCCCCGGTCCGCTTGTTACGGCACAGACCCCCGGCTTTCCCGTCATTCTTGCCATTCCGCTTGCGGCATGGGCTGCATTCTGTTCCGTGCGCACCAGCACGGTTTTAATATCAGACTGTAAGATACTGTTATAAAAAGGACAAATCGCAACGCCCGGATAGCCAAACACGACTTTGACATCCTCGGCTTCCAGACATTTGATAATAGCATCTGCTCCGTTCATGGTTTTCCTCCAACATTTCTAAAATTGCGTAAAATTTATTTTAACACACTAAAGTATTTCTGGCAATGTTTTGCTAAATTTTGACATACAAAACAGAAAAAACATCAAGAAAAAATCCGCAGACAATCTGCGGACTTTCCCTTTAAGCCATTTTATTTATTTGTAAGGAGATGTTTAGAAACCTGTAGTTACTGCTTTTCGCCAACATTACTGTCTGACGTTAAAAGCCTTCATGCCGGGATAAACGGCACTGTCACCCAGTTCTTCTTCAATACGGAGAAGCTGGTTGTACTTGGCAACACGTTCACTTCTGGAAGGTGCGCCTGTTTTAATCTGGCAGGTATTTAATGCAACTGCCAGGTCTGCAATGGTGGTATCAGCCGTCTCACCGGAACGATGGGAGCTGATAGCGGTGTATCCAGCCTTGTGAGCCATCTTGATAGCTTCCAGGGTTTCGGATACGGAACCAATCTGGTTTAATTTAATCAGAATGGCATTGCCTGCGCCTAAGGAAATACCCTTAGCCAGTCTTTCGGTGTTGGTAACGAACAAATCATCACCAACAAGCTGGACCTTGTCACCGAGTCTTTCGGTAAGCTTCTGCCAGCCTTCCCAGTCCTCTTCATCCAGACCGTCCTCGATGGAGATAATGGGATATTTTTCACACAGCTTTGCCCAGTGCTCAATCAGCTCTTCGGCTGTATACTCGGTACCCGCCTTGGGCAGCTTGTAATAACCTTTGCCTTTTTCGCTCTTCCATTCGGAGGAAGCGGCATCCATGGCAATTTTAAAATCCACGCCGGGCTTGTAGCCTGCTTTTTCTACAGCTTCCAGAATAGTGGAAATTGCTTCTTCGTCGGATTTTAAGGCCGGAGCGAAACCGCCTTCATCACCAACGGAGGTAGCCAGTCCTCTTTCCTTTAAGATAGCTGCCAGTGCATGGAATACTTCCGCACACCATCTTAAGCATTCCTTGAAGGAAGGTGCACCTACAGGCATAATCATGAATTCCTGCACATCCAGTCCGCTGGAAAGCGCATGGCAGCCGCCATTGATAATGTTCATCATGGGAACCGGAAGTCTGTTGCCGGAAATACCGCCTAAGAAACGGTAAAGAGGAAGCTCCATGGCATTTGCTGCCGCTCTTGCGGTTGCAATGGAAACTGCCAGAATGGCGTTTGCACCGAGATTGGATTTGTCCTTGGTGCCGTCGGCCTTAATCATAGCCTTGTCAACCGCATATATGTCGGAAGCATCCAGACCTTTGATTGCATCGTTGATAATTGTATTTATATTTTCAACGGCCTTAGTGACACCCTTGCCGCCGTATCTTGCCTTATCTCCGTCGCGAAGCTCCAGTGCTTCAAATTCACCGGTGGATGCACCGCTGGGTGCGGTTCCTCTTCCGATGGTACCGTCTGCTAAAACAACCTCTGCTTCCACGGTAGGATTTCCTCTGGAATCTAAAATTTCTCTGCCATATACTTTTTCAATACTCAGATAATTAACCATTTTGTACGCTCCTTTTCTTTCTGCAAGCGGGATATCCTCCCGAAAGCGTGCATTCTTTCGGCTCATGCGATAGCATGAAAGAGGATTCCACATGATTTACTCATTAGTTAGCATCTGCTAACTAATGCAAAGTATACAATGAGTACCAAGAAAATGCAAGCCCTATTTTTAATTTTTTTCAGAGCTCTTCTATTTTCTTCCGTTTTAAGCATTAGCAAGCTTTTCTCCTAATTCCCTGCACGCCTCTAATCCCTCTTCGTCAGGAGTTTCATGACAGATGACGCCTTCGCCGCCCACAACTTCGGCACCGGCAGCCTTCATACGGGCTTCCCAGTCACGCATCCACTCGCCGTCGCCCCAGCCGTAAGAACCGAACAGGGCAATCTTTTTTCCTGCCGCGAAGCCTTCCACTTCCATAACGAACGGTTCCATGGCGGACTCTTCCAGAACTTCCGCTCCCATAGCGGGGCATCCCAATGCAAATGCGCTTGCATCCTTTAAGGTTTCTGCCGGAACGGTGCCTACGAAAGCAACCTCCGCTTCCTTTCCTGCCTTTCTTATGCCATCCGCAACAGCCTCTGCCATTGCCTGTGTATTGCCGCCCATTGTCCAGAAAATTACATATATTTTATCCATTTTACTTTTCCTCTTTTCTTATAATTTTAATTCTTATTGACAGATGGCAAGAATGTCTTTCATTCCCACCTGAAAGGATAAGAGCTGAATCAGGTTTTCCCTTGCATATTCAAACTTCCGGAAAAGCTCCTGTTTACTCTCCCTGTCCTTATATACCTTCCAGTAACCGCTGCAGAGATAATTTCTGCCGCCGTACCGGATAAAACCTTCCACGTCTTCCACCGGATATTCTAAGAGTATTCCCATCTCGTGAGGAAACTCCTCTTTTCCTTCCCTGTAAGCCAGGTATCGCATCCGGAAGGAAGTAAGTACACTGTTTAATGTGAGTTCATCATAGCCCCTTTCCTGTAAGAAAGCCGCCACCTCTTCATCCTGCAGGAGTTTTTCCATTTTATCCGTCCGGTATAAAAAGAAAACACCTCGGTTTTCCGTTTCTCCCAGAAAAAAGCTTAAGATTTTACTGCCACGCAGTACCTCAAGCATGGACTCATATTCGCTCCAGGGAATGGTTAACAGATTGGATGCTTTCAGTCCGGTAATCAGAGGTGCACACTGCATGGCAAGTTCCCTGTCGATATTGCCCGAAGGTGAACTCTGCAGTTTCTCCCATGTTTCGTAACTCAATCGGTTCCTCCTTTCCAGTTAGCTTCTGCTAACTGGATTTATCATACAGGATTTACCGCTTTCTGTCAAGTCACTTTCTGTTGTCTTTTTTCCCAAGATATGATAGATTAAATAGGTACGAAAAAAGGAGGACTTTCCATGAAAACAAAACATTTTCTGGCACTGCTTGTTCTCTCTGCCAGTTTGCTTTTTACAGCCTGCGGCAAAACAACCGACCCTGCCAAGGCAAAATTTGAAAATGATATCAATACTTTCTGCGACAATGTGGCGGAAATCGACGCCGGTATCAACAGCATCGACTCTTCTTCCGAGGATGCTCCCGATATCCTGCTCGATTACTTGGACCAGCTTGACCAGCAGTTCAAGCTTTTAGCTGAGCTCTCCGTTCCGAACGACTACTCCTACATGGAGCAGCTTGCCGATGAAGCCAGCGAGTATATGTCCACGGCAGTTTCTTCTTACCACGAAGCCTACGCCAACCATTCCTTTAACGAATATACCGCTGAATACGCCAAGGAAAACTACGACAGAGCCTGCAAACGCGTGACCGTTATCTTAGAGCTTCTGCAGGGCAAAGAAATTACCGATTCCGACGTTGTCATCGAAACCGGTAACGAATAAACTTTCTCATGAAATTTCTGACAACGGTTTTATGGTATACCCCATCTCTTCCCATTTTGTCAGAAGTTCATCCAGTATTTCCGCATTGGTCTTTGAAGTGCTGTGCAGCAGCACAATCGCGCCGGGATGAATACGTCCCGTCAGCTTCTGAAATGCTTCTTCGTGTGTGGGCTGGTTATCCTGATACCAGTCCACGTAAGCAAGACTCCAGAAGAAAGTCTGATATCCCATGCTTTGCGCCATTTTCATATTTTCCGTGCTGAATTTTCCCTGCGGCGGTCTGTAGTATTTCGCCATTTCCGTTCCGGTTATGGATTGAAACAGGGCTTCCACATCCTCCATTTCTTTTCGGAAGGAGGCTTCATCGGAAATCTTAGACATATCCAGATGATGGTATGTATGGTTGCCGACCGCATGCCCGTCCTCCACCATTCTTTTTACGATTTCCGGCGCCGACTCTAAAAAATGTCCCACTACAAAAAAGGTTGCCTGCACATTGTGTTTCTTTAGGGCATCCAAAATGGGCTCCGTATTTCCGTTTTCATAGCCGCAGTCGAAGGTCAGATAAATCACCTTTTCTTCGGTGCTTCCCACGTAATACGCACCATACTGTTCAAGCTCCTTCTCACTGACATTGCCCGTGGGCTTTGTTCCTTCTTCTCCAAATCCCAGTCCCCAGTTCTCCGTGGAAAGCACCTTGCCGGAGTTTGCCTGCCGCACGTAGCTTGTGGCATATCCCAATGCCTGCCCCACAAAATACATGGAAAGCAAAAGCACTATCACTAATATTTTTTTCATAAGAAAAACCCTGATATACTTTTTATCAGTATATTAGGGTTTTCGGGTTTCATTCTTATAAATTTCCGTTCTCCCGGGAATTTAAGCTGTCATTTACGGGCGCATACGGATTTTGTTGGTTGTACGCATTATACGGGTTCCCGCTTCCTGCATTATACCCGTTGTAGGTATTTCCCGTATTATACTGGTTGCAGCCGTTTGCCCTGCGCATGTTGTCCGGTCCGTAATAGACAGTCTTTGCGTCAAACGCCAGAATAACCCGGAATATATACGGCAGCAGCATCATGCCGATGTTAAAGCCTGTCGTTTTTCCATAGGCTTCTCCGGTTTTGAACCGGATATAAAGCCTGCCGAAAACATTGATGCCCGGGACAAATCCCAGCCAGAACCACAAAGAATCGCCCATGACAATCCGGCAGAGCACAAAATAATTGTAGAACGGAATAATGGCTTTCCATCCCTCTTCGCCTGCTTTCTCGAACAAGCGGTAATCCGCTATGATGCTCAGAACATAAATGACTAAATTGACAAGTGCAATGACCATATAAATGACTGCTATAGCAGACATCATGGCACTATACACATCATGATAATAACCGCTGTTGTAAGCGTATCTCATATATTCCCCTCTCCTTCTGCATTTTTTCCAGAGAGCACTTTTACCCTCTGTTCAGCTTTTTTTCTATCCATTTACCCCGGACCAGAATAATACCGGCCGGCAGCAGAATAAAACTGATAATCTGTGAGGTCGATATACCGAATATCTGGCTATTGTATAATAAATCAGATAAATCCCCAGTAACTGACCGGTTTTTGTCTTCTTTTTTTTCATCAGTATAAATAAAACGGCACTTACAATGAAGTTCATGCCCGCTTCCAGAAGCTGTACGGGAAATCTTGATACTTCACTAAGCTCCGGAATCATTTCGTTGTACGGGAACTGTATGCTGAAGGGTCCATGATATTCAATGCCGTAGCAGCATCCTGCCATAAAGCATCCGATTCTGCCAAACCCATGTACAAACGGTATCAGTGGCGCCGTGATATCCATAAACGGATATGCCGGTATTTTATATTGCCGGCAGTATACATATACGCCTGCCGCCGCCCCTAACAGACCTCCATAAAAGACAAGTCCTCCGAAGGCATACGCCAGTGCATCTACGGGACTCACCTTTATCAGTTGGACAAAGGTGGGAAAATGCCGGATAATCTGCGGAAGCTTACTGATAAAATACATGAGCTTGGCGCCTGCTGCAAGCCCTATTGCCGCATAAATGGACGCATACAGCAAATCACTGTCCAGTACCCCGTATGCCGGTGCCATCCGTAATGCAATTATGACGGCAATCACGAATGCCACAAAAAATATCATTCCATACGTGGGAAGCTCAAAAAAGCCAAACAAGCTAATTGATGGTAACATAATATTGTTTTCTCCGATTTCAGATAATGGCCGGGCTTTCGGAGGCTCCGGCCACTCTTTTTCCTGTTGTAAAATACGAAACCGGAATTAATAATCCCAGTCGCTGTAATCGTAGTTTTCCAGCATATTCAGGATATCCCCTGTTCCTCTGGAAATATCGCTGGAAGCCTTGCAGCTGCCTCCCACACAGCCATAGCAGGTATATCCTCCTGATACACAGCCGCAGATGCTGCAGCCTGCTGCAAATACAACACCGAATACAAGACCGATGATACCGCAGATAAGCGCTGCATTCCCCTTCTTTTCCGGGGAAGTCTTGTTGATGTTGATAGCCAGTACAACTGCCACTACACCAAGTGCAACGGAAATAACTGCAGGAATGACACCGAACAGAATACCGCCGAGAATGCTCAGAACGATGCTGACAATACCACATACCAGTGCAATCGTCGTATTGGCACCGGACTGAGGTACGGGCTGGGCGTAATTCATGCCGGGCTGAGGTGCTGCCTGACCGTAAGCTGCACCCGGCTGAGGTGCTGCCTGACTATAATTCATATCCGGCTGAGGCGCTGCCTGCGTGTAAGCTGCATCCGGCTGGGGTGCTGCCTGACCATAATTTACTTCCGGCTGGGGTGCTGCCTGTGTGTAAGCTGCATCCGGCTGGGGCGCTGCCTGCGTAAAGTTTACATCTGCCTGAGGTGCTGCCTGCTGAACGGGTGCACCTGCTAACGGTGTACCGCAGTTAGGGCATACATTTGCGCCTTCAGGAACCTGATTACCACAATTTCCACAAAACATTCTCTTTTCCTCCTGCTATTTGTCCTGCTGTATACAGCAGGACAACATATTTATTCATATAAGTTTTCTATATCGACTGATTTTATAAGCCGTGTACCCTGTTGTAAGCCTGGCAAATCTTATTGCTGTTTTTAATTAAAATGCTCATGGCAACAAAAGGTCCGATACCGCATAACATGGAACCGAACAGACACCACATTAAAAGCGTGGTACCGTTTTCCTGGAAGGACATTCCATATCTGGGTGCATTGGAAGCCAGTCTGTTGCCCAGCTTATACTCCCATACCCAAGAGTAAATACCGCAGGTAATGAAAGATAACAGGATAAATGCTACCAGACCGGATGTGCTTTCTCCATCGCCGTCACAGGCAATGTTGACATCATGTGCCATTTTGTAAATGAAATAATAAGAGTAGATACCGCAGGTAATAATGGAAAGAAGTATGTACATGGCAAGGCTTCTGTCCGCCTGCAGTTTTTCCCCGCCGTAAGGGGGTACATTTCCGCTGTTGGCAAATGTGTTGTGAATGTCATTGAAGGCATTTCCCACCTGTTTCTCCGCATTGTTGAACATGTTGTTTGCCGAATTTGCAAACTGCTTTCCCAAAGATAAATCCGTACCGCAGTTCGGACAAAATCTTGTACCGTCAGGTACCTGACCACCACA
>OHCL01000680.1_pt1 | contig 11255 bp, 9 predicted proteins | sample 1577591 | NCBI WGS metagenome assembly OHCL01 (sample SAMEA3879549, study PRJEB24766) | human gut metagenome | biome: human-associated habitat; feature: feces | place: USA | collected 1985/1987
GTTACCTGAAACATTTCGCCCGCACCTTCGCAGTCACTTCCGGTGATCAGCGGAGTATGCACATAAACGAAATCTCTCTCCTGGAAGAATTTGTGGATCGCATATGCACAAAGAGAACGTACACGGAACACTGCCTGGAAAGTATTGGTACGTGCTCTTAAGTGAGAAATGGTACGCAGATACTCGAAGGAGTGTCTCTTTTTCTGTAAAGGATAATCTGCAGTAGAAGGTCCTTCCACGATCACTTCTGCTGCCTGCATCTCAAATGCCTGCTTTGCCTCGGGGGTAGCCACGATGGTGCCGCGGATCACAACTGCCGCACCTACATTGATCTTGCAGATCTCCTGGAAATTTTCCAGTCCGTCGCCGTATACTACCTGTAACGGCTCAAAAAAAGTTCCGTCGTTGATCACCAGGAAACCGAAGTTCTTGGAGTCACGATTGTTCCTCACCCAGCCGCCTACGGTGATCTCCTTGCCGATATAGACGTCCTTTTCCCGGTGAAGTTCTCTGATGTCTGTTAATTCCATAATTTTTCCTATCCGCACGCTGCGACGTGCTCTATCTGAACCGGCCCGCATCCTATTCGCCGGTCACATACTATTTTTAAAATTTAATTGTTGGTGATCTTTGCGTTCTCTACCAGATAATCTGTCACTTTATCATAGAGGAAATACTCTCTGTAGTCTTCCTTGGAGGTCTCGCCGATATACTCCTCGATAGTGTCATAACCGGCTGCTGTTGCGCGATCCTGAAGCATCTGATCCAGTTCTTCGTCACTAATGTTCAGATTCTCTTTGTTCGCCACTGCCTGCAGGGCAATATCCTGCTTTGCTGCCTCCTCAGAATAGGTAGCCAGGAAAGATGCCAGATCCTGTCCATAATAATACTGGGTAAATGTGTCTGCGTCCACGCCGTAAGAAGATGCCATGGAGGTGATGCTGCTCTCTGCGGCATCGGAATATTTCTGTACCAGTGCTTCCGGTACGGAGGTAAAAGTGTTGTTTGCCATAAATGCATCCATCACTGCCTGCTGTACATTGGTCTCATAATTCTGCTGTGCATTCTCATTCAGATAATCATAAGCGTACTGACGGAGTTCTTCCTCGTTCGTCACACCATCGATACCGAAGTTACTGATGACTTCATCACTGAATTCCCCATCCTGTGCGGGCTGAATATAATTTACCGTTACCGTAAATACCACAGCCTGTCCTGCCAGATCGGATTTTCCGTAATTCTCCGGGAATGTAAGATTCAGATCCACTGTCTCTCCGGGCATCACGCCGATCAGTCCATCCTCGAATCCGGCAATAAAGCTTCCGGAACCGATGGTCAGATCGTATCCCTGTGCGGTACCGCCGTCAAATGCCACGTCATCCTTTTTGCCTTCGTAATCGATGTTTACGGTGTCTCCGGTCTCCACGGCACGATCCATAATCCCGCCGTTCTCTGCGGTAATATTTTCATAATATACATTATTGACCAGACTGTCCCACTCATCCTCATCTACTTCCACGGTGTCTACGGATACTTCCAGCCCCTTGTACTCGCCCAGTGTCACATACTTGTCCACATCCATATCCTTCAATGCAGTACTTTCTGCTCCGGCGCCGGTCGCTGCATCCGTGCCGTCTCCTGTATCCTTTGCTCCGCAGCCCGCCAGCATACACATGCTTAAAACCGCTGCCAGAAATCCTAATGTCTTTTTCTTCATTCTAATACTTCCTATACCTTTCATTTTATGCCTACCATGCGAAATGCATCATAGCACCGCCCATTATAACACATCCACCGGGCTATAACAAGGGTGACAATAACCGGCAGACCTGCTCTTTTATGCGGATCTTCAGGTTCCTTCCCGTGTAATAATCCCGGGTGATCTGACGGCAGACTTCCAGATCCCTGTGAAATATTTCCACCATTTCCCACGCCTTTTTTTCATCATATACCACCGCATTTACCTCAAAATTCAACGCAAAGCTGCGGATGTCCATGTTCGCTGTTCCGTAACACAGTACTCTGTCATCCACGATCATGCCCTTGCTGTGTAGAAAACCGTTGTTATAGGTATAACAGTTGGCCCCGGCCATGACCATATCGCCAAGATAAGAATAGGTGGCCCAATAGACAAACGGGTGATCTGGCATACATGGGATCATAATGTTCACTTCGATCCCGGACTTCACCGCGATCATCAGGGCATTCAGGATCGCCTCATCCGGGATAAAATACGGAGTCTGGATATAAATGCTTTTCTGTGCCTTGTTGATCAGACGCAGGTAATTATCATGGATCTGCTGAGTCGTCTTATCCGGACCACTGCTGATAATCTGCAGATCACAGAAATCCCTCGTACCGGCTTCGATCCCCCGGAACAGTTCCGGGCGCAAAAACAGGTTCTCTCCTGCCGCATAATTCCAGTCTAAAATAAATCGCACCTGGAGCCCCAGTACCGCACTGCCGCAAATCCGCAGATGGGTATCTCTCCAGTGTCCAAACTTTTCATCCAGATCAATATATTCCTTCCCGACATTAAATCCGCCCACGTAAGCCACTTTATTGTCAACGACCACAATTTTCCTGTGGTTGCGGTAATTGATACGAAGCTGAAGCCTCCGCAGGATCGCCGGGAAAAATTCCGCGGTCTGCACACCCTTTTCATTCAGCCATTTCCAGTAGCTGTGCCGCACGGAACGACAGCCCATGGCATCGAACAGAACCCGGACCTCCACACCCTGTGCCGCCTTCTCGATCAGAATATCCTTGATCTGATTGAATAATACGTCGTTTTTAATAATGTAGTATTGGATATGGATAAAATGCTCCGCATTCCGCAGATCTTCCATCAGCGCCCGGAATTTCTCATTGCCGTCGATGAAGATATCCACATCGTTGTCCTTCGTCAGCATGGCTTCTCCGGCCTCCAGATTATACATGACCAGATCCTCATACCCCCGGATATTCTCATCCAGCTCCTGGACATCCCGGGATCTCAGCCGGTACTCCTGCTGTCTTATATCTTTGCTGATGTGATCCTCCACCTCTTTGATCCGGAACATTTTCCGCTTGTGCATATCCTGCCCCAGTAACAGATAGAACACGAATCCCAGTACCGGTATAAAATACAACAAAAGCAGCCATGCCCACACACTCTTTGGATCCCGTCTCTGAAAAAACACGATCACGATGGCAAACAGCATATTAAAAAATACCAGGTGGCTGCAGAAAAAATCTATTCCTGTCTTTACGATCTCAAATACTTCACTCATAATACTGCCCCTTCAGATGAAAAACATCCCTTTTCCTCAATATATCATAATGCAAACCTTCTTTCCAGCAAAAGAGACTGACAAATGCCGAAAAAATCAACATTCTCAGTCTCTTCTTATCTTTTGTATCCAAGCCGGCGGTCTCCGGCCGTGATATTTTATCCCTCTGTGATGAGTGTTCTCTTTCTATCCTGATCGCAGAATTCAATCACATAGGAACAATCCTGCAGATCTGCCTTCAGCTGTGCAGTACAGCCCTGATGTTCCCATACAAAGCAGATTCTGGATCCTTCACTGCTTACTTTGATCCGGCTTTCTTCCGAGAACGCCGGGCAGGAATTTCGGAATCGCAACAACTCCAGTTGCTGCTTTACAATCGGCTTACTCAAACCGCTGCATGCCTGTGCTGTCGTCAGATTTGTCCGATTGATCTCCTTATGTCCTCCGGGACCTGCCTTTTTCACCGCTTCGTAGTCGTTCTTTCCGGCGAACAGATCCAGATACCAGATCTGCGGTTTGCCCGGCATAAATATCTGCAAGGCTCTCGCAAGGAGCATCTTTCTCTCATCTTCGCCCAATGCACTGAAGTAGGTTGCATTCACCTGATAGTAAATGTTTTTCTGACCGTGAAGATCCTTCACATATCCCCCACGGGAGACAATAATGTCGATCAGTTTCTGAATCCGGTCCTCCGCCAGAATTCCTTTGAGATCCAACAGTGGAATCCCATCGTGACAGCCAAGCATATTCACGGTTCTGATATTTTTATCGATCAGCTCCTGTGCCCATCCGGCCAGATGTTCTCCGTTTCCCGATTCCAGGGCATCTATAATGAGTCCCGGCAGAAAGAAGTCATAGGTGACATATCCCTGCTCTGCTATCTTCTCATATATTTTTTCACTATAGCTTTCATGGATCTCCGGCAGAAGTTCCATACCGTACGGTTCCGCAATCTGTTTTATTTTGTTAAGCAGTTCCCAGGTGTCCGGCTGATTCAAAAAATTCCGTTCTCCCGGTTTCTTCGGTGCATAGGCAAATGCATCCAGTCTCACAATTTTGGCACCATACCCTGCCAGTGTCTTTAATACTTCACGGTAGTACTCCCACACCTTTGGCGACTGGATATTCAGATCCATCTGACCAAGATAATACCGGTGCTGCTCCATGTAATTCCAGATCGTTGTAATCTGTTCTTTTGTCAGCCTTCCTGCTTTTCGCTCCAGAACGATTTTCTGTAAAATGTCTGCCGGCTTTTTTCCTTCCGGGCAGCCCATGGATAGTTCCTGTGCAATAATTTCCGCCTGCATATATTGCAGATCGGCAGCTTTCATCAGTTCAGGAGCATTAACCTCAGGGTAGTTCACTTCCTGATAAAAAGTATTCCAGTAAGGGATCTCTCTCCCATCCGGAAAACGTACCATAAGAATGGGGAGCCCAGGCTTCCGGAAAAACATCTTTTTCAGATACTTTTCTTCCGGAAGGATATATCCCTGCTCCGTCATTTCTCCGCAGTCCTTCCAGAATTCATTCCAATTAATGAAGAAGTCCTTGTACTCCGATTCTTCCCCTTTTGCAATGATATCCTGGAATTGCTTCGACAACACCGAAGCATGATTCAAAATAAAATCCAGCTTCAATTCAATCCCAAGCTTTTTTATTGCTTCCAATGTCTCGCCGGAAGCATACATCTTGTTCAGAGAATAATCAATCACGGAAAAACCTCTGTCCAGATCCGTATGGTACAGACTGGGCAGAATATAGCAGGAAGAAAATGCTCCCTCTGCCTCTTCCGTTTTCAAAAAATCTACAACATCATCCAGGGTTCCGCCCAGACTATCCGGGTAGAGATTCAACATCGGTCCTATGTTCATAACATCTTTCCTTTTTATTTCTGAAGCTTCGGAACAAATTGCGCATATTCCTTCCGGTCTAACACTGTTCCGTCCCGGGTAACAATAAGTTTTGCTTTCTCAGCCTGCTTTTTCAGCATTTTCTGCTCAATATCCAGTACCATCATCGTAAATGGGTTGTCTATCCATTGATCACGGTTTCTTTCCAGACGGCTCTGCAATGTCTCCTGGGGGGTACTGTCAAGGTAGATAGGGATATCCACACCGCTGTAGTATTCACTGTTGCTGTGTGTCCACTCCACCAACAGCACTTTTATTCCGGTGAAATCCTTCTCTTCATACCACAGTTCTGTCTCTTCGCGTCCCATATGTCTGACCCATAGCTTCTCTCCGCCGGCTTTAAACGCATGAACCAGTCTGTTTATTTCTTCAAAATTAATTTCCTTTTCCGTGCCAAGATAATTTTCCAGAGCCTTTCTGCCGTTTCTGAGATAGGACTCATACCATGGATATTTCCCGACATGTTTTTCATCCGCATCATTTCCGGCTTTTTGAAATTCCTGAATGATTGTACATCGTTCTTCTGTATAAGTCTGCTCTTTCAGCATTCCCACAATTGCATTTTCTCTGAAAATCTGTAACCGCTCCGCATCATTGTACTTGGGAATTCTATGCGGATAAGCATCTCCGGACAGAATGTAGTTTTCAATCCCTTTTTCCTTCAGGAAGCAGGAAAGCAACAATGCCGTCACTGTTTTTCCGGATCCGGAGCCTCCGCTTACTGCAACGACTACTTTTTCGGAACGTGTCTGCTTCGCACAGTTTTCAATCATGGGGAGCAGCTTTTGCATCAGTTTTTCTGCCAACGCAGTATCATATATTTTCAGTAGTTCCTTTGATGACAGTTCTGCTTCACTTTCCATTATGGTTCCTTTTTCTATCATATCTGTTCCTTTATCGTCATTATTTTACTTTGTGGACTCCCGGTCGATCAGTTCTACCGGAAATACAACCTGGGATGGAACCTTTTCACCCTTTACTTTTTTCACAATCGCTTCTATGGCATATTCACACATTTCCTGCACCGGCTGATGAATGGTCGTAATGGAAGGATACGTCAGTGTGGAAATCCAGGTATCATCGAATCCCACAATAGAGATATCCTCCGGAACACGTTTTCCCATTTTTTTGCATGCACGGATAATATTTGCAGCCATTACATCACTTGTTGCAAAAATTCCATCCAGATCCGAATTTTTTTTCAATAATTCCAAAATATTGTTGCCGAATTCTTCTGATAAGGGAGCCAACCTGTCTGTATAAACCACACGTCCACTGATTTTTTTATCCTCGCAGCACTTCATAAATGCCTTTTCTCTGCTATATGCAGGGATATTTTCCTTGGTAGGCGGGTTAAAAATTGCGATATTTCTGCATCCGGCATCAAACAGCCGGTTAGCCGCCAGAATACCACCCTGATAGTTATCGCAAAGAACTGCCGGAATGTTTTCCGCAATTTCTCTCTCAAAAGAGATCAGTGGACAGTTAGAATCCAGATGTTCCATCGTCTCTCCGATATGGCTGCACACAACAATTCCAAGAACTCTGTGTGAATAGAGCAGATCAATATACTGTAATTCTTTTTCCCTGCTGTTCTCGGAAATACAGACCATTATCTTGTAGTTGTGTTTTGTCACATAATGCTCCAGCCAGTGAAGGACCTTGCTAAAGTAAGGATGCTCTACAGATGGGAGAATCACTCCGATATAATCACTCTTCTGCCGGGATAAATTTCTCGCCATTTCGTTTGGCATATAGTTCAGCTTTTCCATGGCAGAATATACTTTTTCTCTCGTCTCTTCACTGATGTATCCACGATTATTCAATACTCTGGATACTGTTGTGGAGGTCACTCCTGCTTCTGCAGCTACATCTTTGATTGTTGGCATATTCCCTTCCCCTTATCTTACTTTTTTGCATCAGACAGTAACGGAAAGTCCGTCGTAAGTCAAAAGGAACCCCTCCTGACCTACCAGTCTTTCATATTCCTGCGGAATCATACCGCACATATGAGAATAATGATTCAGATAATATTCCGTATCCGGTGTCACTGCATGCATTCTGCGGAGTTTCTCCCGCAGCTCTACATTTTCCCGAATTCCCATATGCGTGTCACCATCCAGTATACCTCTGCTGGTATCCATACTGACGACGTCAAATTTTATGTTCTGTTGTTCTATAAAATCCAGTGTTTCCTCCGGCAAAGCCCCCGTATCATTTGCATACAACAGGGTCGATCTTCCATCCTCGATCACAAAGATCAGAGCTTCCTCATCCAGCTTGTGATATGCCTTTAAAGGTGTAAACTTTAAATGACCTATACGGAATGGTTCAAACTTTTGAATCCGGTGAAATCTCATCCTTGTCAGATCTACATGTGGATCCTTAGCTATTATCTCCATAATACCATCCCGAACCGCATCATTGCCATAAATTTCCATTACTTTTTTATCTTTTTTTTGAATCACGGATGCCATTTCCCGCAGTCGGAAGCATATTTCCGTGGTATTCAGGTGATCGGAATGAGAATGGGTAAATACTAGGTGATTTACCTCCGATAAATCCACATGGCTGTTAATACATTGGGAAAAAATATCCGGCGACAGGTCGATCATCACCTGATCTATCAGAGTACAGCTACGTGTCTTTACATTTTTTCCCAACAACGTTCTTACCTTACGACATGCTTCACACTGGCAGAAAATACTGGGGAATCCTTCTGCTCCGCCTGTTCCGAGATATCTGATTTCCACTTTATCACCCCTTAATTCCGCTGGATGTCACAGATGCCACAAACTGCTTCTGGAATACCAGGAATAATATCATCGTAGGAATAACCATTAATGTAGAGAACGCAAAGACCTGTCCCCAATCAGTGTAGGTATCGGAAAACAGTGACTTTAAAGCCAGCGGCAGTGTTCTGTAAGTACCGTCTCTGGTAACCAGGGTGGGCCACAGCAGATCGCTCCAGGAACGGATGAATGCCATGATCGCAACAGTGGTAATGATCGGCTTAGACAAAGGCATCATGATTTTGGTAAATATTTTCCAGTAGCTGGCTCCATCAATAATTGCAGCCTCCTGCAATTCCTTCGGCATTCCCTTAAAATGATTATAGTATAGATACATGTACATGGGATATGCGACACTGGGAATGGCCAGTCCTATATATGTATTTAACAGTCCCAGTGAATTCACTGTCATAAAACGGTTAATGATAATGGACTCTGTGGGAATAATGCTCAATGCCACAATGGTGGATATAATGATTGCCTTTCCACGGAAATTAAGCATTCCCAGTGCATATCCGATCATTGCATTGATTGTGGTTGCCAGCAGGACAAAGATGATCGTTACTACAACGGAATTCTTGAAGAACTTGAAGAAATCCGCTTTCACAATAACATTGATATAGTTATCCAGTGACAGGTCTCCGTAAGGAATGAATGCTCTGATATTTGACATATCCGATTCAATCTGCGCATATGGTTTCAAAGAAGATACGAACAAAAATACGATCGGTCCGATGAAAATAGCTGCTATGAGCAAATATCCAAGATACATGCACAATTTCATAATGATTTTTTTCCTTTTTGACATTGCAGTTCTCATTCCCTAGTCCTCCTTTGCAAACTTATTCTGCAGAATTGAAATAACCATTACCAGCATAAAGAATGTAACTGCGATTGCGGAAGAGTATCCTACCTGTCCATTTACGAATCCGGCTTTGTACAACTGGAATACTACGGTCGTTGTTGCATTGGACGGTCCGCCGTTTGTCAGTACATACACCTGGGTGAATACTTTCAGGGAATTGATAATCACAGATACCAAAACGTATACCAGTGTATTCTTCAATCCGGGTACCGTAATATAAATAAATTTCTCAAAGGTGGTACATCCATCAATTTCGGCAGCCTCATATAGTTCTTCGGAAATGTACTGCAGACCACTTAAAATGATCAACATCTGCATACCAAGATTCTGCCAGATATACATAATTGCCAGACACGGAAGTGCCAGATGCTGATCCTGAAGCCATTTCTGAGGTGCAATGTGCAGCAGACCCAGAAACGAATTTAATAATCCGCTGGATTTGGAGGAAAAAATGAATGCCCAGATAACTGCCACTACAGTCATCGTTACAACCTGCGGACTGAAATAGATCAGTCGGAACACCTGTACGCCTTTGATCTTCTGGTTTACAAAAACCGCAAGCACGGTTCCGATCACCAATACCGAAGGCACTACGATCAGTGCATACAAAAATGTATTTTTAAAAGAAAGTACTGTCACTTTGCTTGTGAAAATCTCAATATAATTCTTCAACCCTACAAAGGCTGTTTCCATTCCCACTTTGGGAATCAGTTGTTTATTGGTAAATGAATACACAACAGACATTGCAAACGGTAAAATGATAAATACCAGTGCCAGCACCACTGCCGGTGTGCAGAACAGGAATGCGGCTTTTGACTCGCCACGTTGTAATCCGCTTTTTTTCTTAGAACTGTTTGCCATAAGTACTCCTTTTTTTATGAATAAGGCTGCCCTCACAGACAGCCTTATCCGATACTTCTTATTTCAGATTATTGAAAGTTCCATCCGTTCTCTGTAATAATTTCATCGATATTTGCAGCGGCATCGTGCAACTCTGTTGCAGGATCTGCGCCGGCATAGATATTACCGATAACGCTAGCCATTGCATCATAAATGGTCATATGTGCAGGGGTGTACGGACGCAGGAAGGAAATACCACTCTCCAGCTGCTGTCTGTACAGATACAGGGTACCTCCCTCACAATAGTCGGGGATTGCATCCATAACACTGGATCTTGCGGGAACCGCACCGTTGACATCTACTACCATCTTGATGTAATCGGGGTTGGTTGCTTCCTGCAGCATTGCCCATACAGCATCATCATTTCCGGATTCCTGTGCTCCTGTGGTCATGATCATAACAGTAGAACCGGAGCAGGTGTAAACCCCGTGTCCCATATCAGGCAGGGGAACAAGGATCAGATCATCGCCAAGTGCAGCCTTATAATCCTGATACTTGGAATGTCCATACAGAGCCAGGGCATTCTCACCCTTCTGGAAAGAATCTTCATAATCACAGGTTGCATCTGCATATCCATCTGTGAACAGCTTTGCCAGGAAATCGAAAGAAGCAATGGTATTATCGCCGTCCAGGGTTCCGGTGCAAAGTCCGGTCTCACGATTCATGTAGTCTCCGCCAAAGCTTGCTACAAACGGCATCCAGGTGTAATACTCGGTGGAAGGTTTGTTCTGTCTTACATAGATGGGCCATTCTACACCGCTGTCTTTTAATTTCTTCAGCGCATCTTCAAACTCTGCTTTATCCCATGCATCCTTGTAATCGGCAGGAATTCTGACACCGGCATTCTCCAGCATGGATTTGTTAGCCCAGAAAGCCAGGCCACTATCGAACTGTGCAACGGAAATGATGTGATCATTATAAGTGCACTCAGATACTACGCTGGGAAGATAATCATCCATCAGTTCATCGGTTACATAATCGTCCAGATTAGCTACCAGACCCGCTTCGTAGTATTTGGGAATCAACAGATAATCGGCAACTACAGCATCCGGCATGTCGCCTGCAATAGAAGAAGTCTGCATCTTATTGTCCAATTCATCCTTGGAATAATACTCATCCGTAATGGTAATGTTAAGATCTCCTTCGATCTTGTCGAACATTTCACGGTATATATCATCTTCTGCGCCGGAGCTGATCCAGACTTTCACTTCTTTCCCTTCATAACCGCCCTGTGCATCTGTTGCAGCGGCTGCTGTTCCATCCGCAGTATTTGCCGTTGTTTCACTCTTGGACTCTGTAGCTGTGGCACCTGTCTCTGAGTTTCCACAAGCTGCTAATGATACGACCATCATTGCACTCAACAATCCTGCTAAAATTTTCTTTTTCATGTATTGTTCTCCTCTCTGAATCTATACATTTTGTAGATATGTAATTGTATGTCAACCGGTTACATATTTTGTAATTAAAAATATATACCAATTTATATTATATGTCAATCGGTTACATATATAAATTT
>OHCL01000681.1_pt1 | contig 11231 bp, 10 predicted proteins | sample 1577591 | NCBI WGS metagenome assembly OHCL01 (sample SAMEA3879549, study PRJEB24766) | human gut metagenome | biome: human-associated habitat; feature: feces | place: USA | collected 1985/1987
AGGGAGCTGACCTTCCAGTTCCCTGTTTTGAGTTTTATCTTTCTTCGTATTTACCGATTTTCAGTCTCTTAATAAACTCATCCTCCGGCAGGGGCTTGTCAAAGTAATAGCCCTGCATCATGTCGCAGCCGGTGGTGCTTAAATATTCGTACTGCTCCTTTGTTTCCACACCTTCCGCCACAATCTGGATACCCAGCTCCTTTGCCATGCGGACAATGTTTTTCAGCATAACGATATCGCGGAATTTTCGTTCAAATTCTTCATCCATCTGTACGAAGGAACGGTCTATCTTCAAAAGGTCTATCTCCGCCAGACGGAGCATGTTCAGGGATGAATAGCCGGTTCCGAAATCATCTATGGATGTGGCAATATCGTTCAGCTTCAGTTTGTTCACCAGTCTGGAAATTTCTTCGTAGTCCTTAAAGTCCTCGCTCTCGGTAAGCTCCACTTCTATGTACTTGTGCGGCACGCCGTGCTTGTCGATTACCGCCACAATATCCTCTGCAAGATGCTTGTTTTCCATATGGCAGCGTGAGAAATTTACGGATATCTTCAGATAATCCTGTCCTTCCTCCCGCAGCTTTTTCAGAAATGCACACACCTTATCCAGTACATAAAAGTCCAGCCGGCAGATGCTTCCGTCCTTTTCCAGTATGGGAATAAATTCACCGGGGGAAACAATGTTTCCCTTGAAATACCAGCGGATAAGAGCCTCGGCACCGCCGATTTTACTGTCCCTTGTCCGCACCTTGGGCTGATAATATACTACAAAATCCCCGTTCTTCAAGGCATCGTCAAAGTTGGCGCTGATGTCCTTCTGCTTCATGATATTGCTGTATTTCTGCTCATCATAATAGGCAACGGCACTGCCTTCCTTATCCCTTGCCACCTGATATGCCACACTGGAACGCATCATGACTTCTCCGGCATCCTTCACACCTTTTAGGTGGGTCACACCGATGGTTGCCTTCAGCTCAAATTTATACTCCCTGCCTCCTTCTTTCTGGGAAACCTCCACATTTTCCAGAAATTTTAAGAAGTCTGAAGTATGCTCCTTCTTCAAAAGAACAATAAAATTGTCGCCGCCGGGTCTTGCTACCATTTCCTCTTTGTCCAGATGCTCCTTTAAATGCACCGCATACTGCTTCATGATTTCGTTACCGCTGCGGTAGGACAATTTCCGGTTCACATACTTAAAATTACGTATATTTAAGTAAAGGGACTCGTATTCGTCAATTCTGCCTTTAACTATCAGCTCTCTTGCAAAGTCCATAAACGCCGTCAGGTTGGGAAGTCCCACCACAAGGTCCGTTCCCTTGACATGCTTAATCAGTTCCTGAAGGGTCAGTCTCGACAGGATATTATAAATAACCTGACTCATAAGTTTAAGAATTTCTTTCTGTTCCGGCGTCCATCCTTGTCCTTTTTCTCCGTAGATGCAGATTCTGGTGGTGCTGCCGCCCGCATTCGGATATTCATAGGTCTCCGGTGCACCTGCCGCCCTGCCTTCGTCAAAAAGGACTATGGTTGCTTCTTTTGTCCTTTCCGAAAGAGAGATGTCCACACAATTTAAGACTCCTTCTATTCTGGCGACAGGCACATCCTCCTGTACACAGGATATGGCTTTATGCAGTTGTAGTACAAATTCATCAATGGTCTGAACAGGCTTAAAAACTTCCTGTAAAAAGCTTTCCACTCCTGTATTTTGATATAGCATACGTTTCTACAACCTCTGCTTTCTTTTCGTGTTCCTTTTTATTTGTTCAGAAATTCAAAGGAAAAATCATCATCATCCTCAATAAAGTTCTTGGACTTTCCTCTGAATCCCGCAGAGCCCTGCATAACCGGTCTTACATCTGACTGGCTGCTTCTTTCTGCGGCGGGTCTTTCTTCCGCACCGGTTCTCTGGCTCTGGGTGGCTACTCCCGTTCCGGCAGGTCTATTTCCGGCAGGTCTGTGTCCCTGCGCTGCTCCGGCGGATGCCCTGTGTGCCTCTCCCGAAGGTCTTGCACCGGTTCTTCCGTCTGCTGCTCTATGTGCTTCCCCGGCAGGTCTTCCGTTCTGGGAAGGTCTTTGTCCGGCAGGTCTTCTTTCCGGACTTCTCTGGGGCTGTCTTCTTTCGCTTTCCATATCAAAGCCGTCGTCCATCATATCTCTAACCTTGAAAATCAGGAATGATACACCCATGAGGATAAGCGCCAGTATGATGACCAGCACAATAATAATGGTCTTCTGCTTGGAAACCTTTTTCTGGGAAGCTGCTAATTTTTCTGCATTCTGCTCTGCTTCCGTAATCAGCTTGTTGATGGGGTATTTTTTACCGGCAACATTGTCAATCAGATACCAGGTATCCCCTTCCTGTTCCGTTTCATAAGCAGGCGCTTCTTCCGGCTCTTCCGCCGCTGCATCGTCTCCGTTGTCCACCGGTGTCTCAGGCTGTGTTTCGGGAGCCACCAGTTCTCCGGAAAGGGTTACGAAATCGGAACGGATATAGCCCTGTACTTCCTTGCTGTCAATCATGAAGGTGGAAAGATACCAGGTTTCACTGCCGTTTGCCTTGTAACCGGAAACGGTTACCACCAGATTTTTGGTGGCTGTGGTAACAATGCCGCTTGTGGTATTGGAATCGCCTCTTACCCGGACACCGTCCTTGTTTACGGTTGCGCTGACCGGCTGTACCTCTGTCACGCCTTCCGTATTTACGGTAACCGAGGAATTCACGGTCGCTGTGCTTGTTCCGGTTGTGGTAGTAGTCGTTGTAGTGGTAGTCGTTGTGGTTGTGGAACCGCCGTCCTTTGTCACTAAATCAGAACGGATGTAACCGGTTCTGTTGGCATCCACTTCTACCTTATACCATACCTTACCGTCCGTGCCGGTTGTTTCTTCCAGAATATTCAGCTTGTTGCCGTTTAACACACTTGCTACGACAGAGCTTCCCGAATCCGCACTGGAGCGGATGTTGGCGGATGAAGCGCTGACCTTTCCCGTTGCGGCAGAAACCGTAAGATGCGGTGCCAGACAAAGAACCGTTACAAGGCAAAAACATGCGGTAACAATCCATTTTCCTATTCTTTCTGCCATCTTGTTTTTCCCACTCAAGTATCTCATTTTTTCCTCCGTTTCTGCGTCTGGCATTTCCTGCCGGAAACTGCGGTTCCTTCAAGCTTACGCCTCCCCGGACCTTCTTCCGTCAGGCTTCGTCTATTGCCTTTCCAATGTCATGACGCATGTATTTATTTTCAAAGCTTACCCACTCCGTAGCCTCATAGGCCTTTTTGCGGGCTTCTTTCAAATCCTTTCCCTTGGCGGTGATGCCTAAAACGCGTCCGCCGTTTGTTACGACTCTGCCCTCGGCATCAAATTTGGTGCCTGCGTGGAAACAGTAATAGTCATCTTTTCCCTTGAAATTTTCCAGTCCGGTGATGGGAAATCCCTTTTCATAGGAAACCGGATAGCCGTCGGAAGCCAGTACCACGCAGACCGCCGCATTGTCTTCAAACTTAAGGTCCACTTTATCCAGTGTGCCGTCGATGCAGGCATCCACCACATCCATGATATCGTTTTCCATACGGCAGAGCACCACCTGCGCCTCCGGGTCACCGAAACGGGCATTGTACTCTAAGACACGGGGTCCCTTCGGGGTCAGCATCAGTCCGAAGAAAATAACGCCTTTAAACTCTCTGCCTTCCTTTGCCATGGCATCCACCGTTGCCTGATAGATATATTTCTTACAGAACTCATCCACTTCTTCGGTATAGAAGGGGCTGGGGGAAAAGTTGCCCATACCGCCGGTGTTCAGTCCCTCGTCTCCGTCCTTGGCACGCTTGTGGTCCTGTGCGGAGGTCATGGGTTTGATAGTCTTGCCGTCCACAAAGGAAAGCACGGAAACCTCTCTGCCGGTCATGAATTCTTCAATTACCATACGGTTGCCGGCGCTGCCGAAATGCTTGTCCAGCATGATTTCCTTCACGCCCGCTCTGGCTTCTTCCAAAGTGTTGCAGATAAGAACGCCTTTTCCCAATGCCAGTCCGTCCGCCTTTAAGACGATGGGCATTTCCGCCGTTTCCAGATAAGCAAGCGCTTTCTCCGGATCATCAAAGGTTTCATAGGCTGCGGTAGGAATGTTGTATTTTTTCATAAGGTCCTTGGCGAAAGCCTTGCTGCCCTCTAAGATAGCCGCTTTTTTATCCGGTCCGAACACACGGAAGCCCGCTTCCTTAAGAACATCCACCAGACCTCCTACCAGAGGATCGTCCGGTGCCACAAATACTAAATCCACCTGTTTTTCTTTGGCATATGCCACGATTTTATCAAATTCCATAACGCCTATGGAAGGTTCACATTCTGCAATTTCCGCAATACCCGCATTGCCTGGTACACAGTAGAGCTTGTCCACTCTTCTGCTTTTCTTCATGCTAACCGCAATGGCATGCTCTCTGCCGCCACCGCCTATAATCAGTACTTTCATGCATTGCCTCCTTTTGTGTATACATGTCCGTCTTTTACATACAGTCTGTCATTGGCAATATCATCAATCGCCTGGGGAAGAAGCAGCCATTCTGCCTGTTCCATCACACGTCTCTGCAAAATCTCGGGAGTATCTCCCTCTTCGGTAAACACGGGCTTCTGGGCAATAATCGGTCCCTCGTCCATGCCTTCGTTTACAAAATGGACGGTTGCTCCCGTTACCTTTACGCCCCTCTTTAAGGCTTCTTCATGCACATGCAGTCCATAGTATCCCACACCGCAGAAGGCGGGAATAAGGGACGGGTGGATGTTGATAATCCTGCCGGAAAATTTTGCCACCATGCTCTCCGGGATTTTTACAAGGAAGCCCGCCAGAACAATTAAATCCGGCTGAAGCTCTTCCATTTTAGAGGTAAATGCTTCGTTAAAAAGCGCTCTTGACTCATAGTCCTTCGGACTCATAACCACACCCGGAATGTGATGGGCTGCCGCTCTGTCCAGGGCTTTTGCGCCCGGATTGTTGCTGATAACGGCAACGATTTCGGTATTGGTAATCTTTCCCGCATCCACGGCATCCAATATTGCCTGCAAATTCGTACCGCCGCCGGATACGCAAACAACTGTCCTTAGCATAAGGTTACTCCCTTTTCTCCGGCTTCACAGGAACCTACCACATAAGCGGTATCTCCGGCTTTTTCAATCGCAGCCACGGTCTTTTCCACATCGGCGGGGTCTACTGCCAGCACCATGCCGAGTCCCATGTTGTAGGTGTTGTACATCATCTTTTCTTCGATATTGCCGGTCTTCTGCATCAGCTTAAAGATGGCAGGCACTTCGTAGCTGTCCTTCTTTACCACCGCATTGATGCCCTCGGGAAGCATTCTCGGAATATTTTCATAAAATCCGCCGCCGGTGATATGGCTGCAGCCCTTTACAGTAACGCCTGCATTCTTGATTTCTTTTAATGCTTTTACATAAATACGGGTCGGAGCAAGCAGCGCCTCGCCCAGAGTGGTGCCTAATTCTTCGTAGTAAGTATTCAGGCTTTCCTTGGTCATCTCAAACACCTTGCGGACCAGGGAAAATCCGTTGCTGTGTACGCCGGAAGAAGCAATGCCCACAAGCACATCGCCGGGCTTGATATTTGCTCCGGTAATCAAATCCTTTTCATCTACCACGCCTACGGCAAATCCTGCCAGGTCGTATTCATCCTCGGGCATCAGTCCCGGATGCTCTGCGGTTTCTCCGCCGATAAGCGCCGCACCGGACTGTACGCAGCCGTCTGCCACGCCCTTTACGATGGTGGCAATCTTCTCAGGATAGTTCTTGCCGCAAGCAATGTAATCTAAGAAGAATAAAGGTTCGCCGCCGGCACATGCCACGTCGTTCACGCACATTGCCACGCAGTCGATACCGATGGTATCGTGCTTGTCCAGTAAAAATGCCAGTTTAATCTTGGTACCCACACCGTCGGTACCGGATAACAATACGGGCTTTTCCATCTCCTTAATCTTGTCTAAGGAGAAAGCTCCCGAGAAACCGCCGAGACCACCCATTACTTCCGGTCTCATGGTTGTTTTAACAAACTTCTTCATCAGCTCCACTGATTCGTATCCTGCTTCAATATCCACGCCTGCGTTCTTGTAATCCATAATAATCTCCACCTCAATTTTACTTTTCCATGTATTTTTTGTAGCCGACTTTCTGCAGTCTTGCGTCTTTTTTCTGTACCTGTTCTTTTAAGTTTTGGCTGTAGTCCTTCAGCTTTGCCAGAAGCGCCTCATCGGAAACCGCAAGGATTTTGGCTGCCAGAAGACCTGCGTTGGCACCTCCGTTGATTGCCACCGTCGCTACCGGAATACCGGAAGGCATCTGTACGATGGAATACAGGGAATCCCTGCCTCCCAAAGATGTGGTGTGCATGGGAATGCCAATAACCGGCATGGGGAAAATAGCGGCGCACATGCCCGGAAGATGGGCTGCCATTCCCGCACCTGCGATAATCACCTTAAATCCTTTCTCCTCTGCACTCTTTGCATACTCGAAAAATACGTCCGGTTCTCTGTGTGCGGAGATAATGGTCATTTCATAAGAAATACCAAGTTCCTCCAATACATCTGCTGCCTTTGCCATGATGGGCATATCCGAATCGGAGCCCATTACAATACCTACCTGTGCCACCTTGTTTTCTCCTTTCAGGCTTTTTATCCGTAAAAAATCTCGGTAAAGAAATAAAACATTCTTAAGTTCAGTTTACTAAATATTTACCCTCGGTGCAATGTATTTTTCTTAATTTTATATGAATTTACTAATTAAAGGGCTTATTCAGTTCTTCACAGCCCGGCAGAACAAATCTGCCGTTTTCAATAATGGGCACCCTGCTTCCGTCCTTTTTCACGGCAGCTAACAGTCCCAGTTCATGATACGGAATGGTGATGTCGGTATGGCAGTTGAAATAAGCCTTCTGCATATCCGTCTTCCGCAGGGCGGAAACCTCATTTTCCCGGGCAATGATTTCTTTTCCGTCGGGATTGTAGACTTTTACGTCTTCCGCCTGGGAATAGCAGGTATCGCCCACTGCAAAATGCGGTCCCATTTTTTCTGCAATCAGAATGGGAAGTTTGCCGCCGATGCCGTATTTTTCCGCTACCATATAAGCCGTGGTATTGGTGCCTACCGCAAATTCGCCCAAAGGAAGGGTATCGTGATGCATCAGCACATTGTCCTTGATATAACGTCTGCCTTCTTCCGCATCCGGGAAGTTGCCGCAGTGGTAGTCTGCCACCATACCGTCCTTGAAATCAATTTCAAAATCCCGGTATTCCAGTCCGTTTAAGAACACGCAGCTCACATGCAGCACACCGTTTGTGCCTTTCAGTCTCGGGGAGGTAAAGACCTCGCCTACCGGAATATTGACGTCTGCCACACAGTTTTCAAACTTGGACTCCTTTTCCGGGTCGTTAAGTGCGCAGAGCATTACCTTCACATCCGTGCGGTTGCCGTTCATGCCCTTTACTTCCACGTATTCCGCCCGGTCAAGGGTATCGATCATGGTCTGCTGGATTTTCTGATATAAGGAATAATCCAGTGTATTGATGCGGATAATTTCATCAAAAATCTGCGTAAAATTGTCCCCGATATCCGGCGTGGGGAACGCAATAATGGTGAAGCTTCTCTCCTCTTCCTTCACATAATTGCTCATCATCCGGCGGTATGCGGAAATATATTCCACATTCAGACGCTGGTACTGCTCGTCGCCCTGAATGGCTTCCTTCTTCGGTACCGGAGAAAAAGGTTCCTCGCCGAACACTTCAATCACCGCCGGTCCGCCGAACAGTGCGGCTTCCTTCTTATATTGTTCAAACGCGGTCTTTAAGGTTTCTAATTTCCGGTTCATATACTGTCTGTCAAAGAACAGCATATCGTCATCCTTGTGATCGTAGCTATACTGTCTGTTGGGCGCGGTACTCTGGTAACGTCCTCTGTAAACAATGGAGTCCAGTCCGATTTTCTTAAAATTGGAAACAGCTCTCCTTACCACCCTTTCAAAGCCGATATTATAATAAATGCACACGCTCTTTTTTTTGCTGATGTCTTTATTGGTGGTGATAAATCCTATCCGGTATCCTTCTGTGAAGGTATCCGCCATGGTAGCTATGGTTTCTTCGGGAAGGCTGTTTAAGAATGCCGCCGTTTTCAGCTCGCTGTCGGAAATATATTCGCCGTAGCGGTACAGGTAACGCAAATCCGTTAAGTCCGCTTCCATGAGAAGCCTCTTTGCCATATCCTGCTTCGGCACCACCTGATTTCCAACCTGCTCCAGGGAAAGTACATCCGCATAATCACTTCTGTGCCAGTAATAAATCTTGCGGATTTCCTCATAAGCGGGAACTCCGCCGTTTTCTTCTTTTTCACACACAAAGGCGCTGTAAACCTCTAAGAAAAGTTCGGCAAGAGCCAAAAATAATTCTTTCTTTTCGTCGTATACAAAACCGATACCTCTCCGGTAATGTACATGCAGGGCAGAAAAGAGTCTGCCGTATTCTTCTCCCAGACGTTCCACTGCGAAAGCGGGATTCGCATAGCTTGTGTCGTATCTTTCTCCCAGCAGTTCACCGTAATGCTTCTCATTTAAGGCGGTCAGGTCGGCTTCATCCAGTTTCTCAAAGTCTTCGCCGTTCACTCTGTCCGCAGTCTTAAACAAATGGGCAAACCATTCTGCTTCCATTAAAAAATAAGCGGAAAATTTGCTCAAATCTACTCTTTCGTTTTTCAGCTCTTCGCAGATTTCCTCTATTCTGCCGCGGGCAAGCTCCCATCTTTCCGTTAAAATTTCCATGTCTTCCATGTTGTTTTCCTTTCTATGCTAAATAATTTCCCACATAAATCACAATGCCGATACCGATAAAGGAAAGGGCATTGAAAAGAATTCCCAGAAACGGGAACAATTTATACTTATCCTTCTCCAGTGCCGTCATAATTCCCAAAATAAGTCCGACAACGGAAAACAGGAATATCAACAGTCCCGTCATGCCGTATCCTGTCGGCGCATCGCCTTTTTTTAAATAGGTCAGATAAATGACCGCTACAAGGGAAACCATGCTGATAATTCCCAAAATCGTGGACATGATTGCCTTGGGCGAATGTTTTTTATTGGTAAAAATATAGTGCTGTTTACGTGCCATCTCCCTTTCGCCTCTTTCTTTCCATAATAAAAGGAAAAGGGCACCCCCTGTGGAAATGCCCGTTTCATCTCTAAAATAAAATATCAGACTTTCTGGAAAGAAGCTTCGCTCCCCCGATAATCAAAAGAACGCCGGTGGCAACTCCTACAATCATGGTCAGAATGCCAATCGCAATATTCGCAGCACCCGTTCCCCGCATGGTCTTATACACTTTTTCTTCCATAGTCATCCTCCTTCTTACATCCTTACGCTTCTTTTTTTACGCCGTACTGTGCATAGTAAGCATCAATCGCCTGTTTTAAGGTATCATCAATGTAAACCGTTCCCTTGTAGGGCTTATTGTAAAGGTACTCAGTCACTTCGGACATGCTGACAATGGCACGGGTCGGGAAACCGTATGTTTCGCTGACTTCCTGCAGTGCACCCATTTTGCCGCCCAGTCCTACTTCTTCTCTGTTTAAGGAAACCATAAGTCCCTTGATTTCCACATTCGCCTGTGCTCTGACGATAGGCACCGTTTCTTCCATGGATTTGCCGGAAGTGGTAACGTCTTCAATCATTACCACGCGGTCGCCGTCTTTTAAATTGCTTCCTAAAAGAATACCCACATCTCCGTGGTCCTTTACTTCTTTACGGTTGGAGCAGTAACGGATTTCTTTTCCATAAAGCTCGCTGTAGGCGATGGTGGTTGCCACACTTAAGGGAATACCCTTGTATGCCGGTCCGAACAGTACATCGAAATCGTCCCCGAAGTTGTCATGAATTGCCTTTGCGTAATACTGTCCCAGCTTACGAAGCTGTTCGCCTGTCACATATGCTCCGGCGTTCATGAAAAAGGGGCTTTTTCTGCCGCTCTTTAAGGTGAATTCACCGAATTTCAACACCTTGCTGTCTATCATAAAGCCAATAAATTCCTGCTTGTACTGTTCCATCTTTTCTTCCTCCGTATCAATGCCTTAAGTCTTTTCCTATGCTAACATAAATCCGGGAAATATTCAATAGTCGTAAGTTTCATTTCCTCTTATTCATTCCCATCTCACAAAAATCACATCTCATCTAACAAAAAAGCCCACATACCTGCATTTCTGTAAGTACATGGACTTATCTTTTTATCATCCTCTTCTGATGATTCCTATTTTTTTCTATCTGCTTTCCAGCGCCTGTGCGATATCCTCTTTCATGTCAAGCACGGCTGCACGGGAGGCATCGGCATAAGCTTCCGCCCCGAAGGATGCGTATTTTTCCTGCTTGTAGGCTGCGATGATGCCGCGGGAGGAATTGATGATGGCGCCCAGTCCGTCCTCATTGAAGAAGTGAACCAGGTCCTTGCCCTTGCCGCCCTGTGCGCCGTAACCGGGCACTAAAATGAAGGTCTTCGGCATAATCTTTCTTAAAATTTCGCCCTGCTTCGGATAAGTGGCACCTACTACGGCGCCTACATAACTGTAGGAATCGCCCATGCACTCGGCGCCCCACTCTGCCGTCTTTTCTCCTACGATTTCATAAAGCGGTCTGCCGTCCACTTCGCGGTCCTGGAATTCGCCGCTACTGGGATTGGAAGTCTTTACCAGGACAAAGATGCCTTTTTTCTCTTCCTTACATACCTTAATAAAGGGCTTCACGCCGTCGGAACCAAGATAGGGATTGACCGTAGCAAAGTCCTCGCCGAACGGATAATATGCCTTGCTTCCCACGGCTACCTTGCCGAGATGACCTGCCGCATATGCTTCGGAAGTGGAGCCGATGTCGCCTCTTTTGATATCCCCGATAACCACAAGACCTTTTTCCTTGCAGTAATTTACGGTTTTCACAAAAGCGTTCAGTCCCGGAAGTCCGAACTGCTCATACATGGCAATCTGCGGTTTTACGGCGGGAATCAAATCCGCTACGGCATCCACAATACCTTTGTTATACTGCCAGATAGCCTCTGCGGCGCCTTCCAGTGTTTCACCATATTCGGCAAACGCTTTTTTCTGAATATGCTCCGGGATGTAAGAAAGCATGGGGTCTAAGCCCACTACAATAGGGGCATTTGTTTTTTTGATGTTGGCAATCAGTTTATTAATCATGATTTGAACC
>OHCL01000694.1_pt1 | contig 11151 bp, 8 predicted proteins | sample 1577591 | NCBI WGS metagenome assembly OHCL01 (sample SAMEA3879549, study PRJEB24766) | human gut metagenome | biome: human-associated habitat; feature: feces | place: USA | collected 1985/1987
CGCACGATAGAGTGTTACTGGTAAAGCAGGCATAAACTATCCTTAATAAGTTCACCAGATAAGGTGGACTTGGTTATTGAGGATTAGTTTATGCTTTTTTTGCGCATTATAGTATAGGATAAGTAAGTTGCAGAACTGTGCCAGCACAAGAAACTATGGGATGCGTCAACTCTATAAGAAATGATACGAGGAGGATTACAGATGAAAGACAAGATTTTTGGAGTATTGCAGAGAATCGGAAGAAGTTTTATGCTTCCAATCGCAATTCTTCCGGTAGCAGGACTTCTGCTTGGAGTAGGAAGTTCATTTACAAATGCAACGATGATTGAGACATATCATCTTCAGGCAATTTTAGGCGAGGGGACAATTCTGAATTCCCTGCTCACAATTATGAGCAAAGCGGGAAGTATTATTTTTGATAACCTGCCGATCATTTTTGCTGTCGGTGTAGCAATCGGTATGGCGAAGAAAGAGAAGGAAGTTGCGGCACTTGCGGCAATGATCTCTTTCTTTGTAATGAATGCAACAATGAATGCCATGCTTCTGATCCGTGGAGATCTTCTTGCAGACGGAACGCTTGGAGCCGGAGTTCTGGAAGGAACTGTGACAAGTGTCTGCGGAATCCAGACATTACAGATGGGTGTATTTGGCGGTATTATCGTTGGACTTGGAGTAGCAGCACTTCATAATAAGTTTTACAAAATCCAGCTTCCGAATGCACTGTCATTCTTCAGTGGATCAAGATTTGTTCCGATTATTTCAACATTGACTTATGTGGCTGTCGGAATCGTACTCTATTTTGTATGGCCAACCGTTCAGAATGGAATCTATGCACTCGGCGGACTTGTAACAGGAACAGGCTATATTGGAACATTGATCTTTGGTATTATTAAGAGAGCGTTGATTCCATTTGGACTTCACCATGTATTCTATCTTCCATTCTGGCAGACAGCGGTTGGAGGAACAATGGAAGTTGCGGGACAGCTTGTACAGGGCGGTCAGAACATTTTCTTTGCGCAGCTTGCAGATCCATCCACAGTACATTTCAGTGCGGATGCGACAAGATATTTTTCCGGTGAATTTATTTTCATGATCTTTGGTCTTCCGGGTGCGGCACTTGCAATGTATCAGTGTGCAAAACCGGAGAAGAAGAAACAGGCAGGCGGACTTCTGCTTTCTGCAGCACTTGCATGTATGATGACCGGAATCACAGAGCCACTGGAATTCTCATTCCTGTTTGTAGCACCGATCCTTTTTGTGGTACAGGTGATCCTTGCCGGATCAGCTTATATGATCGCACATATGTTAAATATTGCAGTAGGACTTACATTTTCCGGTGGATTTATTGATCTGTTCCTTTTCGGTATCCTTCAGGGAAATGCTAAGACAAGCTGGATCAGAATCATCCCGGTTGGAATTATTTATTTCTTCTTATATTATATCATCTTCCGTACTTTGATTCTGAAGCTGAATCTGAAGACACCGGGAAGAGAAGATGATGATGCGGAAACGAAGCTGTATACAAAAGCTGATTATAAAGCAAAAGTAGATGGAAATGATGCAGATTCTGAAAATGAAATGACACCGGAAGATCAGAAGAGCGCACTGATCACAAGAGGACTTGGGGGAAAGAAAAACATTTCTGATGTAGACTGCTGTGCGACAAGACTTCGTTGTACGGTAGTAAAGCCGGAACTGGTAAATGAAGATGTCTTAAGAATGACATCCCCATCCGGAATCGTAAGAAAAGGACAGGGAATCCAGGTAATCTACGGACCGGCTGTTTCTGTGATTAAATCCAATCTGGAAGATTATCTGGAGAAAGCTCCGAATGTGGAATATCTTCCGGAAGAAAACGAAAACAGCGCAGAAGAAACGAATAAATGTGCAGAAACAAAAGATGAAGCGAAGAAAGATGAGAACAAAACTGTTGCAGCCGGAACTGTAAAGAAAGAGCTTTGCTCTCCATTCACAGGAGTGGCAGCACCGATCGAAGAAGCGTGTGACGAAGCATTTGCAGGGAAAATGATGGGAGACGGTTATCTGGTTCGCCCGGAAGAGGGAATGGCTTATGCGCCTGAAGATGCAACTGTATCTTTTATCTTCCCATCAAAACATGCAGTTGGTCTGACTAGTGATGACGGAACCGAATATCTGCTTCACATTGGCGTGGATACTGTAAATCTGGATGGAAAAGGATTCGAAACTTTTGTAAATGACGGAGACCGAGTAAAAAAGGGTGACAAACTGATAGGTTTTGATATAAAATATATCCAAGAGCATGCAAAATCCGATGAATGTATGGTTGTATTTACAAGTCTTCAGGAAGGTGAAGAGATCAGAATGTCTAAGAGCGGAAAAGTAGAGAAGCTTGAGAAGACAGCAGAAATCGTAAGCTTGAATTAAGAGAAAGAAAGAGAGGCTCCGGGGGGATGTATCGAGTCATTAAAGTTCTGAATAATAATGGGATTCTTGTATATCATGTTGAGACAGGGAAGGAGATGATCCTTCTCGGAAACGGTGTGGGATTTGGAAAGAAACCTACAGAACAGATCGAGAAACTTCCCGGAGTCAAAGTATATTCTCTTGTCACAAGAAGGAAGCAGGAGTCTGTTCTGAAAACAGTCAATGGAATCCGCCCGGAGTTTATTGAGGCAACAGGAAAGATCATTGAAGAAGCAGAGAACGTGTTTCAGAAGATCAATCATGAGATGCTGCTTCCGTTGGCAGATCATATTGCGCTTGCAGCGAAGAGAGCGAAGGAGAACCGCCAGCTTCCGAATCCATTTACACCGGATATCCGTGTGTTGTTTGGAGAGGAGTATCAAGTGGCCCTGAAAGGGCGGGAAATTATACAGCAGCTGACAGGATATGAAATCTCAGAGGATGAAGTCGGATTCATTACGCTGCATATCCATGCCGGGCTTTCAGATGAGGCAGTATCCCAGACGCTGGATGCGACCAGGATTGTAAATGAAGGGATTGCCATGATTGAACAGGAATTCGATCAGAAGCTGGAGAGCGGCTCACTTGGGTGTACACGTCTGATGAGCCATATGTATTATATGATTCTGAGAACCCGTAAAGGCGAAGGGACGAATGCAGACTTTAATGATTTCATTTTTCAGAATTACCCAAGGACCGGAGAGGCGGCGAAGAGAGTGTGTGACTATATGTCCAGACAGCTGAAACAGCCGGTCGCAAAAGAAGAAATCGGATTTCTTGCAATCCATATCCAGCGGGTTATCTCGCCGGATACGGTATGACCGTGTGCTCTTGAAATACTGTATACTATGATATATAGTAGGGGATAAGAGCGAAAGGGGAATCCGCAGAATGTATAAGATTCTAATCATAGAAGATGACCTTGTGATGGCAGGGGCAATTAAAAAAGAGATGGAAGCGTGGGGAAATGAAGCACGTTATGTGGAAGATTTTGCAAAGGTTCTTGAGACATTTGCAGAGTATGGTCCACATCTGGTGCTTTTGGATATTACGCTTCCTTTTTATAATGGATACCACTGGTGCAGCGAGATCCGTAAGATATCGAGCGTGCCGGTGATCTTTATCTCTTCGGCAGCGGATAATATGAATATTATCATGGCGATGAATATGGGCGGAGATGACTTTGTGGCAAAACCATTTGACTTAAGTGTTCTGACAGCGAAGATTCAGGCTCTGCTAAGGAGAACATATGATCTATCAGGAAAAGTACCGATGCTGGAACATAGAGGAGCAATCCTGAACCTCTATGATACAACAATGACTTATAATGGAGAAAAAATTGAGTTGACAAAGAATGAATTTCGTATCTTGCAGACATTGATGGAGAATAAAGGACGCGTGGTCAGCAGAGACACGCTGATGACAAAGCTGTGGGAGACAGACAATTATATCGAAGAAAATACATTGACAGTCAATGTCGGAAGACTTCGGAAAAAGCTGGAAAAAGCGGGAATGGAAGGCTTTATCAAGACGAAAGTCGGCGGTGGATATATCATCGAGAAGGAGTAAAAATGTTTTTACAATATTTGAAAAGAATTCGCTTTGTGCTTCTGTGGAGTTTGCTGTGTGCGGGAATCTTTTTTCTGATTTTTGTGTTGGAAGAGATTAATCTGAAGGCAGCGGTTTATCCGACAGTGTTGTGTCTGGCATTTGGATTACTTTTTCTTCTCTGTGGATATTTGCGGTATAAGAAAAGCGGGCAGAAGCTGGAACATTTGCTGCAAGGAGAAGGACCTTATGAGGATTCACTTCCGGTGGCACAAGATGGGATTGAGTCAGGATATCAGGAACTGATCAGGAAAGAAGAACAACAGCAAAGAAAAGAACATGCCAGATGGGAGAAGTCCGGTCAGGACATGGAGGACTATTATGCAACCTGGGTGCATCAGATCAAGGCACCGATTGCTGTGATGAATGTATTACTTCAGCAGGAAGATACCGAGACGAATCAGAATCTGAAAGCCGAACTGTTCCGGGTGGAGCAGTATGTGGAGATGGCACTTGGGTATGTGCGTCTTGACAGTGGCACGAAGGATCTGGTAATCGCACAGTATCCTTTGGATGAAATTGTAAGAAAATCGATCCGTAAATATGCAGGACAGTTTATTCGAAGGAGAATCCGTCTGATCTATGAAGGGACAAATCAGATTGTTTTGACGGATGAGAAATGGCTTTCATTTATCATTGAACAGTTGTTATCCAATGCAGTGAAGTATACGCTGAAAGGAACAGTGACGATCACTGTCAGTGAAGAAAAGAAACTGACGGTTACAGATACCGGAATGGGGATTGCACCGGAAGATCTGCCGAGAATCTTTGAAAAAGGATATACGGGATATAATGGAAGAATGGAACGGAAATCAACGGGAATCGGTCTGTATCTGAGTCAGATGGCGGCAAAGAAACTTGGGCATCAGATCACGGTAGTGTCGAAGCTGGGGGAAGGCAGCAGTTTTACAATAGATCTGGCAGAGTATCCGTTGAGAACAGAGTAAACCACTAAATCACACAGAGAGAAGCAAGTGACAAAATTGTCACATCAGACAGCTGGAATGTCACAGAAATCAATGTTGGCATTCTGGCTGTATTGTTATACTGAGGATGTTGAAAGAAAGAAGAGGAGGTCGTAAGAAATGACAGTTTTGGAAGTAGAAAATTTGAAAAAAATATACCGTCCCCGTTTTGGCGGTAATCAGGTACAGGCACTCTCTAAGGTGACATTCTCAGTAGAAGAGGGCGAATATGTAGCAATCATGGGAGAGAGTGGCTCGGGGAAGACGACATTACTGAACATGCTGGCAGCATTGGATAAACCAACTGAAGGGGAAGTTTATCTGGATGGAAGCCATGAAAATAAAGTGTGGCGGTTTTACCAGGAACAGACAAATGATCCCGTTTTGGCTTATGCCATCTCTTTGAAAGAAGTCAGGGACGGAAAAATATTTGGCAATCTCTATCCGCTAAATTATAGAGAACATGTGGAACGGATGAAAAAGCTGACCTGTCCAATCGGAAATGTAGCCGTTGCATTTGCGGATGGAAATGTTATCACGATTCCCTATCAGGAACGGAGACAATTTATGAACCGGCTTATGCCAGAGCATGGAGCCCCTAAAACAATGACTTATCTGCCGGAAAATGAGCCGGAGCTGATGATGATTCTAAAACGGGAACGCTTCAAACGCAGCTATCATGCGACAGCCGGAAATCTGGAGGAATATCTTGATAAGCTGGAAAAGACCACCCTGCGGGAAAAACTCAAAAGAGCAAAGACGGTGGTTTCAACACAGGAGGTCTCATCTCATAAAAGAGGGTTGGAACGATGAAGGGCGGGCATAACAAAAAATCCGTCCGCGTCGAATTTGTCATGTCCGAAGCGGAGGCCGAACTGGTAAAAGAACGCATGGCGGAACTTGGCATTACCAACCTGTCGGCATATCTGCGAAAGATGGCCGTAGACGGTTACATCATTCACCTTGATATGGGAGATATTCAGGAAATGATCCGGCTTCTCCGCATTTGTTCCAATAACTTAAACCAATATACCAGACGGGCCAATGAGACCGGCAATATTTATGCCGCAGATATAGATGACATCCGCACCCGTCTGGACAGCCTTTGGGATGGCATGGACAAACTGATCCGGGGATTTGCAAACATTTCATAAACAGCCGGAAAGCCGTTGCTTTCTTTTTGCCGTCACGGTAAAATTTTTATAAGGGCAGATGCCCTTCTGAAAGGAGGCAAAGCGTATGCGTTTGATAGGTAAATTACTGGCACTTCCCTTTATGCTGGTTACGGGGATTCTTTATCTGGTATGTAAATTTTTAGTGGTTCTTTCCGGTGCGGTACTTGGGATTCTTTCTGGGATCATCTTTCTGGCGGCATTGGTGCTGTTCTTTGTCGCAGGATTTTTGCCGGGTCTTGCATGGCTTATGATCGCCTTTCTTATCAGTCCATACGGTCTGCCTCTGGCGGCTGCATGGCTGGTAGGGATCATTGGCGGGGCAAACAGTGCCTTAAAGGATTTTATATTTGGTTAAGCAGATTTGGCGGGGCGCATAGGCAGCCCCGCTCTTTTTCTGCAATTATAACTTCTCTGATTGGAATTAAGTTAAGGAGGTGACGAAAATAGCGACCACAAGACTGATGCCTCTGCATGTAGGAAAAGGTCGGAATATCTCTACTGCGATCTCAGATATTATTGATTATGTAGAAAATCCGCAGAAAACCGATTTTGGAAAATTCATTTATGGCTATGAGTGTGATACCCGGCTTGCTGATGCAGAGTTTCTTCTGTCCAAACGACAGTATGCAAATCTGACCGGCAGAAATCAGGGTGCAGATGATGTGATCGCCTACCATCTCCGTCAGGCATTTAAGCCCGGCGAAGTTACGCCAGAAGAAGCTAATCAGATCGGCAGGGAGCTGGCACTGAAGCTCACAAAAGGAAACCATGCCTTTGTTGTCTGCACCCATGTGGATAAGCACCATGTCCATAATCACATCATTATCAACTCTACTACACTGGACTGTCAGAAAAAATTTCGCAACTTCTGGGGCTCTACCTGGGCAATCCGGCGAATGAATGACAAGCTGTGTTTGGAGCATGGACTTTCGATTGTAGAAAATCCGAAACCCAGCCGGGAGCATTATGGCACATGGCTGGGAAATAAAAAGCAGCCTTCCTTTCAGGAGCAGATACGCATTGCTATTGATGCTGCATTAGAGGAAAAGCCAAAAGATTTTGAGGAACTTCTACAGAAGCTGGAAACTGCTGGGCTGGAAGTCAACCGTGAAAGAAAACATCTTCGGTTCCGAGTTCCGGGACAAGAAAATTATACCCGATGCGATACGCTCAAAGGCGATTATACAGAACAGGCCATCAAAGAACGAATTGCCGGTACACGGACAGTAAAACCCCGCCATGCCTTTTCTAAAAAAACGGTTTCCAAAGTTGGATTGCTGGTTGATATTGAAGCTGCAATCCGTTCCGGCAAGGGCCCTGGTTATGAGCGCTGGGCAAAAGTGTTCAATCTAAAGCAGCTTTCTCAGGCAGTGCTCTACTTAAAAGAACATGGCGATATGGGTTATGAGGATCTTCTGGAAAAAGCCAACGCCGCTACCACTAATTTCAATACCTTATCCGTTCAAATTAAAGATTTAGAGTCAAGAATGAACGCCAATGCCGAGCTACAAAAGCAGATCGTAAACTATGCGAAAACGCGGGCTGTCTATGTAGAATATCGCAAAGCCGGGTACAGCAAAAAATTCCGAACAGAACATGAAGCTGAAATTCTGCTGCACCAGGCGGCAAAGAATCATTTTGACGAGCTGGGAATCAAAAAGCTCCCCTCTGTCAAATCTCTCCGGGAGGAATACACCGATCTTCTGGAACAAAAACGGAAAGCCTATTCTGCCTATAAGCAGGCCAAAAATGATATGAAAGAACTTCATAATGTTCGGGCCAATGTGGAATATCTATTAGAGATTTCTTCCCCACCACATGGAGGTTGTAGATAACGCAAGTGATGAAAACAACGAAAATACAAGGAGAAAGGCAACTGTTGTACCTATTAAAATAGAATATGTGTGAGAGGACAAGCCTTTCAATAATGTAGACGTTCAGAAATGAGCGTCTATTTTTATACCCAAAATGAAAGGAGCATTAGATTTATGAAAAAGACATGGAAACGATTGTGTACGGGCTTCTTAGCTCTTGCAACTGTCGTTACTGCTTTACCGACTACACCCGTCCATGCAGAAAGTAAGCAATACTGGACGGAAAGTGCAGAGCGTGTCGGTATCATTGAAAAAGTAATGAATGACGGTTCTATCGGTTCGACATTCAATGAGGGCTATATGAAAGTCGAGGGCGAAACTGCCTATTGTATTGACATCAATACAGATTTTAAGAACGGCTACAAGACCAGAGCTGACGCAAGCTCACGCATGAGTGCCGACCAGATTTCAGATGTGGCGTTATCCTTAGAGTATGTCAAACAGTATGGCGAAGCTCACAAGGAATTGAACTACAAGCAAATCTATCTGTTGGAACAATGTGTCGTCTGGCAGAGATTGAGCGTACATCTTGGCTGGCAATGTGATAACGTGCGAGCTTCTTATGATGAAATTCCAAAGGCAACGCAGGACGAAGTTTTCTCTGGTGCAAAAGCCTTTGTCAAAGAGAATAAAGGACGCTATGAATGTGGCGGTTATATCTACTCTGGCGAGGGGCAGGAATTAGGGCAATTCTGGGCGAAACTGAATGTCGGAAATGCGAAACTGCAAAAGACTTCCAGTAATGCCAATATTACAGACGGTAACGGGAATTACTCTATCGCTGGTGCAACATACGGTGTCTTTTCTGATAAGGACTGCACGAAACAGCTTGCCACCCTTACGACTGATGAAAACGGAAATACAGATGTTGCAGAGGTAACGGTTGGCACAGTCTATATCAAGGAATTATCTGCACCAGCAGGATATAAAGTGGATAAAACAGTCTATCCATTGACAATCAAAGCTGGCGAAACAGCGACCTTGAATGTATCTGATACACCAAAAGTAACAGACACTTTGATTGAGCTTTTCAAGATTGATATGGAAACACAGAAAGACAATCCGCAGGGGAACGCTTCTCTAGCAGGTGCGGAATTTACATGGAAGTATTATGCAGGCTTCTATACTAAAGACAATCTTCCTGCCGAAACTACTCGTACATGGGTTACAAAGACAATCGCTGAAACAGACAGCGACGGGACAACCCACTACATCACAAAATTAGCGGACGCATACAAGGTATCTGGCGACAGCTTCTATATGCAGGACGGTAAAGCGGTTCTTCCACTTGGGACACTAACCGTTGAAGAAACAAAAGCTCCAAACGGCTACTTGTTAGACGGTGCATATATGCAGGCTGGCGATAAGTCCGAACAGATTAAGGGCTTATATGTAACACAGATTACCGAGGACGGCGACCTTGCCGTATTATCTGGAAGTAACCAGTTTTCCGTATCAGACAAGGTTATCCGTGGCGGTGTCAAAATTCAGAAACGAGATTTAGAAACGGGCGATACAAAGCCACAAGGAAGTGCCACTTTGAAAGATACTGCCTTTGACATCATTTCCTTAAATGATAATTCTGTTTTGGTTGAGGGCAAGCTATACAAGAAAAATGAAGTGGTAAAGACAATTCGTACAGATATTGAGGGTGTCGCTTCTACTTCTGCTGACCTCTTACCTTATGGAAAATTCCGTATCGTTGAAAGTGAAGCTCCCGACGGTTACTTAACTGACGGTGCAAAACCGATTGATTTTACAATCACAGAAAATGGAAAAATCGTGGACTTAACCGACGAAGCCCATTCTATCTACAATCAGATTAAGCGAGGGGATATTGAGGGTGTAAAAATCGGTGCAGGCACACACAAGCGTCTTGCTGATGTTCCGTTTAGGATCACAAGCAAGACGACGGGCGAAAATCATGTAGTGGTAACTGATGATAACGGGCAGTTCTCCACTTCTGCTGAATGGGCTTCACATAAGCATAATACCAACGCAGGCAAGACCAGCGAGGACGGTGTGTGGTTTGGGACTTCTGAACCAGACGACAGCAAGGGTGCGTTACCTTATGATACCTACATCATCGAGGAATTACGCTCTGAAAGCAACAAAGGCTTTGAACTTATCCCACCTTTTGAAATCGTGGTATCAAGAAATAACCTTGTGATTGATTTAGGAACGCTGACTGATGAATACGAAAAAGAAATCTCTATCCATACCACAGCGACCAGCAAGGACGGCGAAAAGACTATCCTTGCAGGAAAAGAGGTTACAATCGTTGATACTGTAAAATTAGACGGACTTACAAAAGGTACAAAGTATCAGTTGAAAGGCTGGCAGATGTTAAAAGAAGAAAATGCCGAGCTTATCATTGACGGGAAACGTGTAGAAAACGATTATACCTTTGTCGCTGATGATGAGGAAATGAAAGTGGAAATTTCCTATACATTCAATGCGTCTGCTTTAGGTGGCAAAACCCTTGTTACCTTTGAAGAATTGTATGATTTAAGCAATCCAGACGAACCCGTGAAAGTTGCAGAACATAAGGACATTGAGGACGACGGGCAAACGGTACTTATCACAGAGCGTATCATCAAGATACATACTACCGCTACCGATAAGGACGGCAACAAAGAGCTTAAAGCAGGAAAAGACGTTACAATCATTGATACCGTAACCTTAGAGGGCTTAGAAGTCGGTACACAATACAAACTTGTGGGCTGGCAGATGTTGAAAGAAGAAAATGCAGAGTTTCTTATCAATGGAAAGCGTGTGGAAAGTGATTATATGTTTACCGCTGACAGCGAAACTATGAAAGTGGAAGTTGCCTTTACTTTTGACGCTACTTCTCTTAACGGAAAACAGCTTGTAACTTTTGAAGAATTGTACGATTTAAGCAATCCAGATGAGCCGAAGAAAGTTACCGAGCATAAGGATATTGAGGATAAGGGACAGACGATTACTTTTAAGGAAAAGCCAGAAGAACCAGAAAAACCCGAAACACCACCGACACCAGAAAAGCCTAGCAGACCTAGCGACAGTCCCAAAACGGGCGACAGTACAAATGTAATGGCATTTATC
>OHCL01000718.1_pt1 | contig 10858 bp, 10 predicted proteins | sample 1577591 | NCBI WGS metagenome assembly OHCL01 (sample SAMEA3879549, study PRJEB24766) | human gut metagenome | biome: human-associated habitat; feature: feces | place: USA | collected 1985/1987
CTCGGAAAACTGGGAACAAGTTCCCGTTTTCTCTCGGCTTTCGCTATCTTTGCAGCGCGAAATTTGTGTTTTATAATATTTTTCCGGCGGGGTGCAATGTATCTCGTCGGGCTTTTTTAACTGTCGATTGAGCTATGTTTCGTATCGTTTTGCTGTTGTTTGCCGGAATCGGAGCGGGCTATCTGCTGCGCAACTGGTCGTTTGTGGCCAGGCTGGAGCGGGGAGTATCGCTTACCGTGTGGGCCCTGCTCTTCGTTTTCGGTGTTACGATCGGTTCCAACCGCGAACTGATCGTCAATTTCGGACGTTTCGGCTGGCAGGCCGCCGTGATCGCCTGCCTCGGCGTCGCCGGGAGTTTCGCGGCGGTATTCGTCGTCCGGCGTTACTTTTTCCGGAAAGGAGGGAGCGATGAGAGATAGTCTGATCGTTTTCGTTTTTTTTGCAGTCGGCGTGGCGCTCGGTTATGCCGATGCCGTCCCGACGTGGCTGTTGGATCCCGATCTGCCGATGATTATTCTTTCGGTGATGGTGGTGCTGGTCGGCTTGGGACTCGGGGCCGGCGACAATCTGCACTATATGCTGCGCACGTTCAACTGGCGGATGCTCCTGTTGCCGCTTTGTACGATCGTCGGCACCCTGCTCTTTTCGGCGCTCGGCGTGCTGGTGCTCCGGGGATTCAGCCTGACGGACTGTCTGGCCGTAGGCAGCGGTTTCGGCTACTATTCGCTTTCGTCGGTGCTGATCGCCGACCTGAAGAGCGCGACGCTCGGCGTGCAGGGCGCCGCCGAGTTGGCGACGGTCGCTTTGCTGGCCAACGTCGTGCGCGAGATGATCGCCCTGTTCGGAATGCCGCTGTTCGCCCGCTGGGGTGGTCCGCTGGCCCCGATCTCGGTGTCGGGCGTGACTTCGATGGACGTTTGTCTGCCTTCGATCGCCCGTTATTCGGGCAGCGACCTGGTGCCGCTGGCCATCCTGCACGGCATCGTACTGGAGGTGTGTGTGCCGATTCTGGTCGGTGCCTTTTGCTGACCGAAGGAACCGTAAAAAAGAATCGACAGAAAGCTCCTTTTTATCGACATCTTTCCGGCTCGAGAGAATCCCCTGCCGGGGATCGTTCGGTTGTAAACAGATTTTTCGACAAAACGGGGTCCGGGGCGTTTTGATATGTCGCCCCGTTTGTCTATTTTTGAAAGTTGAAATCCACGTAACGAATGGCTAAAGAATATACCCCCGCTTCGCGCAACCGCGAAGCGTTTGCTGCAATGACCGATACCCCCGGCAACGTGCCTCCGCAGGCCGTCGAACTGGAGGAGGCGGTGCTCGGCGCTCTGATGCTCGAGAAGGATTCGATCATCACCGTGCAGGAGTTCATCACGCCCGAGGCTTTCTATACCGAGGAGCATCGGACGATCTACCGCGCGATCGAGGAGCTCTCGACCGAGCTCAAACCGATCGACCTCTATACGGTCACCGAGCGGCTGAAGGTCCGCAAGGAGTTGCAGAAGGTGGGCGGTGCGTCGTACCTGGCGCAGCTCACGCAGAAGGTGGGCTCGGCGGCCAACGTGGAGTTCCACGCCAAAATCATCGCCCAGAAGTACGTGCAGCGGGAGCTGATCCGCTCCGCGACCGAGATCCAGCGCCGTTCGTACGACGAATCGACCGACGTGACGGAGTTGATCGGCTATGCCGAGAGCGAAATCTTCAAGGTGGCCGAAGGTCACGTCAAGCGTTCGGTACAGTCGTCCAAGGATTTGCTGGCCAAGGCGCTGATGCAGATCGAGGAGGCATCCAAGAACACGTCGGCCTTCAACGGCGTGCCTTCGGGTTTCATGGCCATCGACCGCGTGACGCTCGGCTGGCAGTTGTCGGACCTCATCATCGTAGCGGCACGCCCTTCGATGGGTAAGACCGCCTTCGTGTTGTCGATGGCCCGCAACATGGCCGTCGATCACGAACGTCCGGTGGCGTTCTTCTCGCTCGAGATGTCTTCGGTGCAGTTGATGATGCGCCTTATCATCGCCGAAACGGGTATTCCGGGCAACGATATCAAGAGTGGCCGTCTTACGCCCGAGCAGTGGCGCCACCTGGAGTCGGCGACCAAGCCGCTGGGGGCGGCCCCCCTTTACATCGACGATACGCCGGCGTTGTCGGTCTTCGAGTTCCGCTCGAAGGCCCGGCGTCTGAAGATACACAACGACATCCAGATCATCATCATCGACTATTTGCAGTTGATGACCGGCGGAACGCAGGATTCGAAGGGCAACCGCGAACAGGAGGTGGCTTTCATCTCCCGCACGTTGAAGGCCATCGCCAAGGAGTTGAACGTGCCGATCATCGCCCTCTCGCAGTTGAGCCGTGCTACGGAGCTGCGCGGCGGTTCGAAACGCCCCCAGCTTTCGGACCTGCGCGAATCGGGAGCCATCGAGCAGGACGCCGACATCGTGGCTTTCATCCATCGTCCCGAATATTACGGTATCAATCAGGACGAGAACGGTATGCCGACGGCGGGTATGGCCGAGATCATCATCGCCAAGCACCGTAACGGTGCGGTCACGGATGTCAATCTGCGCTTCCTGAAGGACCAGGCCCGCTTCGCCGATGTGGACGAAACGCTGATGCCGGAGGCGGGCAGCCGCCCTGCGCCGGGGCAGTACGAGGATGTATCGAGCGGTTCCAATTCCGGGCTGGGTGGCTTCGGCGGCGTGCCCGAGGAGTTCCTTACGCCCGGTGTGTCGGGGGCGCCCGTGAACCTGAACGAGGAGGAGCCGTTTTAGCGGAGCCGGCTCCGGTTTCCGCGTCCGGTTTCGCCGCATTCGCGGCGGGGAAGTCGTTCTGGAGTTGCGGGTCCGGAAGTTCGGACCGGGGCTGGAGGAAGATCGCTTGATTGTATAGTGAAAGATCGATAATATGTTCGTCAGTACGTATGCAGGGGCTGTTGCCGGGATCGACGCCGTGAAGGTGACCGTCGAGGTCAATCTCACCGGGGGCGGTCTGGGACTCTATTTGGTCGGACTGCCGGACAACGCCGTCAAGGAGAGCGAGCAGCGTATCCGGGCGGCTTTCGAGAATACCGGTCGCAAGATGTCGGGCCGCAAGGTCGTGGTGAACCTCGCTCCGGCCGATCTGCGCAAGGAGGGGGCGGGTTTCGACCTGCCGATCGCCGTGGGGATTCTCGCCGCGATGTCCGAGGTGAGCGGGGAGTTGCTTCCGACGACGATGTTCGCGGGCGAGCTCTCGCTCGACGGAACGCTGCGGCCCGTACGGGGTGTGCTGCCCCTTGCGGTCAAGGCCCGGGACGAGGGGTTGCGGCGGCTCGTGGTGCCGGCCGAAAACGCCGCTGAAGCGGCGGTCGTGGAGGGGGTCGAAGTGTACGGTCTGCACTCCCTGGGCGAGGTGATCGCCCTGCTGAACGGGGAGCGGAGATTCGATGCGACGGTGCCGGTGGATGCCGAGGCAACTTTGGCGTCGCAGAGTGCCTATGCCGAGGATTTCGCCGACGTGAAAGGACAGACGGCCGTAAAGCGGGCGCTGGAGATCGCGGCGGCCGGAGGACATAACGTGTTGATGATCGGTGCGCCCGGTTCGGGTAAGACGATGCTGGCGCGGCGCATGCCGACGATTCTGCCTCCGCTCAGCGTCGAGGAGGCGTTGGAAACGACCAAGATACACTCCGTGGCGGGAAAATTGGGCGCAGAGAGGGGATTGCTCTCGCAGCGTCCGTTCCGTGCGCCGCATCACATGACTTCGCAGGTGGCGCTGATCGGCGGCGGACAGTCGCCCCAGCCGGGCGAGGTGTCGCTGGCGCACAACGGAGTGCTGTTCCTCGACGAGCTGCCCGAATTCGGACGCAGCGTGCTCGAAGTGCTGCGGCAGCCGCTGGAGGATAAGAAGATCGTGGTTTCGCGGGCGAGATACAGCGTGGAATATCCGGCCAATTTCACCCTCGTAGCGGCCATGAATCCCTGTCCCTGCGGGTATTACAACCACCCGACCAAAGAGTGCACCTGCCCGCCGGGTGCGGTGCACCGTTATATGGGACGTATTTCGGGCCCGCTGCTGGACCGCATCGACTTGCAGGTCGAGGTGACGCCGGTGGCTATCGGGGAGATTTCGCAGGTGCGGCCTTCGGAGCCGAGCGCCGCGATCCGCGAGCGGGTGATTCGGGCGCGGGAGGTGCAGGCGGAGCGTTTCCGTGAGGTGCCGGGCGTGCATACGAACGCCATGATGAACGCCAGAATGTTGCGCGAGTTCTGCCCGCTGGATCAGGTGGCGCGGGAGCTGCTCGAACGGGCGATGGTGCGGCTCGATCTTTCCGCCCGTGCCTACGACCGGATCGTGAAGGTGGCCCGCACGATCGCCGATCTGGAGGGGACGGCCGACATCGGTGCGGCGCATCTGGCCGAGGCGATCAACTACCGTTCGCTCGACCGGGGAAGTTGGGGCCGGTAATCGAATGGGGATGTTGCGATGAAGAAGTGGAAACCGGAAAGGAGGGACGGATTGCTGCTGCTGGGCATCGGGCTCGGTGCGGCGGTGGGACTGTTGCGCGGTGCGGTGCTCGCGTGGCTGCCGGTGGGCGTGGCGCTGGGGCTGTGTCTGCGGGGCGGGGCCGGAACCCGCAGCGGAAGCGGTAAGGATTCGTTAGGAGATATTTCGGATAAAAATCAGGAATTTTATGCCGGCGGGGATGCGTCTGCCGAGGCTGGAAACGAAAATAAAATATGAAAAGAGTCATTGTTTCGGGCGGCGGCACGGGCGGTCATATCTATCCTGCCGTGGCTGTGGCCGAAGCGCTCCGACGGCGCTTCGGGGAGGAAGTCGAGATCCTCTTCGTCGGTGCCGAAGGCAAGATGGAGATGGAGAAGGTGCCTGCATTGGGATACCGGATCGTCGGTCTGCCCGTTGCGGGCTTGCAGCGCCGTTTCGATTTGAAAAACCTGGCGGTGCCCTTCAAGGTGCTTAAAAGCATCCGCAAGGCCCGGCGCACCATCCGCGACTTCGGGGCCGATGTGGTCGTCGGTTTCGGAGGGTATGCCAGCGGCCCGGTGCTGTGGGCGGCGCAGCGGATGGGGATTCCGACCGTGATTCAGGAGCAGAACTCCTATGCGGGAGTCACCAACAAGCTGCTGGCCAAGCGTGCCCGCACGATCTGCGTGTCGTATGAGGGAATGGAACGCTTTTTCCCGAAGGAGAAGATCGTGATGACGGGCAACCCTCTGCGGGGACGTTTTTCGAAAGCGGGTGCGGATCGCCGCGAGGCGCTGGCGCATTTCGGCTTCCGGGACGATCTGCCGGTGCTGCTCGTCGTGGGCGGGTCGCTCGGTACGCGGACGCTCAACGAAATGATGAAGGCCTGGGTTCTGCGGCAGGGCGGTACTTCGCCGGTGCAGGTGATCTGGCAGACGGGTAAATATTACGAGCGGGAGATGCGCGAGTTTCTGGCGCAGCATCCTACGGCGAATATCTGGCAGGGGGCATTCATCGACCGCATGGATTACGCTTATGCGGCGGCCGATCTGGTCGTTTCGCGCAGCGGGGCCTGCACGGTGTCGGAACTCTGTCTGGTGGCCAAGCCGACCCTTTTCGTGCCGTCGCCCAACGTGGCAGAGGACCACCAAACCAAGAATGCCCGGGCGTTGGCCGACAAGGGGGCTGCGCTGCTGATCCCCGATTCCGAGGCGGTTGCCCGAGCCATGGACGAGGCGGTCGGGCTGTTGAAGGATCCGGTCCGTTTGGCCGAATTGAGCCGCAATATCGAGGCGCTGGCTATTCCCGATTCCGCCGAGCGGATCGTGAACGAAATCGAGAAACAGTTGCCGCAGTCGAAATAGAGCCGCCGGGAGCGACCGAGCGGGGAAAATGCCTGAGCGGGGCAGGTGAAATCGTCCTGCCGGGTGTAATAAAGAAGAAGAAATCGATCAATGAAAGAGTTTTCCAATGTTTTCGATGAGCGAGGGGAGCACCGAATCTGTTCGGACTCTGCCGAGCCGGAAAAACAACGAATGCAGTTCAACGTATATTTTCTCGGAATCGGGGGGATCGGCATGAGTGCTCTGGCCCGGTATTTCCTCCACGAAGGCCGAAGGGTGGCGGGTTACGACCGGGTGCGGTCGCATCTCACGGACCAGATCGAGGCCGAAGGAGCCGTTGTTCACTATGAAGAGGATCCGGCGCAGATTCCGGTGGATTTCCGGGATCCGGCCACGACGATCGTGGTCTATACGCCGGCAGTTCCGGCGGATCACGCCGAATTGCGCTGGTTCCGGCAGAATGGGTTCGAGATCGTCAAGCGTTCGCAGATGCTGGGGTATCTTTCACAGGGGAAGTTCGTGATGGCGGTGGCTGGTACGCACGGCAAAACCACGACCACGACGCTCGTGGCATGGCTCAACCACCGGGTGACGGGCGGCGGAAGCGCTTTCCTGGGGGGTATTTCCCGGAATTTTTCGAGTAACCTGGTGCTCGGCTCCGGCCGGCGTCTGGCGGTCGAGGCCGACGAGTTCGACCGTTCGTTCCTGCGGCTGTGGCCCGACGTGGCGGTGGTCACCTCGGCCGATGCCGATCATCTGGATATTTACGGTACGCACGAGGCATTGCGCGAGGCTTTTTCGCAGTTCGTCGGACAGATCCGCGAGGGCGGGGCGCTGGTCGTCAAGCAGGGTGTCGATCTGAAGATCGGGAACCCCGGTATCCGGGTTTACCGCTATTCGTACGACGAGCCGTGCGATTTTTACGCCCGTAACGTGACGCTGCTCGAGGGGGGCCACTACCGGTACGATCTGGTGACGCCCGGCGGCGTTATCGAAGGGTGCACGCTGGGTATTCCCGGCTGGGTCAATATCGAGAATGCCGTAGCGGCCGTGGCGGCGCTCTGGTGCGCGTCGGAGCGGGACGGCGAGCCGCTGGATGCGGAGCGTCTGCGGGAGGCGCTGGCCTCGTTCGAGGGGGTCAAGCGACGTTTCGAATTCTATGTCAATACGCCCCGGCAGGTTTATATGGACGATTACGCCCACCACCCGCGCGAGTTGGCGGCGGCGATCACTTCGGTCAAGAAGATGTTTCCGGGGCGGCGGCTGACGGCGCTTTTCCAGCCGCATCTCTACACCCGGACGCGGGATTTCTACCGCGAGTTCGCCGAGGCGCTCTCGCATGCCGACCGGGTGGTGCTGCTGCCGATCTATCCGGCCCGCGAGGAGCCGATTCCGGGGGTGGAATCCGAGATGATCGGCCGTCTGCTGACAGTACCCTGGACGATCTGCGACCGTGCGGAGTTGGCCGAAAAGGTGGCTGCGATGGATACCGATGTAGTCGTCAGCTTCGGCGCGGGCAATATAGACGCCTGCTGCGGGGCACTGGCAGAAAAATTGCGGGAAAAAGCCTGATTCGCCGTCTGCCGGGGACGATCTGTTTTTTTCGAGGCCGTGTCCGTCGCGGCCGTACCGGGGGGGGGAAGTAAACGCCGGGATGAGATTCAACCATTGACGAATGCCGAAATACCTGAAATATACGCTTCTTGCACTGCTTTGGGGCGGTGTGGCCGCTTATTTGCTCTATGCGGGAGGCAAAGTGCGCCGTCATCGTGCGGAGCAGCCTGTGACGCGCATCGAGGTCGAAGTGGTGGACAGCACCTCGCAGTTGCGGCTGGTGTCGGAAGCTACCGTTCGGGGATGGCTCGCCCGCAGCGGTATCAAAACCGTCGGCGAGAAGATCGGTGCCGTGCGGCTGGATGCGCTGGAGCGGCTTATCGCCCGCAATGGATTCGTCGCCGACGCCCGGGTTACGGTTTCCTATTCGGGCGTGCTGCATGTCGCCGTCTGGCAGCGGACGCCTCTGATGCGGCTGTTGATCGACGGCTATAATTCGTACGTGACCGAGGAGGGCTACCTGTTTGCAGTGCCCCGTGCCTCGTCGGTTTATGTGCCGGTGATTACGGGTACCTACCGTCCCCCGTTCCCGGCCTCCTATGTGGGGTATGCGGCGGATTACAGGCGGGAGCAGATGCAACAGATAGACGATAAGATCGCGGAGTTGGAACGGGAAAAATACCCTCTTTACCGACGGGAGCTGAAGAACGATGAAAATATCCGTTCGCTGCGGCGGATGCTGATTAAAAAGAGATGGTTCGAATCTTCGGAGTCCTTCGGCGAGCGGGTGCGGGAACTCCGCAAGCGCAAGGAGCAGTTGCGCCGCAAATATCGCTATGAGGCTCAGGTGATTCAGTCGGCGATCGACAAAATTTCCGAAAAACAGGAAGCCGAGCGTCGCCGACAAAAAATTTTGGCGAAAAGGTACGAAGATTTCTCGAAACTGACTACCTTTGTAAAATGGATGGAAAACGACGATTTCTGGCGGTCGGAAATCGTTCAGATAACGGCCCGCACCACTGAAAGCGGGGCTATCGACTTGGAACTTACGCCCCGGAGCGGCAACTATACCATCCTTTTCGGCCGCTTGGACGATGCCGAGCAGAAACTGGATAAGTTGCTGCGGTTTTACCGGGAGGGACTCGGAAAAGCCGGGTGGGACCGGTACCGGACGATCAACGTGAAGTACGCCGGGCAGGTCGTCTGTACGGAGTGGTAAGGTTTTCGAGATGCAGGAGCCGGATCTGCCTGCGGAATATGCCGGGCAGGGAAGAGGCTGGGAAACGATTCAATGAAAAAATAGATAGAGCACAGTGGAAAAAAAGAGTTATACGGTAGCCATCGACCTCGGTTCTTCGAACGTGGTGGTCGCTGTCGGGTCGAAACGCGAAGACGGAACGCTCGGTATCGAAGCCGTCGTTTCCAAACCGGTCGAGGGGGTCAAGGCCGGCCGGATCGATAATATCGAACAGGCGGGCAATGCCATCCGGGAGGCTGTCGCCGAGGTGGAATCGACGCTCGGCGTTCGAATTACGGAGGCTTATGCCGGCATTTCGGGCGAGTTCGTCCGTTGTGCCCGCCATACCGACCACGTCTTTACCTACGATCCCCAGAACGGGGTGAACCAGGGCGATGTAGATGCCCTGTTCGATCGTATGCGCAACGTCCAGGCCCCCGACGACGAAACGATCATGGAGCGTATTCCGCAGCATTATATGGTGGATGATGCCGAGGAGGTGCGCAATCCGGTCGGTTCGTTCTGCAAGCGGTTGTCTTCGACTTTCAACTTCATACTTTGCGGCAAGACGCCGCTGCAACGGCTCGACATGGCTCTCCGGCGGCTCGGTATCCGTATGTTGGGGGTATTCCCCAATGCGCTGGCGACGCCCGAAGCCGTACTCTCTTCCGATGAGAAGGAGGAGGGGGTGGCCGTCGTGGATATCGGCGGAGGCGTGACCGACGTTGCGGTTTATTACCGGGGCGTGCCGCGTTACGTGGCGACGATCCCGATGGGAGCGAGCGCCATCAACCGGGACATCCGTTCGCAGAGCATTCCCGAGAAACATGTCGAGAGCCTCAAGTGCAAATACGGTTCGGCTGTCGCCGAGCTCGCTCCCGAAGACAAGCTGATCCGCGTGAGCGGTCGCACGGCCCGCGAAGCCAAGGATATTCTGCTGCGCAACCTGGCCACCGTCATCGAGGCCCGGGCTACCGACATCGTCGAATTCGTGCAGCAGGAGATCCGGGATTCGGGGTATGCCGAGCGGTTGGCCTACGGCATCGTGCTGACGGGCGGCTCGGCCCGACTCAAGGATATAGACGAATTGTTCCGTCGTGTGACCGGCATGGACGTTCGTATCGCAAGCGCCGAAACAGGCATCAGCGAAGATTCGCGCGAGGCGGTTGCGAACCCTGCGTTCGCCACGGTCGTCGGACTGTTGCTCAAGGGGGCCGGCATGGGTTCGTGCAACGTGATCGAGGACAAGGCGGGCCTTTCGCCCCGTCGTCCCGTGCCGCCAACCCCTGCACCGGGATTCCAGCCTCCGCAGCCCCAGTCGCGGCCGCAATCCCAGCCCTATGCGCCGACACGGCCTTCTGCGGAAACGGTCAATGCGGCGTATGCGCGTCGGGAGGCTGCCCGTGCGGAATCCGCAGCGGTCGAGCCCGAGGTGGACGATGCCGGAGAGGAGCCCGCGCCTCAGGCTCCCGTGCAGGAGCCGGTGAAAAAGGAACGCAACTGGCGGAGTATTTTCAAGCGGACGCTCGACAAGATCAACGAGGGCTTCAATGCCGCCGATGACGAGGAGATTTAACGATTAAGACAAGAGAAACGAAACGATATGACAGACGATGTAATCACCCAGTTGGCCGCTGCCCGCACGAATCCTTCCATTATCATGGTAGTCGGTGTCGGCGGTGCGGGCGGCAATGCCGTGAATCACATGTGGAACCTGGGGATCAAGGGCGTGGACTTTATGGTCTGCAACACCGACCAGCAGGCGCTCGACAAGAGTCCCGTGGAGCTGAAAGTCCGGCTCGGCAGCGAGGGATTGGGCGCCGGTAACGACCCTGAAAACGGACGCAAGGCCGCCATCGAGTCGCTTGATGTGGTGCTGCTCGTGGAGAATGATATACTCCTGTTCCTTATCTCCGAGATTGCAGGGCAGATAGATTTTCGGACGGAACAGGCCGACCACAAAGGGAGACTTGATATCATCTGCGATGAAGATATTATCTCGAAGTGGAACTACAACAGACAGCTTGCGCCGCAATTTGACGTAGGAAACGATACTATAAATAGTCATGCCTAATACGCCAGCCATCCAAGCATAGGTTGCAAATGACATTGGGGCTTCCAGTGGGTCAGCGACCAATTGCTCCTGTCCTTGCGGCAGCACCTCGTTAATTGCATCGCTGATGCCGGGGACAGGCAGAGTCACAGCGGGGTACTCGGTATGGACGATGTTATTGGGTACATATTCGATAACTCTGGT
>OHCL01000720.1_pt1 | contig 10838 bp, 9 predicted proteins | sample 1577591 | NCBI WGS metagenome assembly OHCL01 (sample SAMEA3879549, study PRJEB24766) | human gut metagenome | biome: human-associated habitat; feature: feces | place: USA | collected 1985/1987
TTTATCTGCCGTATTACTCAGATAAATTATATGATAAACGCAAGCAGGATAAACTATCTTCAAATTTCTCCTGCTTATTTTTTTGCTTTAGGGGGTGAGTAAAACGACAAAAAAAGCCATTAGTATAGTGAGAACACAAAAACAACCGCTTAAGCGCTTTTCCTCAAAGCACCCAAGCGGTCATTCACAGCCTTATTCACTTCTCGTACTTAAACTCAAACACGCCAAAGCCCTTTCCCTGCGTCAGATGACTTACGTCATTCAAGCGGAAAACAGCATGCTCATGCCATTTGTTAATCCCCAGAACAGTTACACTGGCAGGCTGCACATCAACCGAAAAGTTAAACGCCGCCACCTGCTGCATATCCATTCCCAGCCAACGGAAAATAATATTCTGAATCGTGCCCTTATGCGCAACAATCAGCAGATTTTCCTTGTCGACATCCGCACAATGCCACAAGCCGTGTACATTACGGCGATAAAATTCATTGCGCGTTTCACCGCCGGGATAGTTGCGGTGATCCAGCTCCTGCTCGGAAGCAGGCTTGCAAAAATGCTTCTTGGCCTCTTCCTCAGTCATGCCGGCAGCAATACCGTTATTCTTTTCCCTCAGGAAACGGCAATGCTCTATTTCGCCCTTAAAGCCAAGCTCCTCGGCAATAATCTGCGCCGATGCGGAAGCACGCTGCAAATCACTTGCCAGAATACGCAGCTTGCAATTACGTCCGGCAAAATCCTTCGCCAGCTTTACCGCAGCAGCCTTTATCTGCGCCCTTCCCTTTTCGGTCAGCTGCGAATCCGTCCAGCCGCCGGTCAATCTTTGCGTATGATGCGTTGCTTCACCATGCCTCACTAAAATAATCATCATTCAGCCTCCGACTATTCTTCGTTGTGACTGGCATAGTTTTTGAGCAGCTCAACCTGCGTTTCCAGCAGATGCAGCATATTTTTACGATGCAGCGCCGCCTTTTTCACCTGCTCGTTATAAGCCTGTTCGGCCATAGCAGCCTTGGCATCAGCCTCAAAAATAATTTTACGGCTGCGTTCCTCTGCATCTCCCACCAGTTTACGATATTTAGTATTTGCATCCAGCATCATTCTGCCGGCTTCGCTGCGAGCATCCTCCAGCAGCTTGTTAGCCTCACTGGCAGCGCTGTTGGCGCGTTTTTTGCAGACATCCTCGGTAGTAATGCGCAGTTTATCGGCATCTACCTCGGCACTGCTGCGCAGCTTTTCGGCATAGGACTTGGCTTCCTCGCGCAGCTTGTTGCATTCAGCCATCGCTGCCTGCAGCATGTTATCGGTTTTGTTCTTTGTCTGATTATACAAATCCTCGGCATGCGCCATAGTATCGTCGTGCAGCTTCTGCGCCGCAGCCTTCGCTTCGCTCAGCTGCTGCTCGCACTTCACCGCCGTTTCCTTCTCCAGCAGCGCCGCCTTCTTTTCACTGGCGTTCTTCACCTCGTCAGCAGTTTCCTGCGCCACAGCCAGAGTGCTCTGCATGGTAGCCTCCATCTGCTGATAATATTCCAGCTTGGAGCTGACGCGCTCGATAGTTTCCTTCTGCTCCAGGTTATCCAGATAAAGGTATTCGTATTCCTTAATCAGCTTGGCAAGAAACTTGTCTACCTCTTCTACCTCATAGCCACGAAAACCCTTGGTAAAAGTTTTTTTCTTTAAATCCTCCGGATTAAGCATGGTTTATCCTCCTAGATATAACGCTTCAGCGTTACGCTGATGCGTCCTTTTTTAGTAGTGCCGCGGATTTCCTCAATCTCTACTCGTCCACGGCCGCGGAAGGAAATTACATCGCCCTCGTTCACCGGCTGTGCTGCCTTCTTGGCTTCTTTCCAGTTAACCTTGACATTCAGGCTTTTGATTTCATCCGCCATACGGCTGCGGCTTACGCCATAGCCTGCCGCTGCCACGGCATCAAGGCGCAAATCAGCGACTGTCGCGTTAATCAGCTTAACCTTTTCTTCCTTCTGCAGCAATTCCTCGCGGGGAATTTCCGTAAGCGTTACCGGCGCAGAACCGATCTGCGTCAGATTACCGGTAAGATAATTTACCAGTGATTTTTCTACCACGAACTGCGCTCCCTCGGGCACAAAAACTATATCGCCCAAGGCCTCGCGCTTGCAGCCCGTGCCCATAAACGCACCCAGAATATCGCGGTGCGACAAATCATAATAGCGCTTATCCCAGGCCGCCAGAAAATAGGCCATGCCGAAATCCGGCTGACCGTAGAAATCATCGGCAACAAAGGCAGCCTTCACCCTTTCGGCATTACTGAAGCCGCCGTCGCTTTCCAGACGCACATTTTCGTAGTTCGCCGCAATAATTTCCGCAACGTTATAGGCATGAGGATCAAGAAACTCGCTCACACGGAACTTGCGTGATTTATTAGCTCCCTCGGCCAAATCCAGCAGCTTGGCTGCCAGCTGTTCGTCACCGCCGGCTTTAAAGTAACGCAGAATTTTTTCTCTGTCTGCCATAAATTATTTCCCCTGTAATTCCTTATCTCTTTGCAGCACTGCCTGCACTGCATCATAAAAAGCACCGCGCACGCCATGGTTTTCCAAGGCATGGATACCGGCAATAGTTGTGCCGCCGGGGCTTGTTACCTGGTCGCGCAGCTGTGCCGGATGCAGGCCGCTTTCTACGCACAGCTTGCCGCTGCCTGCCAATGTCTGTGCCGCCAGCTTGATAGCCAGCGCACGCGGCAAACCGGCACGCACGCCTGCGTCAGCCAGTGCATCGATAATCACAAAGCAATAGCCCGGTCCGCAGCCGGAAATAGCGGTAATCGCCTGCAATGCTTTTTCATCTACAAATTCTATTTCGCCGCAGCTGCTGAAAATTGCTGCCGCAGTCTGCTTCATCGGCTCGGTTACCGCCTCATCGCAGCAGATGGCAGTCATGCCGGCGCCTGCTGCCAGCGGCGTGTTCGGCATCGTGCGGACTACCGGGAACCCCGGAGCATAGGCATGCAGCTGCTCCAGCGTAACACTGCCCATGATAGAAAGCACCCAGGCCTCCTTTTTCATCGCAGCCATCAGCTCGGGCACCAGCGCCACCGGTGCTACCTGAGGCTTAACGGCAAAGATTACCAGGTCAGCATCCTTTACTGCCTCTTTATTATCCGTAGTAACATTTACGCCAAAGGCTTCATGCAGAGTGCGCGCATGTGCCTCAGTCGGCTCGCCTACGGTAATCATCTCCGGCGCAATCAAGCCGCCGCCGATAATTCCCTTGATAATAGCTTTGGCCATAGCGCCGCCGCCGATAAATGCAATCTTCTTTACTGCTATTTGTCCCATGGATTACTTCCCCTCTCGTCAAGCTCGTGCTCTTCGCCCGCATCTATATCTACGTTTTTCGGGGCGCAGATAACAATATTGCGGCCCAGCTTTTTCATGCTGCCGCCGACAGCATAAACAGTACCGCTGATAAAATCGGTCATACGCTTGGCAACAACATTGTCTGTCTTATCGTAATTAACAACTACAGCCTGATTATCACGCAGATAATCGGCAATCTTAGGAGAATCATTGAAATCTACAGGCTCCAGCAGTACAACTGTCATAAGCTTGTCGGCAATAGGCAGGTTAATGGTTTTGCTGCCCATTTTTTCATTTTTAACCGGCTCCGGCTTTGCTGCCGAACCCTTAAAGTTCAAAATGGATTTGCGTTCACGCTTAGGCTCCTCTGCCGGTGCTGCAGCAGCAGGCTCCTTGCTGCCGAAGAAACGCTTCTTGGGTTTAGCCGGCTCCTGCTCGGTCTTGGCAGGCTTTTGCTCCACTTCTTCCTCGATGATTTCTTCCTCGTCATAAAGACTTAATGCATTCATGATTTTATCAATAATATTCATTACGTCACCAACCTTATCTATGTCTTAAAATTTCAGACTATAATCACGCTGTCCGAACAAGGCTGTGCCTACACGCACAATATTGGCACCTTCTTCTATTGCAACTGTGTAATCATTGCTCATACCCATAGACAGAATATCTGCCTGCGGATACTGCTGCTTTAAGCGGGCGAACGCACGGTAGCCTGCCGCAAACACCGGTCTTGTCTGCTCAATATCTTCGCATTTCTGGGCAATAACCATCAGTCCGCGCAGACGCACATGCTTATATTCGGGCAGCTTCGGCAGCAGCGCCAGATAATCCTCTTTATCCAAGCCGGACTTTTGCTCCTCATGGGCAATATTCAGCTGCAAAAGGATATCCTGCACCTTACCGATGCGTTCTGCCTCCTTATCAACCGCAGCCAGCAAATGCTCACTGTCAACCGATTCGATAAGATCAAACAAGGCAACAGCCTGGCGCGCCTTATTCGTCTGCAGATGGCCGATAAGATGCCAGTAGCCGTGTTTGCCCAAGGCCTCCTGCTTATGCTTGGCCTCCTGCACGCGGTTTTCGCCTACGTTGGCAATGCCCAAGGCTTCGATATCTGTAATAATTTCGGGCGGATGATTTTTCGTCACCGCCACCAGCGTTACCTTATCTCCTGTGAGCAGGTCTTTATTTTTACGCTTGTCCAACGCAGACGCTATCTGCTCCTGAACCTGCTTTAAATTATCAGCTAACAATGTATTTGCCCCCCAATTCTCAGCAAAATGATTTGTGGCAAAGATTCTGCTTTTTATTATGCTTTAAAAGCTCTTTATCCTTATATTTTAGCATACGTGTAAACCATTGTCACGAATAAAAACAACAAAGAGCTGCCGCACAAAAGTGCAGCAGCTCTCAATAAATATATCTTCGTTATGATAGCTATTAGTACAACAGCTTGTTGGCAATAACCAGACGTTGAATTTGGTTGGTGCCTTCGTAGATTTGCATGATTTTAGCGTCACGCATCATCTTCTCTACGGGGTACTCTTTGGTGTAGCCATAGCCGCCCATTACCTGAACAGCGTCGGTGGTTACTTGCATAGCAACGTCAGCGGCATAGCATTTAGCCATAGCAGCCTCTTTGGAGAATTCCATGCCTTGGTCACGCATCCAGCAAGCCTTTTGAACCATGAGGCGAGCGGTTTCAACCTTCATAGCCATGTCAGCCAGCATGCCTTGAACCATTTGGAAGGAAGCAATCGGTTGGCCGAACTGACGGCGCTCCTTAGCATATTTAACAGCGCAATCCAGAGCAGCCTGAGCGATACCTACGGAAACAGCGCCAACGAACGGACGAGCGCTGTCTAAGGTGTTCATAGCAATACGGAAGCCTTCGCCTTCGCGGCCTACGCGATAGGACTCAGGAATAACAACGTCTTGCAGAACCAGCTCGGTAGTATTGGAAGGACGGATGCCCATTTTGTTTTCTTTTTTGCCAACGGAGAAGCCCGGGGTGTCTTTCGGAACGATGAAAGCAGTCAAACCACGGATACCGCCAGTTTTACGGGTGTTAGCGAATACCAGGAAAATTTCTGCCAGGCCACCGTTAGTGATGAACATTTTGGTACCGTTCAGAGTGTAGGTACCCTCTTCCTTGTTGCGTACAGCGCGGGTAGAAACGCCACCTGCATCACTGCCTGCACCGGGCTCGGTCAGTGCGAAAGCAGCCAGACCGCCGTTGTTCAGGATATCGCAATACATTTTCTTTTGTTCGTCGGTGCCTGCCAGCAGAACAGGTACAGTTGCCAGGCTGTTAGCAGCCAAAGAGGTTGCAACACCTGCGCAGCCTTTGCCCAACTCTTCATAAATAGTAGCAACAGAAATGCTGTCCAGGCCGGGGCCATCTAATTCTTCCGGAACAATAACGTTCAGCAAGCCCATTTCGTTAGCCTTGTCAATCAGGCCGTCACGCATATGGTTTTCTGCATCCATTGCAGCAGCATAAGGAGTAATTTCTTTTTCAACAAACTCCCTTACCATTTCCTGTAATTCTAATTGTTCCTCGTTTAATGCAAAATCCATCATATCCTCCTTGATATCAAGCGGTCTTCCGCGTCATTTCCCTTCCAAATCAACTCAGGCAAGCTCACCATTTGGCGGGTATTTCTTTAAATCTGTCGACGACAAACATCGTTGTTAAAATCGTCCCAATTAAATGCTCTTTGCTGTCAGTCATTTCAGCCTCTATAACCATCGTAGAATGTCCGGAATGCTTGATATGGCTTCGTACCGTTAAGGTAGTCGGCTCATGGACACCTTTGATAAAATTCATGCTGAAATTAAGAGTTGCCACTACAGCGCCCACGCTTGCACCGGTAACACCCAGAACGGAGTCTGCCAAGGCCAACATCACTCCGCCGTGACAAATGTCACGATGATTAAAATGCTTCGCCGGATCAACGTCAATGCTGACTTCAGCACTGCCACACTTTATCTCACCAATATGCACTCCGAATTGAGTCATAAAATTATTATCCGTGTACATCTGGCGAATATAGGCAGGAACATCCTTGACCTGCTCCACAGCTATCATCGCCTTTCTTCGGACAGCAGAAAATATTACTGTCAATATATCTTTGATATTTTACCACAAAACAGCGCTTAACTCAACAGTTTCATGCAAAAAAATAAGCTGAAAGGAAAGTTTTAGGGATAATTTTTTCAATAATCGCACTTTGGTATAAGCGCGAAACAAAATGGCTGCCGCACTTTGAGTACAGCAGCCATGCAAGAAGCAGATAAATTAATCGATAATATTTTGCTTGTAATCGTGATACAGAGTCTTGAGCTCTTCCATTGTTGCTCCCATCTCAACTTTAAGCTTGGAAACAGTATCGTAGTCACCTTCGGCAACAGCTCTGCGGATAGCAGTGAAGATGCTCTTCTCTTCGAAGGAATCCTTAGCCAGCTTAGCGCGCAGGTTCTGGATTTTACGCCACATTGCCAGGTCGCAGTCGGTGCAGGTTTCCTGGTTGTGCAAGCGCTTCATATCGATAACAGCCTGATAATTTTCCGGAATCAGACGAGTCAAAAGCTCGGTTTTCCAGCGAATCAGCGCTCCCTGCATGAAGGAGTCGATATATTCCTTCTTCAGGATATTGCCTTGAGTGAGCACGGCAACCTTTTCCGGATATTTTTCGAAGGCGCAGAGATTTTCCCAAACGGTAGCAGGCGGTTCACCGAACAGCTTGCTGCGTTCTTCCGCAGTGAAATCTTCAAACACGTCTTCCTCAGTGCGGTATTGACGGTCGGTATCCAGATAGAAGCCCTCTTCGCCGGCCTTCTTGGAAATCTCCTTTTCCAAAGCCTTCAGGTCCTTGCCGGATTCTACGCAAGCCTTGATGCCGTCGAGGCAGGACAGGTAGAAGGCAGCAATAGCAATATAAGTATTGGTGTACGGGTTCGGAGAACGCATTTCGATACGGGTAGCTTTATCGTTGTCCAAATCGCGGATCAGGCCTGCAAGAATTGTTCTGTTACGGGACGGGTTATCCGGGCTCAGGCCAAGGCTGGTAACGATGCAGACAGGAGCTTCAAAGCCGGGTTTCAGACGGTTCAGAGAGTCAATGGTGCAGGAGATAAACGGATTGGTTACCTCGTAGTTTTTCAAAAGGCCCATGAGAGCGCCGTAGCCGATAGCGGACAGGAAGTCCTCATGCATATCCTTCGGCGAGAACAGGTTAACAATCTTGCCGTTTTTCATTTTTGCGGCAATGCCTACATGTGTATGCTCACCGCTGCCTGCAACACCGGGAATCGGTTTAGCCTGGAAGGAAACCTCCAAGCCGTTCATGCGGAAAACCTCTTTAACGATGATACGTGCCAAAAGCTCGTTATCCGCAGTCTGAACGCCGCTGCTGAACTTCCAGTCAACCTCCAGCTGCTCCATAACGTGAGTCATATGGCCTGCGGCATCAATCTGACCTTTAACGCCGCCACATTCCTTATGGCCCATTTCAGGCTCCAGGCCGTACAGCTCCAAAGTCTGAATCGTCTGCTCCAATGCAGTACGCACGTTGCCGCGGGTACGCTGCCAGTATTGCTCCTGCATTACCTGAGAAGAGCTCAGAGCCTCCAGCGGTGCGTCTTCACGCGGAGTTTTTACCCAAAATTCCAGCTCGGTAGCACTGGTGAAGAGCAGCTTTTCAATCTCAGCAGGATTTACATGCTCCAGACCGGCAATTACCGGATGCTTAGCAAACAAATCCATGATTTCTTTTTCTACATAAGCCAGAGTATCATTCAAAATAGAACGGGAATCAACATGATTGCCGTTGTGAATCAGATAGCAGGGAATGCGCAGAGTACCGATCATGCGGCCGCTTTCTGCGTCAAAATGCTCATAGTTATAATCAACAAACCAGTTAACGGTTTTATCAACCTTCATATCAACGCGGGCATCGTTCAGAGTAGCGATACCGGTCAGCACAACGGAAGAACCGTCAGTCTGTGCTGCGCTGCCTGCCAAAAAGCCATCGATATCCTCGAGGAAAATCTTCATCGGGATTTTTTCGTCGGTATCATTACCGGCAAAATCCACACCCATCAGAGATACAAACTGAATCTCCGGATGCAGAGTCAGAAGCTCACGCAGAGTGCTTTCGTTTTGTTCTTCAGGTTTAATTACATACAGTAAATCTTTGTTGTTCATGATCAGTGCAGCCATAAGGCTGCCTCCTTTCTCAATACTCCCTAATTATCATGCTGCAGAAAAATGCTCCCTACATATTTTCTGCAAGATAAACGAAAAAGGACCTTTTTAAGCATGGACACACTACTTCCTTACTCAAAAAAGTCCTCGTTGACTGTCTCACTATTATAGCAGATATTAAGTGCTTTTGTCCAGCTTTAATTTCTGAGGATAAGATATCATGCAAGCAGGCGGACAAGAATTTCCTCCAGCTTCTCATATCCGCGTCCGCCCTGACGCAGCTTGATATTCATATCAGATAGTCCCAGCAAAGCTTCCGTCAGACGCTTTTCATCAAAGCGCCTGCTGTCGCGCTCCAAAAATCTGTAGGCATATGGGCTGCGCATCCCCAGCTCATCCATAATGCCCTTCTGGTCATAGCCTCTGCGCTTCAGCTCCAGATAACGCAACACCTGACGCAGTTTAAAAGCTACGGTTGCACTGAGCGGCAGAATATAGGTTCCGTGCTTGCGTTCGCTCGCCAACAGCTCCAGGCACTGCTTCAGCTTGCCTGCCATAATATAATTGGTCAGCGCAAAAGATGAAGCGTTGGGCAGCAGTGCAAAAACATTCAGCACATCCTCTTCCGTCCATTCTCTGCGTCCTGCGGCATAAATCGCCAGCTTACCGATTTCCTGCTGCAGCAAATCCAAGGGAATTTCTTCCTTTACCGGCTCGATATATTCGCTGATAGCCGCCAGCGCATCTCTGGTAAAATGCGCGCCGTATACTGCTGCCTGCGCGTACAGCCAGTCATCAAGATCTCTTTCCTTAATGCGCTCACACGGACAAATCAGCGCACTTGCTTTAAGCTGCTTATACAGCTTGGTCCGCTTATCCATTTTCTTACTGCTGATTACAAGCAGGCAATAATCCGGTACGTCGCTGACAATCGCCGCCAGCTGCTCCATTTTCTTGGAATCGGTATCATCCTGCAAATCAGCAGCACTGTTTGCTTTGGCAGGCTTTGCTGCCCACAGCTTTTCGTCCTTCAGGAAAATCAGCGATTTGCCGCAGAAGAAGGGATAGCTGTTGACGGCTGCCTGCAATCCGGACAGGTTGGTGTCCTTGTCAAAAACCGTTATTTCGCGGTCAGCCTCCGGCGTATCGCCAAAAACATATTCCGGCAGCGTGGCAATAATGCTGTTGCGGTAGTAATCCTCCTCGCCGCACAAAAGCAGTACCTGCGCCTGCGGCAGCGGCTTATGCTGTTGTAATAGTGAAATCAGGTTTTCCGGTTTAATATCCATAGCTATGTTGCGCACTCCTAAAAAGCATTCTTATGATATACATAACTATAGCATTTTATTCCCTCTGCGTCAAAAACAACTTTAATGCACCCCAGCTCATCCGTTCTGACAACATTGCTGCCTATTGCCTGCAAACGCTCCAGCGTTTCCTGATGCGGATGGCCATAGCGGTTGCCGCGCCCGCAGGAAATAACCGTCAGCCTCGGGCGCACCTGCTCAAGAAATTCCATACTGCTGCTGTAATGCGAACCGTGATGTCCTGCCTTCAGCACAGTGTACTGCTGCAGCTGCAGCCCTCGCTCGCGTTCTTCCCCCATGTCGCCTGTAAACAGCACGCTGCCTTGCGCGCTATGCAGCGCCGCCAACGTGCTGGCTTCGTTACCCGGCACAGCCTGCTGCGGTACATCAACTAAAACAAGCTCCGCAGTAGCGTCCAACGTATAGCGTTCACCGCTCTGCACAACATGCGCCTGCGTCCTGCCGGCCTGCGCCAAAATTTCCTGCTGCACCCTTTGGCTTTCCTCTGTAAGTGCTTCATTGGGCAGGAGCAGCTTTTTTACCCGCAGCTGTCGTAACAGGTCCGCCGCAGCACCGACGTGGTCAAAATCATAGTGGCTTAAGAGCAGAATATCTGCCTCACGCTTGCCCAGATAGCGTAGAAACGGAGTAATCACGTGCGTAGCAGTCGAGATATTTTTCAAGCCGCCGGTATCAATAATTGCCACCCGCTGCGACGGCGTGACGATAACAGTACAGTCACCCTGCCCCACATCCAGAAAATAGTAAGCCAACGGCAGCGTGCGGCACTGCTGATAAGCAAGCGTCCCGGCAAGCAGCAAAGCATTCAGCAGCAGGATGCAGCGACGCTCCCTGTTACTCCAAAATTGCAGCCAGGGGAAATCCGCCCACACAAACAGCGCTGCATAATAAATTACAAAGCAATAGGCAGGCAGTTTGCCGATAACCACAGTGCTGTACGGCAATCCAGCAAAAAAA
>OHCL01000741.1_pt1 | contig 10645 bp, 10 predicted proteins | sample 1577591 | NCBI WGS metagenome assembly OHCL01 (sample SAMEA3879549, study PRJEB24766) | human gut metagenome | biome: human-associated habitat; feature: feces | place: USA | collected 1985/1987
TGAACGCAGCCGCGAGTGCTTTGCCGCCGCGGCAAAGCTGCACCACGCGGTGCTGGATAGCGTCGATTCGCCCAATGCCCGCGCAATACTGGCTTTCTTCGACACTTGGAAGCCGGAACGCGCGGCAGAGCATCCGGCGCTTATCAGGCAGCTCGATGATGTGACCGCGGGCGGCAACCTCGTCTTTCGCGTGGATGGCCGCAAGGTCGAGGAGGATGCCGCTATCCGCGAGGCATGGCAGCGGTATCGGAACGGCGGCGAGAGCGGCGTCAAGATGCAGTGTCTCGTGACCGGAAAAGAGGATGAGATCGCTGCTGTGCACCCGTCGGTCAAGGGCGTGCGGGACGCGCAGTCCAGCGGCGCGGCGCTGGTGTCATTCAACGCGCCGGCGTTCTGCTCCTACGGACGGGAGCAGAACTACAATGCCCCAGTGGGAAAATATGCCGCCTTTGCCTACACCGCCGCACTGAATCATCTGCTTGCGGACAGCGACCACGTCCAGCACATCGGCGATACGACAGTCGTCTGCTGGGCAGAGGGCGCAGATGATGCCTATCCCGGCTTTTTCAGCGCCGTGATTGGCGGCGGCACATACGGCGGCCTGTCGGACAATGATCTGCGCGCGGCGCTCAAACGTCTGGCGAATGGGCTGCCGTGCGACGACCTCGGCGTCGATCCGAATCGACCGTTTTACATTCTCGGTCTCGCGCCCAACGCGGCGCGCCTTTCCGTCCGCTTCTTTCTGCGCGACAGCTTCGGAAAGCTGATGGAGAATGTGAACGCGCACTATGAGCGCATGGAGATCGTGCGCCCCGCCTATGAAAAATTTAACTACCTGCCATTGTGGGCGCTGCTGAGGGAAACGGTGAACCTAAATTCCCGTGATAAAGCGCCTTCGCCCGCGATGGCCGGCGCGACGGCGCGCGCCATATTTTCCGGTGCGCGTTATCCCGCATCGCTGCTTGAAGCGGTAATGCTCCGCATCCGCGCAGAGCGGGACATCACTTGGGGCAAGGCCGCCATCATCAAGGCATATTATCTCAAAAATCCGCATGAGGACTGTCCAAAGGAGGTTTTGACCGTGAGTCTCAATGAAGCAAGCACCAATCCCGCCTATACGCTTGGACGGCTGTTCTCCGTCTACGAGGCGGTGCAGCAGGCCGCGAACCCAGGCATCAACGCAACGATCAAGGATAAATATTTCAACTCTGCCGCGGCGATGCCCGCAAGCATTTTTCCGGTGCTGAACAATCTTTGTCAAAAGCATCTGCGCAAGCTCGACGCAAGACAGCGCGTCCACTATGACAAGCAGATCATGAAGCTCAAAGGCGTGCTCAATGAAAACTATCCCGCGCGCATGACGCTCGCTCAGACCGGCATCCACCAGCACCTTGCGTACAGCAGGCGACAGACGCAGCAAACGCAGCTTGTTGGCGATAGTAGACTGCTTCTTGCCTACACGCGCAGCCATAGCCTCCTGCGTCAGATGGAACTGCTCCATCAGCTGTTCGTAGCCTTCGGCCTCCTCCAGAAAGTGCAGGTCCTCACGCTGCAGGTTTTCAATCAGCGCAATTTCCGCAATCTGCTGGGTAGTATAATCGCTGATAATAACCGGTACCTCCGTCAGCTTTGCCATACGGGAAGCACGCAGACGGCGCTCACCGGCAATCAGCAGATAACGGCCGTCCTCCGCCGACGATACCAAAAGAGGCTGCAGCACGCCGTATTGGGCGATGGAAGCAGACAGCTCCTCTAAGGCTGCCTCGTCAAAGCTTTTGCGTGGCTGATACGGGTTAGGGAAAATCTGCCCGATAGGCACCTTCACAACCTTCACCTCATTGACGGCCTTACGCTCACCAATAATACCGCAATCTGTATCTAATACCGAAAATCCATCATCTACTAACATTTGCTTCCCCCTATTTAGCGCCTAAGGGCTGTTTTTCCGGCGTACCAGCCTTACGCGGGTATTGCGCCGGTGTGCTTTTAATTTTAGCTATCTTTATTATAGCACGTCCATCGTCAAGACCGGGTAATTTTACGGGCTCTGCACTAATAATTTTGCCGCCGAGAATTTTTACCGCAGCCTCGCCCTCGGTAATTTCCTCCGCAAACTTGCTGCCCTTCAGGGCGATAAACTGACCACCCTTTTTGGCCAGCGGCAGGCAATATTCGCTCAGCACGCTCAAACGTGCCACAGCGCGTGCCGTTACATAATCATATTTTTCGCGATGCTTTTTATCGCGACCGGCATCTTCCGCACGCAAATGCTCACAACGGATGCCCTTCAGCCCCAGCTCCTCAATCACCTGCTGCAAAAAGCGCAGGCGCTTGCCCAGAGAATCTATCAGTGTCACCTTCAGCTCGGGGCAGTAAATTTTCAGCGGCACACCGGGAAAGCCTGCGCCCGTGCCCACGTCTGCCAAGGTTTTTCCGGCCATCTCCGCCTCGTAGGCCAGCAAGCTGTCTACCATATGCTTTACGGCAACCTCCTCAGGCTCGGTAATCGCGGTAAGGTTCATCACCTTATTGGTTTCCACCAACAGCTCGTAATAACGGCTGAACTGCTCCAGCTGCAGCGGTGTAAAGCTCAAACCGGCCTCCGCACCCTTTTCGGCTAAAATTTCTGCAAAGGTCATTCTTCCTGCTCCTTTCGGCGCTTCAGCTCCAACGCAATCATCAACACACTGATATCAGCAGGCGAAACACCGCTGATACGCGATGCCTGACCGATATTCGCCGGACGCACCTTGTCCAGCTTTTCAGCGGCCTCGCTGGAAAGCTCCTTAATCGCACGATAATCTATATCGTCAGGCAGGCGCTTGTTTTCCAGCTTCATAAAGCGCTCTACCTCCTGACGCTGTTTCGTAATATAGCCCTCATACTTGGCGAAAATCTCAGCCTGCTCTGCTACCTGCGGTGCCAGCTCCGGCAAGTCAAATGCCTGCTGCAGCTTGCTGTAGGTAACCTCCTTGCGGCGCAGCAAATCCAAAAGACTGCTGCCACTGCGCAGCGGCGCCGTACCCATAGCCTCCAGCTTAGCATTGTTTTCCGCACTGGGAGAAATATTCTGCTTGCCCAGCTCGCTCACCGTGCGCTCCAATGCGGTGCGCTTTTCGGTGAAAATGCCGTAGCGCTTATCATCAACCAAACCAATAGCTCTGCCCTTTTCCGTCAAACGCAAATCAGCATTATCCTGACGCAGCAGCAAACGGTATTCCGCACGCGAGGTCATCATTCTGTAAGGCTCGGACGTACCCTTTGTAACAAGGTCATCAATCAGCACGCCGATATACGCCTCATCACGGCGTAATACCAACGGCTCGCGTCCGTTAATCTTCATCATCGCGTTAATACCTGCCATCAGACCTTGGGCAGCAGCCTCCTCGTAGCCGCTGGTACCGTTGGACTGACCGGCACTGAACAAGCCGCTGATAGCCTTATGCTCCAAAGACGGACGCAGCTGCAGCGGATCAAGGCAATCATAATCTATGGCATAGCCTGCACGCATCATCTTGCAATGCTCCAGACCGGGAATAGTCTGCATAAACTGCAGCTGAATGTGCGCCGGCAGCGAAGAGCTCATGCCCTGTACATACATTTCATTGGTGCTGCGTCCCTCCGGCTCGATAAACAGCTGATGACGCTCCTTATTGGCAAAACGCACAATCTTAGATTCGATAGACGGGCAATAACGCGGGCCGACACCCTCAATCATACCGTTATACATACCGGATAAATGCAGATTATCGCGGATAATTTTATGCGTAGCCTCATTCGTATAGGTCAGATAGCAGGGAACCTGCTCACGTGTTTTAATATCGCTGATAAAGGAGAAGTTGCGTACCTCCTCATCACCGTACTGCGGCTCCATCTTGCTGTAATCAAGACTGCGGGCATCAATACGCGCCGGCGTACCGGTCTTGAAGCGCATCAGTTCCACACCGTTCTCCAGCAGCGAAGCAGACAGCTTCTGCGCACTGCGCAGACCGTTCGGACCACATTCATAATTAACCTTACCGTAAACAATACGGCCGCGCAGATAAGTACCGGTGGCCAGAATAACGCACTTCGCCTCGAAAATCTCGCCGGTTTCGGCCTCTACGCCAACAACCGCACCGTTTTCCACCAGCAGCTTATCAATCATCAGCTGCTTCAGCTCCAGATTCTCCTGGTCCTCGACAATCTTTTTCATCAACGTGTGATAAAAAGGCTTATCCTCCTGACCGCGCAGAGCATGCACGGCATAGCCCTTACCGGTATTCAAAAGACGCATCTGGATACATGCCAAATCCGCACTGATACCCATCTGGCCGCCTAAAGCATCCAGCTCACGCACCAGATGGCCTTTTGCCGGACCGCCGATAGACGGATTGCACGGCATCAGCGCCACATTATCCAGCGACAGCGTCGCCAGCAGCGTCTTGCCGCCCAGGCGGGCAGCAGCCAGCGCCGCCTCCACACCTGCGTGGCCGGCGCCAACGACAATTACATCAAATGTATCTGTAATATAACTCATCTTAATAGACCTCTTAAAAATATATGTACCGGCTATCACCCTTTTACCAGGGATATAACCAGAAAATTAGCAGAAAACCAACAGCTTAGCTGAAATCCTTAACAAGCAATTTATATATCGCAGTGCACAACCCTCAGTCATCGCCTACGGCGATGCCAGCTCCCTTGTAGGGAGCATATAAAAGTTCGTAGTTGACACTAGCTTATGCAATTAATATATCGTGTAAGGAATAGCAATTTTAGCAAATAAGTGTCTGGAACCATAGAAGCAAGGGTACGTAACTTTCTGTTACCGTCTGTCAAATTTTACCGAAGCTTCGTCCTGGTTCCACACGAAATTTGCGTTGTGCCCTTTGGCACGGGAAAATTGCTGCTGACTGGAACGATATTTAATTGCGTCGCTTCCCCCTACTTACCGATACAGAACCGCTCAAAAATCTCATTGATAATCTCATCCTGCACCGTATCACCCGTAATCTCCCCTAACAGGTCAATCGCCGAGCGCACATCAATCACAATGCAGTCATAAGGCAAATAATCCTGTGCCGCAGCCTCTGCATCCTGCAGACCTGCCAGCGCCTCACGCAGCAAACGCTCCTGACGCGCATTCTGAATATATGCACCGTCCTCCAGCGTACCCTTGCTGCCGTAAACATAACTCTTCAGCCAAGCAGTAAACGCCTCAATACCAACCAGAGTCTTAGCAGAAAGCGTCATCACCTTATCAGCACCAAAGCGCTCTCGCAGCTGCGCCAAATCAACCTGCTGCGGCAAATCGCTCTTATTCACAATCACCACACAGGGCTTGCCGGCTGCAGCCTCTAAAATCGCCTCATCCTCATCCGTCAGGCCCTCGCTGCCGTCAATCACGCAGATAACCAGCTCCGAATCCGCCAACAGCTGACGGCTCTTCTCCACACCGATTTTCTCCACAAAATCATCGGTAGCACGAATACCCGCCGTATCAGCCAGCACCAGCGGCACACCGTCAAGCAGCAGCTGCTCCTCAATAACGTCACGCGTAGTACCGGCATACTGCGAAACAATCGCACGCTCCTCACGCAACAAAGCATTCAGCAGGCTCGACTTGCCCACGTTCGGACGGCCAACAATAGCTGTACGCAGGCCCTCGCGCAAAATCTTGCCCGTATGCGCATGCGCCAGCAAATGCTCAATCCCGCTGCAGACAGTGCTCAGGCTCTCCTGCACCCTGCCATAGGTAACATCCTCGATATCCTCCTCCGGATAATCAATCACAGCCTCCAGATTAACAACAATATCCACAAGCTGCTTACGCAAAGTGCGCAGCTCACCTGCCAGCTGTCCCTGCTGCTGACGTGCAGCCAGCTTCAGGCTCGCCTCACTGCGCGAACGGATAATATCCATAACCGCCTCAGCCTGCGTCAGATCAATCCTGCCGTTCAAAAACGCACGCTTCGTAAACTCGCCGGCCTCCGCCGGACGCGCACCGGCAGCAAAAGTAAGCTGCAGAATCTTCTGCAGCGGCTGCACACCGCCGTGACACTGAATTTCAACCACATCCTCCGCCGTATAGGAACGGGGAGCACGCATATACACCGCCAGCACCTCATCTACAAGGCTGCCGTCCGTATCATAAACATGGCCATAAGCAAGCGTATTCACAGGATATGCACCAAGCGCCTTGCCGGAAGCCGCCTTAAACAAGTTCTCACCCACCGCCAGCGCCTTTGGTCCGCTAATACGCACAATACCTACAGCACCTTCGCCAAGAGCCGTAGTAACAGCACTAATCGTATCCTCAGCCATATGACCCTCCTTCTTTTATCTGTACTGTATAAAAAAGCTCAGTACGGAAAAAAGGCTGCCGCAAATAAGCCTCTGATTAACTTAACGCGACAGCCTTGCTTTTTATTTTATTTTTTCAGCTCAATAACCACATGACGATAAGGCTCATCGCCCTCGCTCAGGGTAGTAACACGACGGTCACCCTGTAATGCCATATGGATAATCTTGCGCTCGTGCGGATTCATAGGCTCCAGGGCTACGCGCTCACCGGTACGTTTAACCTTATCTGCCAGACGTGCTGCCAGACGGTTAAGAGTTTCGATACGGCGGTCGCGGTAATCCTCAACGTCAATGATTACACGCACACGTTCGTTGCTATTCTTGTTAGCAACAAGATTGGTCAGGTATTGCAAGCTGTCTAAGGTCTGTCCATGCTTGCCGATTAAAATACCCATATCATCACCATGCAGGCGGAAGGTAACGCTGCCGTCATTTTTGTTGATGAATTTTTCCATAGCAACCTCAATATGCATAGCATTGAAGATTTTCTGCAAAAATTCCTTAGCAGCAGCAACTGCCTCATCACTTACATTGTATTTACGCGGTTCGCGGTTCTGACGTTCGCGACGCTCGCTCTTTAAAGCATTCAGCGCTGCGATAGCATCATCAACTGCATCATCCTTAGCATCTGCAGCCTTCTTCTTGAAATCCTCGGCAGCTACAGCTGCATCGGCCTTCACAGCATCAGCCTTTTTAGCCAGAGCACCGGCAGCTACGGTTGCAGCCACCTTTACTGCAGCTACAGCGTCGGCAGCAGCCTCGCTGACGGTTTTTTCAGCAGCGGGTGCAGCCTCAGCAGTTTTTTCTGCCTCTGCTTCTGCAGGTTTAACGCTTACGCGTACACGGGCATCCTTACGGCCAAAGCCCAAAAAGCCCTTTTTTGCTTCCTCTAATACTTCAACAACAGCCTGGTCGGCAGTAACATTCAGTTCTGCCAAAGCTGCTGCAACAGCTTCGTCCACGCTCTTACCGGTCTTCTCAACAAAAGCCATCTTTACCAACTCCTATACGCTTACACGCTTATTTAGCAGCAGCTCTGTTCATAATAGACTGCTGTGCAATCTGCATAATATTCATAACAACCCAGTACAGTACCAGACCTGCCGGGAAGGTCAAGCTGATATAACCGATGAACAGAGGCATGAAGTACATCATCATCTTGTTCTGTGCACCGCCGCCGTTTGCCGGCATAGTCTGCTTGGTCTGAATAAAAGTAGTTAATGCGGAAAGCACCGGCAGAACATAGGTCGGGTCTGCCTTGGAAATGTCAGCCAGCCACAAAAAGCTGGTAACGATTTCCGGATGTGCTGCATAGTTGTAATCACGGATACCGTAGAAAATACCAATCATAATCGGCATCTGGATGAGCAGCGGCAGACAGCCTGCCAGCGGATTAACGCCTTCGCTCTTATATAAATTAGCCAGCTCCATATTCAGGCGCTGTTTATCATCCTTATATTTTTCCTGTAAAGCCTTCATTTTCGGCTGAATTTCCATCATAGCCTTAGTTGACTGAATCTGCTTTTGAGTCAGCGGATACATAATCAGCTTAATGATAATGGTCATTAACACAATAGCCAGGCCAAGGTTCGGTATACCGACGCTCTCAGTAAAATTGTAGAGCACAGTTAACACCTGTTGTACGATATTAGCGAGAAAATCCAAGATATCACTCCTTAAAAAACAAAGTGTTATAGCTTAATAGTATGCTTATGGCACAGGGTCATAACCGCCCGGATGAAAAGGATGACATTTTGCGATACGCTTAATCGCCAGCCACGTTCCTTTCACAGGACCCTTCTTCTGAATCGCTTCAATAGCATACGCTGAACATGTAGGATAAAACCTGCAGGTCGGCGGTTTCAGCGGTGATATAAAAATCTGGTAGAATCTTATACACAAAATCAGTAACCTGCTCATAGCCTTCTATCCTTATTACTGCAGCAGAGCTGCTCTTTTTGCCAGTCTTAAAAATACACGCTCAAAAGTCTTGTAATCAGCCTTTGTCAGCTTCTTGCGAGCTACCCAGACTATATGGTAACCCTTTTTGAGTTCTGCCTTATGCATGCGGAATACTTCACGCATCAGACGCTTGACACGGTTGCGCACCACAGCACAGCCCAATTTCTTGCCTACCGCCAGACCGATTTTTATATCTTCGCCCTGATCCGGGAGAATATAAAAAACCGACATAGCATCGACAACAGTGCGTCCCTTTACATAGACAATCTGAAAGCTTTTCTTCGATTTAAGTCGATTTAATTTTTTTAAAGTAAACTTTTTCTTTTGCATCAAATGCACACCTGCCCGCATGGAAAAAATAGGCCACTTGCGCGGCCTATTTTATAATGTTATGCAGACAATTTCTTTCTGCCTCTAGCACGTCTTCTTTTGAGAACTTGACGACCGCCCAAAGTTTTCATTCTTTCTCTGAAACCATGAGTTCTTTTTCTTCTGAGATTGTTAGGTTGAAAAGTACGCTTCATTCAGTATTCCCTCCTTATCCACCGCAAAATTTTATCAATTTCTAATTTATGTGAATATTGATAGCTGTTATTTGCTCTACCAACGCAGTAACAATGCGCCTTCATCAGCACGTACTGCACCACGCAAGGTATTACTAACTTATTATATGGGAAAATAAAAACTTCGTCAAGTAAAAACAGCCATTTTTCTGCCATCTCAGAAATTTTTCTTGAAAATTTGCGAAGTTATCCACAGTCTGATAAAATATATGTGTATATCTAGCTTCACTTAAACCGGCGCTTACACCGCCCTTCCGCGGGCAATGCAGGCTGTCGTTTTTATTTTTCTAAAATCAGCGAGAAAGGATGTATCTATATGAATTCCTATGATTTAGCGGAAATCTGGGTCAGATGTAAGGACAAATTAAAGGAATCCTTTAATGAAAAAGTCTTTAATGTCTGGATTAAGCCGATTATGCCGTTAGAGGTGACAGATACCTACTATAAAGTAGCTGTCAAAAACGACTTCTTTAAAACAATGCTGGAGGAAAACTACGCTCAGGTTATCGAGGGTGTCCTGGCCGGCATTATGAGCAAAAATATCAAGCTCATCATCGAAACCATGGACAACGGCAACAGCGGATCGGAAGCAGCTGAAGAAATGCCGGCTGTACCTGCCAAGCGCGAACAGCAGCAGCTGTTTAATGAAAATACCTCCGTGCAGCAGCCCGATGAAAGCAACCTGAACCCCAAATACGTTTTTGAAACCTTCGTTATCGGCAACTCCAACCGCTTCGCCCATGCGGCAGCGCAGGCAGTAGCCAATGACCCGGCGCATGCCTACAACCCGCTTTTCCTGTACGGCGGCGTTGGTCTGGGCAAAACACACTTAATGCACGCTATCGGCAACCGCATTAAGCAGAACAACCCCAGCATGAAGGTACTCTACACCTCCAGTGAAAAATTCACCAACGAAATCATCAATTCCATCCAGAACAAAACTACTGAGGCCTTCCGCCAGAAATACCGCAATATCGACTGCCTGATTATAGACGATATCCAGTTTCTAAAGGGCAAGGAGCAGACGCAGGTAGAATTCTTCCATACATTTAATGCACTGAAGGATGCCGATAAACAGATCATCATCTCCAGTGACCGTCCTCCGCGCGAAATCGAAACCTTAGAGGACCGCCTGCGTTCCCGTTTTGATCAGGGCCTCACAGCAGATATCCAGACTCCGGATTTGGAAACACGTATGGCTATCCTGCGTACCAAGGCCGCATCGGACAATATCGTCCTGCCGACCGAGGTCATCACCCTGCTGGCCACCAATATCGCCACCAACATCCGTGAAATTGAGGGCGCCTACAATAAAATAGTAGCATACACCTCCCTCATGCACATGCCCATTACCGTAGAAACCGCACAGAAGGTTCTTTCCGACATGGGCAACGATATCAAAACAAGAACCATCACCTACGAAGGCATCATCAAGGTTGTCGCCGATCACTACAATGTTAAGCAGGACGAGCTGTTCAACAAAAAGCGTACCCAGAACATTGCCTTCCCGCGTCAGGTAGCTATGTATCTTTGCCGTGAGCTGGCAGATTTATCCTATCCGCGTATCGGCGAGCTCTTCGGAGGACGTGACCACACGACCGTTATCCATGCTTACGAAAAAATAAGTAACTTCAAAAACAGTAACCTCGCCTTCCAAAACGAGCTGCAGGAAATCATCGAAATCCTGCGGCAATAACAGTTAAAAAGTTATCCACAAAAACTGTTGATAACTCACCATCAAGCTGTGTATAACTTTTAGGCATAAGTTGATAAAA
>OHCL01000745.1_pt1 | contig 10632 bp, 8 predicted proteins | sample 1577591 | NCBI WGS metagenome assembly OHCL01 (sample SAMEA3879549, study PRJEB24766) | human gut metagenome | biome: human-associated habitat; feature: feces | place: USA | collected 1985/1987
CTGCTTATATCCCTGTACTATATGACAGGGATATATTACAGGCAGAGTTTTGGCATGGGGAAATTTATTAATGGGGTTTATTGTACCGGAAAGTCAGTGGAAGAGATAAACAGCGAATTGACCGGGGAGTATAACGGCAGATCCTTTACCGTAACGGATTTATACGGAAATACCTATGAAATCCCGCTTTCTTCCGTAAATTATAAGGTTGACTATATAGGTCAACTTGAAATTGTCCAGAGCAGTCAATCAGTATTTCTGTGGGGAATAGAAGCCATTACTGGCGGAAATAAGAAGATTTCCCCGGAAATTTCTTTTTCCGAAGAGGCACTGCTTAAGGCTTTGGAGGAAAACGGTTTCTTTGCCAATAACCGGAAGGAACCGGTGCTGGAAATCCGGAAAGAACGGGCATATGTACTCTATGACGGCAGGAAGAATGCCCTGCAGGAAGAAAAAATGCGACAGGTTCTGACAGACAGTCTGCTTGCCGGTAACCTTTCCATAGATGTTTCGGAATGCTATGAGGATTTGCCCTATACGGCGGAAATGGAGGACACCCTTGCTGTTTGGAAAACGGTGGAAGCGTTTCAGAACCGCAGCCTGACCTATGACATGGGGGACGGGGATGTAGTGCTTACACCGGAAATCACAGCGGAATTTTTAATCTGCAATGGCGGAATATTTACCATGGAAAACGGTTGGCCGGTGGTAAACGAAGAGGGCATCACCGCTTTCGTGGACAGCCTGGCGGCGGAGTACGATACCTACGGCAAAACGCATTTCTTTCATGCCACGAGAGGGGAAGACATAGAAATAGAAGGAGGCACCTACGGCAACGAGCTGGACAGGGAAGCGGAAATTGCTTTCTTAAAAGATTACTTCGGCAGTGCGGACCTTCAAACATCCTCCCGGGAAGAGGCTTTTGCGGACGGAAACCTGCAGCCCGGGCAGGATGCCTTACAGAGCGGAAAGCATATCCCTGCTTATAAGAAACAGGCGTATGTGAGAGGAAAGAAGGACCTGCTTACAACCTATGTGGAAGTGGATATGGGAGAACAGAAGCTGTATTATTATGAAGAAGGCGTCTTAAAGCTGGAAACGGATGTGGTAACCGGCAACATGAGCCGGAAGTGGGACACACCTGCGGGCGTGAATTATGTGTACGGCAAGCAGAAAAACCGCACCTTACGAGGTCCGGGATACGCCACACCGGTGAATTACTGGATGCCGGTCAACGGCAATATCGGTCTGCATGATGCTACCTGGCGGAGGGAATTCGGTGGGGAAATTTACTTAAAAAGCGGTTCCCACGGCTGCATTAATATGCCGAAGGACAAAGCGGGCGAGCTTTACGACATGGTGGTAATCGGTACACCCGTGGTAATGTTTTACTGATTTTGGAAAATAATTTATCCATGCAGTTGACTAAAGCGTCCGAAAAGTTTACAATAAGGAAATGCTGATGTGTATTTTTATACAGAAAGCCATTTACATAAAATGAGGAGGTAGTAACCGTGCGAGTTTACAATTTTTCAGCAGGTCCGGCAGTATTACCGGAAGAAGTGTTACAGGAAGCAGCAGATGAAATGTTAGATTATCAGGGCAGTGGCATGTCCGTGATGGAAATGAGCCATCGATCTAAAACCTATGAGAAAATCATCAAGGAAGCTGAAGCTGATTTAAGAGACCTGATGAATATTCCGGATAATTATAAAGTGCTCTTTTTACAGGGCGGTGCAAGTTCACAGTTCGCCATGATTCCCATGAATCTGATGAAGAACAAGGTTGCTGATTATATTGTAACCGGCCAGTGGGCAAAGAAGGCATACCAGGAAGCATGCATTTACGGCAAAGCCAACAAGATTGCATCCAGTGAAGACAAGACCTTCTCTTACATACCGGATTGCTCCGATTTACCCATCAGCGAAGATGCGGACTATGTTTATATCTGTGAAAACAATACCATTTACGGAACCAAGTTCAAGACCCTTCCCAATACCAAGGGTAAGCCCCTGGTAGCAGATGTGTCTTCCTGCTTCTTATCCGAGCCCGTGGACGTAACCAAATACGGTGTTATCTACGGCGGTGTCCAGAAGAACATCGGACCGGCAGGCGTGGTTATCGTTATCATCAGGGAAGACCTGATTACCGAGGATGTTCTGCCCGGCACACCGACCATGTTCAAGTATAAAATCCATGCAGACAACGGTTCCATGTACAACACACCGCCTGCATACGGCATTTATATCTGCGGCAAGGTATTCAAGTGGTTAAAGAAGCGCGGCGGCCTTGCAGCCATGAAGGAATATAACGAAAAGAAAGCCAAGGTTCTGTATGATTTCTTAGACGAAAGCAAGCTCTTCAAGGGCACTGTCAGAAAAGAAGACCGTTCCTTAATGAACGTTCCTTTCGTAACGGGAAGTGAAGAACTGGATGCCAAATTTGTAAAGGAAGCAACCGAAGCCGGCTTTGTCAACTTAAAGGGACACAGAACCGTCGGAGGTATGCGTGCAAGCATCTACAATGCAATGCCCATTGAAGGCGTGGAGAAGCTTGTAGAGTTCATGAAAGAATTTGAAAAAAACAATGCCTAATTGAGAAAGGTCTGGATAGAAAAATGTTTCAGTATTATTGCTTAAATCCCATTTCCAAAGTGGGTCTTGATAATTTCAGCACAGATTATGCAAAGACAGAGGATATTAACAGTGCGGAAGGTGTTCTCGTAAGAAGCGCTTCCATGCATGAGATGGAGCTTCCCGACAGCCTGCTTGCCGTAGCAAGAGCCGGAGCCGGTGTCAACAACATTCCTCTGGACAAATGTGCGGAAAAGGGTATCGTGGTATTCAACACACCCGGTGCCAATGCCAACGGTGTAAAAGAACTGGTTTTTGCGGGCATGCTGCTTGCAGCCAGGGATGTAGTAGGTGGTATCGAATGGGTAAAGGAAAATGCTTCCGATGAAAATATTGCAAAGACTGCCGAAAAAGAAAAGAAGAATTTTGCGGGTACCGAGCTTGCCGGCAAGAAATTAGGTGTAATCGGACTTGGAGCCATCGGTGTTAAGGTAGCTAATACTGCCAGACATTTCGGCATGGAGGTGTACGGCTACGACCCTTACCTTTCCGTAAATGCAGCATGGAGCTTAAGCAGAGATGTAAAGCATGTGCTGAATGTGGAAGAAATTTACAAAAACTGTGATTTTATTACCATTCATGTACCTCTGTTAGATTCCACAAAAGGTATGATCAACAAAGAAGCCATCGGTATGATGAAGGACGGCGTTATTCTCCTTAACTTTGCAAGAGATCTTCTGGCAAACGAGCAGGACGTGCTGGACGCCATCGAAAGCGGCAAGGTACGCAGGTATGTATCCGATTTCCCCAATGCCACCACAGCAGGCAAAAAGGGATGCATCGTCATTCCACACCTGGGCGCTTCCACCGAAGAGTCCGAGGACAACTGTGCGGTAATGGCAGTACAGGAAATGATGGATTATCTGGAAAATGGCAACATCCGCAACAGTGTAAACTATCCCAACTGCGATATGGGCGTCTGTGCACAGGCAGGAAGAATTGCTATCTTCCACAAGAATATTGCCAACATGATCGGTAAGTTCACCTCCTGCTTAGGCGACAACGGCATCAACATTACCGATATGACCAACAAATCCAGAGGAGAAGTGGCTTATACCATGATTGATGTGGAGAGCACCCCTACCAGGGACATTGTGGACAGTCTCGGCGCAATTGACGGTGTATTCCGTGTAAGAGTAGTGAAATAAGGAAACGGTTATAAGCCATAGACGGTACAAAACATGAAAAAGAAAAAACCTCAGGTACAAAAAGTACCTGAGGTTTTTTTAGTTAAATAAAAAAGGATTGCCGTCGGGACCTATGCCGTCAATGCCTTTTAATACGGTATTGTTAGAAAGAAGAGCCGCCTCGCTCTGCAAATCCATGTAGCGGACCAGTACGTCTTCTACGGAAACACCCTGTTCGGCAGCAATTTCCTCCATTATGGGACGGAGCTTGTCCAAAAGCTGCGCAGGCATCTGTACCTTTTGGGGACCCATGTCTTTTTTCAGGTTTTCTTTATATTTATTGATGCGGGATAAAAATTTTCTGTCATCTGCGGTCATTGATTTCACCTCTTTTCCCCGATATTTTATCATACATTGTCTTGTGGTGTATAGGTATTTTTGCTAAAATAAAGGTATTAAACAGTAGGAGGAATGGCTGATGGCGACAATAAGACCTTTTGCGGCGCTGCGTCCTGCCGACGGTATGGCGGAAAAGATAGCGGCATTGCCGTATGATGTATATAACCGGAAAGAAGCAAAGGAGGCGGTGAAGGATGCACCTCATTCGTTTCTTAGGATTGACCGTGCGGAGACCACTCTGCCGGATGACGTGGATACCTATGATGAACGGGTGTACAAAAGAGCGAAGGAGCTTCTTACCGAACAGGTGGAGAAGGGCGAATATATAACAGAGGACAAGCCCTGTTTTTATCTGTATGAGCTTGTGATGAACGGCAGAAGCCAGACCGGTGTGGTAGGCTGTGCCTCCATTGACGACTATTGCAGCAATGTCATTAAAAAGCATGAAAATACCCGCGCGGATAAAGAGGAAGACCGTATCCGCCATGTGGATACCTTAAGCGCCCAGACCGGTCCCATCTTTCTGGCATACCGGGACAGAGCGGATTTGCAGGCGCTGATTAAAAAAGGAAAAGAAGAAAAGCCCCTTTATGATTTTACCGCAGAGGACGGCATTACCCACAGGGTATACCGGATTGCGGATAAAGGCATGCAGGAGGAAATAGCCCGGATTTTTAAGAAGATGGACAGCCTTTATATTGCGGACGGTCATCACAGGGCGGCTTCCGCTGTAAAGGTGGGTTTAAAAAGAAGAGCCGAACACCCGGATTACACCGGTGAAGAGGAGTTCAATTATTTTCTTTCTGTAGTGTTTCCTGACAGTGAACTGATGATTATGGACTACAATCGTGTGGTGAAGGACTTAAACGGTCTTACCCCGGAAGCATTTCTTTCCGCTGTTGAAAAAAGCTTTACAGTGGAAGAAAAAGGCACGGAACCGGTGAAACCGGCAGAAAAAGGCGAAGTGGGCATGTATCTGGACGGAAAGGGATATCTTCTTACCGTAAAAGAAGAGTACCAAAGTGATGACCCTGTGAAGGGGCTGGATGTTTCCCTGCTGCAGGACTATCTGCTTTCCCCCATACTCGGTATCGGGGACCCCAAGACCGACAAACGGATAGATTTCGTGGGAGGCATCCGGGGATTGAAAGAATTAAAGAAACGTACGGAAAGCGACTGCAGAGTGGCATTTTCCATGTATCCCACATCTATTGGGGAGCTGTTTTCCGTAGCGGATGCAGGACTGCTCATGCCGCCCAAATCCACATGGTTTGAGCCGAAGTTAAGAAGCGGACTGTTTATACATACTTTTTAGAATACTTACCTGGGAGGGGCAATATGACAAAGAAATTATATAAAATGATGAACTGGCCTGTGATAGAGGAGATTATTTATTCGGAGTCGCAGGACCCGCATGCAACATTGGGACCGCATGTACAGGGGAACGGCACACTGATTCAGGCATTTTTCCCGGGAGCACAAAAGGTGACCCTGCAGCTTACAAAGGATATGGCGGAAAAAGAAATGGAGCTTGCGGATGACGACGGATTTTTTGCAGTCTGGCTGCCTGTCAAGAATGTGGGAGCGTACCGGTACATTGTGTCCTATGAAAACGGCAGTGTGGAAACCATGCAGGATGCCTATCGCCACGAATGTCTGATTACGGCGGAGGATGAGGAAAAATTCGCAATGGGCGTACATTATACGGTTTATGAAAAGTTAGGCGCCCATCCCTTGAACTTAGACGGAGAGGACGGCGTGTATTTTGCCGTGTGGGCACCGAATGCCCTGCGTGTGAGCACTGTGGGGGATTTCAATCATTGGGACGGCAGAGTGCACCAGATGAGAAAGCTTCCCAGCGGTATTTTTGAAATCTTTATCCCGGGCGTAAAGGCGGGGGATAACTACAAATACGAAATCAAACTGAAAACCGGACTGACGTATCTGAAAGCCGACCCTTATGGCAATGCGGCGCAGCTCCGCCCGGAAACGGCATCGGTGGTAGCGGATTTGCGGAACTTTAAGTGGGAAGATAAAGAGTTTATCAAAAAGAGAAAGACCTTCCGGAAGGAAAATGCGCCCATCAGTGTATACGAACTGTATCTGGGCAGCTTCCTTGCGCCAAAGGATGACGAAGAATATGCCAATTACCGGGAAATTGCGGACAAGCTGATTCCCTATGTAAAGGAAATGGGCTATACCCATGTGGAACTGATGCCGGTTATGGAGCATCCATTAGATGCATCCTGGGGCTATCAGGTTATCGGTTATTATGCGCCGACCGCCAGATACGGCACGCCCGAGGACTTCATGTATTTTGTGAACGAGCTGCACAAAGCGGGCATCGGCGTGATTCTGGACTGGGTACCGGCGCACTTCCCGCGAGATATTTACGGGCTGTCCTCCTTTGACGGCACCTGCCTGTACGAGAACCCGGACGAACAGAGACGTTCCCATCCGCACTGGGGTACCCTGGTATTTGACTACGGCAGGCCGGAGGTTTCCAACTATCTGATCGCCAATGCACTGTTCTGGGTGGAGAAATTCCATGCGGACGGTATCCGTATGGATGCGGTGGCTTCCATGCTGTATCTGGATTACGGCAGAAATCCGGGCGAATGGACGGCAAATATTTACGGCGGCAATGAAAACTTAGAGGCAGTGGAGCTGATTAAGCACTTAAATTCCATGATGGGCAAGAGAAATCCCGGTGTATTGCGTATCGCGGAGGAAAGCACGGCATGGCCCATGGTAACGGGCAGCCTTGAAGACGGCGGACTGGGCTTTGATCTGAAGTGGAATATGGGCTGGATGAACGATTATCTGGATTATATCAAGTATGACCCGTATTTCAGAAGCCATCATCACAGCGAGCTGACCTTCAGCATGATTTATGCATACAGTGAGAAGTTCATGCTGGTATTCTCCCATGACGAAGCCGTACACGGCAAGTCCTCCATGCTGGGCAAAATGCCCGGCGAGCGGGAGCAGAAATTTGCCAACCTACGTCTGACCTATGCATACATGTTCACCCATCCCGGCAGAAAGCTTTTATTTATGGGACAGGATATCGGCGAATTTTCCGAATGGAACGAGATGCGCCAGACGGAATGGGAGCTGTTAAAATATCCCGACCACAAGGGCATGGCAGCGCTGGTGAAAAAATTAAATGAACTCTACACCACAAAGCCCGCCCTGTATGAGTGGGATGACAAGCCGGAAGGTTTTGCCTGGATAAACAGCATAAACAGTACGGAAAATCTGCTCACATTTCTGAGAAAAACCAGAAAGAAGGAAAGTCTTCTTGTGGTGGCGGCCAATTTCTCCGGCGTGGAAAAGCAGGTAAAAATCGGTGTGCCGTATGAAGGCAGCTACAAGGAAATTTTAAATACGGATGCAGAGGAATTCGGCGGCAGCGGCATGATAAACAAGCGCGCCAAGAGAGCGGTAAAGAAGGAATGGGACGACAGGCCCTACTCCGTATCCATTACACTGGCTCCTTTGTCCGTAAGTATTTTGGAGTTTCGTCCGGCAAATAAGACCGGAGAAAAAGACAGATAACAGAAAGGGTTGAACGGATATGAATACGATGACAGGAATTTTTCTTACCGCCACACTGGAAGATGAGTGGAATCAGGTTACGAAGCAGGCATCCGTTTTTGAAAAATTCTTTGAAACCCTGCCGGAAAAGGCGCTTTCTTTAGGTATCCGCATTGTGCTTGCCATCCTTGCCTTTATGATTGGAGCCCAGATTATCAAGTTAGTGCGCAGAATCGTAAAGAAGTCCATGACAAAGGCAAAAGCGGATGTGGGAGTCATCCAGTTTACGGACTCTTTTGTGAAAGTGGCATTATATATGCTTCTGGTATTCCTCATTGCGGGAAGCTTCGGCGTGGATGCCGCCAGCATCGTGGCAGTGCTCGGTTCCGCCGGTGTGGCAATCGGTCTTGCCATTCAGGGCAGTTTGTCCAACTTCGCAGGCGGTGTGCTGATTTTGCTTCTAAAGCCCTTTAAGGTGGGAGATTACATTGTGGAGGACAACAAGGGAAACGAGGGAACCGTAACGGAAATCCAGCTTTTTTACACCAAGCTTACCACCTATGACAATAAGGTGATTATTCTTCCCAACGGTACACTGGCAAATACCAGTATGACAAATGTGACGGAAAAAGCGAAGAGGCGTCTGGATGTGCCGGTGGGCGTTGCCTACGACACGGACTTAAGGGAGGCCAGGAAGGTGCTGACGGAGCTGTTGAAGGAAGACCCGGCTACCCTTAAAAAAGAAGAGATGTTTGTCTACGTGGACGAACTGGGCGACTCTGCAGTGAAGCTCTGCCTGCGCTGCTGGGTAAAGCAGGAGGACTACTGGCAGACCAGGTGGAGACTGACGGAACGGGTGAAATACACCCTGGATGAAGCCGGTATTTCCATTCCCTTCCCGCAGATTGACGTACATCAGAAATAAACAATAAAAGACTCCGGCGGACAGATGCCGGAGTTTTTGCAACAAAAAAAGATGCCGGAAAGCATCTTTTTTTAAGCTGAAAATGGGACTCGAACCCACGACCCCTTCATTACGAGTGAAGTGCTCTACCAACTGAGCTATTTCAGCGGACTAGGTTATTATATATGTTCTTGGGAAATTTTGCAACTGTAAAATTTTTTATTTTCGCAGAACGTTTCACAAAGCCGTAAATTATGTAGGAGACCGTAAGACAAAAACGCCTGCGGATCTCCGAAAGGTCAGTTGCGGTGCTTTTTGCTGTAATGTTCCAGAGACTGTGTCAGCAGATAGAGCAGCATGGCAATCACACATAGCAGTAAGATGGAACTGATCACCATATCCAGCTGGAAGACCTGGGAACCGTAGATGATCAGGTAGCCCAGTCCCCGTCTGGCGGCGAGAAATTCCCCGATGATAACACCTACCAGGGACAGCCCGATATTGACTTTGGTGGTACTGAGCAGGGTGGGAATGGATCCCGGCAGTACCACTTTGAAAAAGATATCCCTGCGGTTTCCACCCAGTGTGCGGATCAGAATCTCCTTTTCCGGATCTACCTGATGAAAGGCGGTGTAAAAGCTGATGATGGATCCGAATACTGCCACAGAGATTCCAGCAATGATGATGGTGTTGATCCCGGTTCCCAGCCAGACAATAAACAGAGGAGCCAGAGCGGATTTCGGAAGGCTGTTGAGCAGTACCAGATAAGGCTCTAAGATCTCCGACAGCTGCCTGGAAAACCACAGCAGAGTGGATAACAGAAGACTGACGAAAAATACCAGCAGGAAACTCAGGATCGTTTCTAACAGTGTGATACCGATATGCATCGGAAGGGACCGCTCTGTCCATAATTCTCCAAGGCACAGAATGACTCTGTGGGGACTGGAGAAAAAGAAACTGTCGATCCAGTCAAGATCTGCACTTACTTCCCACAGGAGTAAAAAGATTCCCAGAAGAAAAAAGCGCAGGAAGGAGACCTGTCTGTGATGGCTTTTGTGTTTTCGAAGATATTGTTCCTGAACGGTCAGAGGTTGTTTAGTTTGTGGTCTCATCCGTTAATTCCTCCCAGAGTTGTTTGAAATAATATGGAAATTCTGGCGCATTTCTGGCAGCCAGCGGTGATGCATCCGGAAGCGTGAGCCGGATGGGGAGAACGGCCTTGATCGTCGCCGGCCTCGCAGACAGTACATAGACCTTGTCGGCCAGACTGATGGCCTCCGACAGATCGTGAGTGACGATAATCATAGTCTTACCAGCCTGCCGGATCAGCCGGCAGATATCCGCGGATACCATGAGCCTGGTCTGGTAATCCAGGGCGCTGAAGGGTTCATCCAGAAGGAGCAGCTGGGGATCCAGGGCAAGGGTGCGGATCAGGGCAGCACGCTGCTTCATGCCGCCGGACAATTCGCTGGGACGTTTATCCTGAAAGCTTTCCAGACCATAGTCGGACAGAAGCTGTTTCACATAGTCGGTACGCTCTTTGGTAAGAGCATGATGAATCTCCAGTCCCAGAGTGACATTCTGGTAGATGGTACGCCATTCGAAGAGATGATCGTGCTGCAGCATATAGCCGACACGGGGATAGTGAAGGGATCCGTCGGGATTGTTGACTACGATGGTGCCGGTCTCCGGAGCAAGCAGTCCCGCAATGATAGACAGCAGCGTGGACTTCCCGCAGCCGCTGGGACCTACTAAAGCGACAAATTCCCCTTCCTCCACCTGAAAGGAGACATCTTTTATGGCACCGGTCTCGCCCGCCAGATTATGATAGGAGTAACCTATGTTTTTTAATTCGATGAGAGCTCCCATAAAAAGGCATACTTCCTTAACTTGAATATTTATTGTTATAGTATGAATTTAAAAGAAAAAAGTGTTTTTGCTACCCGAAAGTGATGAAATTCACTGTATTGCATTAAAGTGTCGTTTGTGATATGATTAATTGCAATCAATGTCTATGAGAAAAATTGTC
>OHCL01000750.1_pt1 | contig 10601 bp, 8 predicted proteins | sample 1577591 | NCBI WGS metagenome assembly OHCL01 (sample SAMEA3879549, study PRJEB24766) | human gut metagenome | biome: human-associated habitat; feature: feces | place: USA | collected 1985/1987
CGCATCCCGGACAACTGATATACTCGGTCTTGCTGGTGCGCAGACGGGCTGCCTGAAGTATTCCGAAAGCGGTTTCATCTATTGTCAGGGCAGGGATGTCTCCATTGTTCATCAGCCAGATACCATCGGTAAGACCATCAATCATCAAGGCTCCCATATCAGCAGCAGCCTCCAGCTGGAAGGCGCTCTTCTCCTCCTTGCTGTGCTGGTACATCTCGGCAAAGATCACAGGGTTCTTCAAGCCGGCATTCATCATCTCGTGAACCAATGCACGCTGGTCGCCCAGACGGTTCTGATGATTGCTTACGCAGATAACCACCACCTCAGGATGAGCCTTCAGGCAAGCGATATACTCATCGGCAGGAGTTCCAAACTGCAGGGTGAGGAACTTGACGTCTGCCTTGATGCTGGCGATGAGCGGCATTGCCATGGCAGGGAAGATAGGGTAGAGCTTGGCACCAGTAGTCTCTGGCTTGCTGTTCAGCGTCTCGTAAACATTGTAATCTACGATGTAGCTCTGGCCAGCCACAAACTGCTTAGGCATCTTGCCACCGATGTAGATATAGTCTGGAGTAGCATCCTTGTTCTCACAAGCGGTGCTCTCGCCGTTGATTCGGTTGCTGATAACCACCGGAACGTTGCTGCCGCCGATATTGCCTACAGCCACGGTTTCGCGGCGGGTAGGGCGCAGCCAGTCGAATGAAGGACAAGCTGTGGCAGGAATCATCAGATGCCCCTTCTTCTTGCCGATGTAATCTACCAGATGGCGTGCCACAGGAATCTCTGCAGCCGGTTCCTCGCTCAGGCTTACACGAACGGTATCGCCGATGCCATCAGCCAGGAGAGCACCGATACCTACGGCACTCTTGATTCTGCCATCTTCGCCTTCGCCAGCTTCGGTTACGCCGAGGTGGAGTGGGTAGTTCATGCCTTCCTTCTCCATTTCTTCTACCAGGAGGCGCATGGAGCGAACCATCACAACGGTATTGGATGACTTGATGCTGATAACCACATCGTGGAAATTCTCCTTCTTGCAGATGCGCAGAAACTCGAGACAGCTCTCTACGATGCCCTCTGGCGTATCGCCGTAGCGGTTACGGATGCGGTCGGAGAGTGAACCATGATTCACACCGATGCGGATGGCAGTATGGTTCTCCTTGCAGATGTTGAGGAAAGGTACGAAACGATCCTCAATCTTCTGAAGTTCGTGGGCATACTCCTCGTCGGTATATTCCTGCTTGATGAACTTGCGGGCAGGATCCACGTAGTTGCCAGGATTGACGCGCACTTTCTCACAATAGAGAGCAGCCACGTCGGCAACGTTAGGATTGAAGTGAACATCAGCTACGAGCGGAGTCCGATAGCCGTCGGCACGGATGCCGGCATTGATGTTTTTCATGTTCTCTGCCTCGCGGGAACCCTGAGTGGTGAAGCGCACCAGTTCGCCACCAGCCTTGATAATCTCCTCAGCCTGTTGTACGCAAGCCTCGGTATCATTGGTGTTGGTGGTGGTCATCGACTGGATGCGGATAGGATTATCGCCACCCAGGTCGATGGCTCCGATATGTGCCACAGAAGAGGCACGGCGGGTATAATTGAATAAATCTACCATAATATATAAGATAAGATATGCCCCAAAAGAATGGGGCATATCACAATATTAGATTAATTACACTTGAAGTCGTATTTCACCTCAGCCAGGTCCTTGTTGGCCTTCTCGATCTTGGCACCGAGCCCCGCCTTCCAAGCCTCTACCTTCTGAGCCACTTCCTCATCGGCAAGGGCAATCATTTCAGCAGCGAGGATGGCAGCGTTCTGAGCCGCATTCACACCAACAGTAGCTACAGGAATGCCAGGAGGCATCTGGATGATGCTGAGCATGGCATCAAGACCATCGAGCATACCCTTGATAGGCACGCCGATTACTGGCAGAGGAGTAGATGCTGCGATAACACCAGGAAGGGCGGCAGCCATACCGGCAGCGGCGATGATAACCTTCACGCCACGCTCCTTGGCTCCCTTGGCGAATGACTCTACTGCATCTGGAGTGCGGTGAGCAGAAAGGGCATTAACCTCGAAAGGAATCTGGTTGTCGTTCAGCCACTTACATGCTTTTTCCATAACAGGCAGATCGCTTGTACTGCCCATAATAATGCTTACTAATGGTTTCATTTCTTCTTATATTTTATTATAAACTTTATATTACCAATATAGCACAGGTGGTTCCTATCAGAAATCCTGTAACTACCTGTGACAGCGTATGTTGTCGGAGTATCATGCGGGCACTTCCTACTGCGCCTGCCATCATCAGCACAAGGCAGAGCCACCACAGCGGATTGAAATTGAAGGCTACAGAATAAGACACCAGAGCTCCTGCCACACCTCCGATGGCTGCCGTATGGGTGCTGATCTTCCACCATACATTGATGAAGGCGCAAATCATCTGTATCGCCAGCGCTACCACTACGATGATGCTGATGACGCGAGGCGTATTGCGGTATTCCATCCAGAAAAAACAGCCGAAGTAACATACGATAGAGAGGATGTAAGGCACAATACGACGCTCCTTCTTGCCCAGCTCACGCGAGGTCCAGCCTTGAACCATGCGGTAGAGGTGGATGAGTAGCGATGGAGCTACGACGGTCAGGAGGTAGACCATGCCCAGCATCACCAGTTTGTATCCTATCGGTAACAGCGACATATAACTGAAGATGAACAGAGCAATCAGTCCTACCATCGGCAGATAGAAGGGCGTGAAGATCATGCTCATGATGCGTGCTGTCAATATGATATTCTTCTCTTTCATAACACTAATAACGTATATATTCTTTTTATCTCTCAAATATTTTGTGGTGGGCCCCGGTTTCTTCCTGACTCATACCACTATCTTATTTCCTGAGTCGTGCCACCGGTATGCCCAGTTGCTCCCTATATTTTGCCACCGTACGTCGTGCGATAGGGAATCCCTTCTCCTTCAGCAGTTTGGCGAGTGCATCATCGCTGATCGGCTTTTTCTTGTCTTCTTTCTCGATGATGTCGTGCAGGGCAATCTTGATTTTGCGGGTAGACATCTCTTCGCCGTCTTCAGTGGTGTAGCTGTCTGTGAAGAAGAACTTCAGCGGGAAGGTGCCCCATTTAGTCTGGGCATACTTCACGTTGCTCACTCTCGAGATGGTACTGATGTCCAGTCCCGTGCGTTCTGCTACATCCTTCAGGATCATCGGTTTCAGGTCAGCCTCGTCTCCATCCAGGAAGAACTGCCGCTGTATGTCGATAATTGCCTTCATGGTGACGGTGAGGGTATGTCTTCTCTGCTTGATGGCTTCGATGAATCCCTGTGCCTTGTCCACCTTTTCCTTGGCGTAGAGCAGGGCTTCCTTGTCGCTCCGGCTCATCTTGTCTTTATGCTTCCTGTAGGTGTCAATCATGTCGGTGAATGATGGCGAAACCGTCAGTTGCGGAATGTTGCCACGGTTCAGCGAGAATGTAATCGTTCCGTCATCATTGGTGTCGATGATGAAGTCGGGGGTAATCTGCTGCATGTTTCTTCCCTCTGTTTCGCCCATCGATGCGCCCGGTTTCGGGTTCAGCTTTCTGATTTCTGCCTGCAGGGTTTCTACCTGTGTATCGTTCAGTTCCAGTCCTGCCTTGATCTTGTCCCAATGTTTCTTGGTAAACTCGTCAAAATAGTCGGTAAACACCTCTTCCATTGTCTTGCGGAGCACACCTCTTGGCAGTCTCTTAACCTGCAGCAGGAGGCATTCCTGCAGACTTCTTCCTCCTACACCGGCTGGGTCGAAGGTCTGTAGAATGTGGAGCACGTGCTCGATGTCTTTTTCCGTAACATCGATGTTGTGATAGATAGCGAGTTCATCGCAGATGCTGTCCAGGTCCTTGCGGAGCAGTCCGTCGTCATCCAGTGAACCTATGAGATATTCCATTACTTCCTTCTCCTTGTCGCTGAGCGGCTGCATGTCCATCTGTTCCTTCAGCTTATCATAGAAAGAGGTGGTGTCGCCGTAAACCATTTCTTCGTAGTCAGCGCTGTCCTGGTTGTTGTATCTGTCTGTATTGTAGTCAGGCATCTGGTCGTCTTTTCCGATGCTTTCCAGTGCCTGGTCCAGTTCGTCTTTTCTTTCTTCTTTTTCAGATTCAGCCTCGTAGGCATCCTCATCGCTGCTGTTGTCGTACTCATCATCTGCGGGCGAATCATCATTGGCGACATTCTCGTTGAGCATGTCGTCTGGGTTCTCGCTTTCCAGAGCGGGATTATCGTCCAGTTCTGCATTGATACTGTCTTCCAGTTCCGTGAGCGGCATTTCCAACAGTTTCACCTGCAGCATTTGCTGGGCTGAAAGTCTTTGAAGTTGCTGTAACTTCTGTGCCTGTGTCTGTATGAGTTTTTGAGCCATAATTACTTAAAGTATTCTTTTAGTTCGTTGGCAAGCTGGTAAAGCTTGTCTGGATTTCCGTTTCCGTATTGGTGCCAGATGTCGCTGCATGCTTCTAGCAGCGGGTGTATCAGCACATCTTCGCGGTTGAGATAGGGGTCGCAGTACATGAATACGCCCATCGCCTCGGCAATGACCTTCGGTGATGTCCTGATGAGTTTTCCCAGGTCGATGATTTCCGGTGTTTCCGGCACCATGGTGATTGGTGTAAGCTGGAAGTAGAGATCGAGGATGATGATGAGTTTCACGGGGGTGAGCGATGGTTCACTTTCCAGTGGTTCCCAGTTTTTCTCGAATGTTTCCTTCACTTCCACTCCCTCGAAGAACTGTATGGCGTTTCCGCAGCCGTTCATCTGCCTGATGCGCTGTATATCGCGCTTCAGTTTCTGTGGCTTATCGGCATACTTCTCCCATAGTCGCTTGATTCTCGGAGTCACCATTCTGAGTTTGAACATCTGTTCGTGCAGAAACTCAGGTGGAATATGCAGTTCCAGGCTCAAGTCGACCATCCCTTTCGAATAGAGAGGTTTCACGCCCATGGGCTTCTTCTGGTACAGCTGCAACAGCAGGAGCCAGTATTCTTCGTTCCAAAGAGGATGTCTTGCCATAATTTCCTATCTTTATATATCTTCTGCAAAATTACGACTTTTCGTTGGTAAAACAAAATAATTTGGCGGTTATTTTCAGAAAAAATAAAGAGCGCAACTTCGAATGATTTCGAAATTGCGCTCTTTTAATACGATATTCCCAAATTTCTCATAACTCAAGGGCTTTTTGTTACCCTTTCCATTACGAAGCCCGAAGCAGCAATTCTGCTCAGGCGTCATCTTTGGTTATCCCATACATTTGATCTTTTTACCTTCAACTCACCTGTTGAATTATCCTGTTGTCCTTGAATAAACAATCTTTAAATTTACCTTTAAACTAAAACCTAATAAAAAAACAACTAACAATCTTAAACCTAAAAACCTAATAACCTAAACTTTTTGTCGTCCTTGAATAAACAATCTTTTCTTTACCTTAACTAATACCGTTTCACTGAATAAACAATCTTAAATTTACCTTTAAACTAACTAATAACCTAAAACAACTAACAATCTTAACCTAAAAACCTAATAACCTTTTTGTCTTATTGACGATGCAAAGGTACGACGATTTTCCGAACCCACCAAATGTTTTAAGAGAAAATCACATAAAAAAGCCTCTTTTTTGATATAAATCAACTATGTGTGTGCGCACACACGTGCTATTTAACAGCTATTTGATGTATGTCAACCATTTTAACACATTTCTTATGTCTGAAGCCTGTTTGGGAGCTTATACCTTATTATATATGCCTCTTCGCTCATGAACACGGCGATGGTCTTGAGGCGCAGATAGTCTTCCGATAGGTAGATGAGTCCCTTGTTGCCCCAGTTCTTGCCCCATGAATTGCGGCAGACGTAGAATCTCTGCTTGCCTTTCATGAAGGTACCTATGATTTCCATCACATGATCATCAGTGGTGCGAAGCTGTTCAAACTCCTTCTGTCGCGATGCCTGGGTCACGGGGCGTTCCATCGGCTGTATGTCTACACAGTTTTTCCTTGGTTCCTTGAAGCCAGGTTCGCTGATGTCACCTTCCCAGCATACCGGGTGTCCTTTTTCTACCGCCTTCCTGATGTGGAGCATCAGCTCGTCGAGCGGAAGGTTCAGATAGGCATCGTGCATCCGGTTATCGGGAATCTCGAGTGCAAAGTATTCTCTGTAAGGATGATGTGAGAAACTGGTGAGCGATACATACTCCTCGGGATAGCATACGCTGTGGGCAAACTCTTGAGGGGTATATTCGGCACCCAGCATGTGTACGGCCTTGGCAGGCATGTAGCCTATTTCTGCGTCAAACAGGTCGTTCAGTTCCTCTTTGAGCTGGCTGATGCCCGCTTTCTGCGAGATGGCGCCATCGCACAGTTTCTGCACCTTGCGGCAGAGCACCTTGTAGTTCACGTGCTTCGGATCTTCATAGCTGTCGTAAGGTTGTGCACCATACTTATCTATATAATGTATTAGCATCGGGGCAGTACCGCACAGGCTGATGTTCTTCTTTCCCTGTGCAAAGTAATATTCCAGTGCCTGTTCTTCCAGCATCATGCGGGCTATGTAGGCGATGGAGAGATTCACGGAATCCCCCTTCATGATGTGCTCGCTTTCGATGGTGGCAAGCATACCGTATGCCCAGCAGAGTTCGCTGTTGCCCTGGTCCTTGACGGGCGTAGTACTGATCAGGTGGATGTGTTCCGGAAGATAATCCTCGCCTCCACCTGTCTCTGGGATCCCGGCTCGCTGCTGTCTGTATCCGCAACCGGCGAATACAAGCAGAGCGAGTCCTATGGTTATAATGTTCTTTCTTTCCATGCCGCAAAAATACAAAAAAGATTTTAATCTGTGGCATTAATCTTTCTTAAAACGCCATGGGTTATTAAAATTTCTTGTCATAGCCTGATGCAGGAATCTCCGGCTGGTCAATCGTGAACGACATATTGTTAGGGTAGGTAAAAATCGGACCGGTATAGGTAGTCTTCTTTCCGATGACCAGATGTACGTTGTCAAAGCTGACGGTCTTTACTGCTTTTCCTTCCTTGTCCTTTCCGGTAGTTGTTATATGAATGTCGGTTACATCATTGTCGGTCAGAAGAGTGTAGAGTGTGAATTTGATGTATGGGTTCTGGTATTCTTTGGGGTCAAAAGTCCAACTTCGGGTGATGGTAGCCTTTTCTTTGCAGAATCCGGTAGAAGGATTGAACACCGTACCGCAGCTTCCGCTTATCGTGATATCCTGCGTATTGGTAGTAAGAGGCATCGGGTCGGTAGCTTGCAGTTTAAAACAGCTGACGGCACGTTTCAGCGAAACATTCTGTGTTACGGCTTTGCTGCCCGATTCCACCTTGATATCCTGCAGGGTATACGCCATATCGCGTACAATATTGTTGGCAAAGGTCATTTCATACCTTGATTTTACTTCGATTCGTTCTTCCTTCTGCAAATCAGTTTTTGCTGCTACGGCAACGAGCGTGTATTCTCCTGCCGGCACCTGCAGGCTGACGTTTCCGAATTTGTCATCCCAGTTTTCCTGTCTTACGGTATAGCCGGCAGTAGTTTCATCTCCTTTCGGAATGAGACATACTTGCAGATCTGTGTAGAGTTTTGCATCCTTGAGCGATTGCTTGCTCCCGTCGGCTCTCGTTCTGGCAAGATTGCTCTCTTCATCCTGACCGATAGGCACAATGGATTTTTCGAAGAAGCAGAATCTTACTTCTTGGTTCTTGACTTGTGGTGTTGTTTCAAGCATCACGTTTTCTTGTGTGCAACTAACCGTTGTGGTCATTGCCAGGAACAGAATCATTCCTGATATAAAAGCTTTCTTCATACGCTTTTATTTTAATTAATAATACCAGCCGTAAGACTGGATTGTATTCATAAAAAAGAAGAATATCCTAGGGATATATTCTTATTTATTGGCAAATATAGACAAATAATCATGATTGATTTGTCAATATAATCGAATTTATGTCATTTTTTCTCCATTTTTCTGTGTTTTGTCTTCATTTTGGTGTAACTTTGTACCCGAAAAAAGATAATTGCATTCATGAATACAAAGATAAACGAATTTGAAGTGATGGCACCAGTGGGCTCACGCGAGTCACTGGCTGCTGCCATACAGGCTGGTGCCGACTCCGTATACTTTGGTATCGGCAAGTTGAACATGCGTTCCCATTCAGCCAACCATTTTACTATCGATGATTTGCGTGAGATTGCTGCCACCTGCAACGAGCATGGTATCAAGACCTATCTCACCGTCAATACTGTCATCTACGATAACGACATCCCAACGATGAAGGAAATCATCGATGCTGCCAAGGAGGCAGGCATCTCTGCCGTCATTGCCAGCGATGTGGCTGTAATGAGCTATTGCAATGAAGTGGGCGAGGAGGTTCATTTATCCACACAGTTAAATATCTCAAACACAGAGGCTTTGAAGTTTTATGCACGCTTTGCAGATGTTTCCGTACTGGCACGTGAATTGAACATGGACCAGGTGAAGTACATCCACGAGCAGATAGAGCAGCAGAACATCTGCGGACCTATGGGCAAGCAGATCCGCATCGAAATGTTCTGTCATGGTGCTCTGTGCATGGCTGTATCGGGCAAGTGCTACATGAGTCTCGCTAATGCCAACCGCTCTGCCAACCGTGGCGAGTGTGTGCAGATCTGCCGCCGCAGCTATACTGTTACAGATAACGAAACCGGCAACCAGCTTGAAATCGACAACAAGTATGTGATGAGTCCGAAGGATCTGAAGACCATCCGCTTCATCGACCGCATGATGGATGCCGGTGTGCGCGTCTTCAAGATTGAAGGCCGTGCCCGTGGTCCTGAATATGTATATACCGTAGTGAAATGTTATAAGGAGGCGATAGCTGCCGTGCTCGACGGAACCTTTACCGAGGAGAAGAAGGATGAGTGGGATGAGAAACTCGCCACCGTCTTCAACCGTGGTTTCTGGGATGGTTATTACCAGGGGCAGACTCTCGGTGAATGGAACAAGCATTACGGTTCCGTAGCTACCGAGAAGAAGGTGCTAGTGGGCAAGGTGATGAAATATTTCTCTAAGTTGGGTGTGGCAGAAGTAGCCGTAGAGGCATCTACCTTCGACAAGGGCGAGAAACTGCTGATTACGGGTAACACCACCGGTGTGATGTATCTCCATGCCGATGAAATCCGCTACGACCTGAAACCGGTAGAAACAGCGCAGCAGGGCTGGAGAGTTTCCATCCCTGTACCAGATAAGGTACGCCCTAACGACAAGCTCTATAAGTTGATTACAGTAAACGAAATTAAAGAAATAAAATAATGGCAACAATTAATGAATTGCAGGATGAAGTAGTAGAGGAGTTTCAGAATTTCACCGACTGGATGGACAAGTATCAGATGCTCATTGACTTGGGCAATGAGTTGGCTCCTCTCGATGAGAAATACAAGAACGAGCAGAACCTTATCGACGGCTGCCAGAGCCGCGTATGGTTGCAATGCGATTATGTAGATGGCAAGCTCGTATTCACTGCCGATAGCGATGCGCTCATCGTAAAGGGTATCATCGCCCTCCTCATCCGTGTGTTGAGCGGTCATACCCCAACCGAGATTATGGATGCCGACCTCTATTTCGTAGAGAAAATAGGTCTGAAAGACCATTTGAGTCCAACCCGCAGCAATGGTCTTCTGGCGATGATCAAGCAGATTCGCATGTACGCCCTTGCCTACAAGACCAAAGAGGCAGAGGCTTAACCGCCTCTGATTATATTATATATAATAAGGTATATTATAATGCGCAAATTAAGAACAATAGAGATGAACCGCCTCACCCTGGAGGAATTCAAGGAAGCCGAGAAGCTGTCCCTGATAGTGGTCCTGGATGATGTGCGTTCATTATATAATGTAGGAAGTGTTTTCCGTTCCTGCGATGCCTTCCGTGTAGAGGCGGTGTATCTCTGCGGAATCACCGCCACCCCTCCCAATGTCGAGATTCATAAGACGGCATTGGGTGGCGAAGACAGCGTGGATTGGGAATACTTCAATACTACCGAAGAGGCGGTAGAGAAGCTGAAGCAGAAAGGCTACTTTGTATATAGCATCGAGCAGGTAGAAGGCTCCACCAAGCTCCAGAACCTGCCTGAGGCTCACCCTTCCCTCTCCAAAGGCTACGCTGTGATTTTCGGTAACGAGGTGAAGGGAGTCAAGCAGAACATCGTGGATATGAGCGATGGCTGTCTGGAGATTCCCCAGTTCGGCACCAAGCATTCCCTGAATGTCAGTGTCACCGCCGGTATTGTAGTCTGGGAGTTTGCCAAACTCCTGAAACTATAAGTTGAGTTCGTGCCAAACTTGCGTTTTTTGCCAAGTTTGGCACGAACTCATTTGGTAATAACAATGTGTAAAAATCCCCCAATGAGGGATAAAAATGATTAAATTCATCCCTCAATGAGGGAACTTTTCGAAAGAATCCGTCCCTCATTGAGGGATTATTTGTATCTTTGCTGCAGTTTTAAACGATATTCATCTTTAACAGGTTTGGTACACATTGCGCCTCACGGGAAACGACAAGGGTCTATATGCC
>OHCL01000751.1_pt1 | contig 10599 bp, 6 predicted proteins | sample 1577591 | NCBI WGS metagenome assembly OHCL01 (sample SAMEA3879549, study PRJEB24766) | human gut metagenome | biome: human-associated habitat; feature: feces | place: USA | collected 1985/1987
GGCTGCTGTCTGCTGATACAGGCTGTCTGCCAGTCTTTCCAGTCCGTTCGGATTATTGAACTGGAAAACACCTATTGTGATGCCGATAGGCTGGGGATTGTTCTTTGCATCGGGATAACACAGACTTCCGTCCTTGCTCACCGTAACATTGCTCATCACATAATTACTGCCCAGTACAATGGGTCTGCCCTGTGTATCCAGTACCGGAAGTCCATCAGAAGTAGCCAGCATATTGCCGCCGTTGGCTGCAAGAGTAAACTTCAGATTACCGTTTCTGGTGTAGTAGGTATTGCCGTCCGCTCCTCTTACTGCAAAGAAACCCTTGCCATCAATTGCAAATGCGGTGTCGCTGTCGGATGCTGTCAGACTTCCTTCCTTAAATACGGAACTGATGGAAGCATTTCTTACACCGAGACCTACCTGCGCACTGCTGGGCTTGGTATCTCCGTTTGCGGAAGTTGTCTTCGTCTGGATGTTCTGGTATAACAGGCTCTTGAATTCATTCACCTGTGTTTTGTAACCTGTGGTGTTTACGTTTGCCAGATTGTTGGCAATCGTATCCACATTTGTCTGCTGTGCGATCATGCCGGTCGCTGCTGTCCATAAGCTTCTGACCATATGTAGTCTCCTCTCACAATGTCCCTTATGTCATCCATGACCTGATTTTTATCCTGAAAATATTCTATAATCAGTTATCGGCTGTCCCAGCCGAATTCATTACTACAGTTTACCAATCTGGTTCGCTGCTACATCCAGAGTGCCATCAATGGTCTGGACCACCTTCTGGTTGGATTCATATGCTCTGGTAATGGAGATCAGATTTACCATCTCGGATACAATCTGTACATTTGCCATCTCCAGATAGCCTGACTTCACCTGTGCATCTGCCGTAGTCGTTTTGGCCCCTTCAATGGGCTGATAATAGGTCTCTCCATATTTTTCCAGGTAATCATAATCTTCAAAGTCCGTCACCTGAATTCTGGCAACTGCCTGATCGTTCTGATAAATCGTACCGTCATCGGTGATCTTGGAATCTAGCAGTGTGTTCAGGCGGATCCTCCTGTTCTGGGTATCCAGAACATAGTCACCCTCTTCCGTTACCAGATATCCATCCTTATTCAGTGTAAACTGTCCTGCACGGGTGTATTTGGTGTCGGTCTCTCCTGCCTTATTGGTAAATTCAATGGCAAAAAAGCCATCTCCGGCTAATGCCAGATCATAGGTATTATCCGTAATGCGGAAAGATCCCTGCGTATAATCGGTATAATTCTCTCCGATCTTCACTCCGGGATTTTTGATACCGATCTTCTGGACATTTCTCATGCCTACCGACTGGTCCTTGATCTTGACCGTCAGCACATCATTAAAGGACTGGCTGGTGGATCCTTCCTTTTTATATCCGACGGTAGATGCATTGGCCAGATTGTTGGTCATGATATCCATTCTGTTCTGTTCGTTTACCATACCGGTGTAAGCGGTATACAAGCCTTTAACCATTCATATCCTCCATTTGCGGCTGCGATCCTTCGACAAATGTACGGCATCCTGCCTTAGTCTATCTTTTCCGGTTCCCCGGAGCTGTCTGTGTTACTCTCTGTAGCCTGCCAGGAACTCTACGTATTTACCGGTTCCAATGGCCACTGCTGTCATGGGATCCTCTGCTGTCATGGTGTTGATACCTGTCTTGGCAGAGATCAGATCTTCCAGACCGCGCAGCAGGCTTCCACCTCCGGTCAGTACGATTCCTCTGTCTGCAATATCGGCTGCCAGCTCAGGGGGAGTCTTCTCCAGTACGCTGTGAATGGTCTCCACGATCTGTGCGGTAGTCTCGCGCAATGCCTCCTCGGTCTCCTCGGAAGACACCTTAACAGTCTTGGGCAGACCGGTCACGAGGTTACGTCCTCTGACATCCATATAATCCACTTCCGCTCTCTTGTAGCAGGAACCGATCTTGATCTTCAGATCCTCTGCGGTTCTCTCACCGATGAGCAGATTATGTTTTTTACGCATATAACGCACAATGGCTTCATCAAAATCATCGCCTGCGATCTTAATGGAAGCACTGACTACAGTACCTCCCAGAGATATGACTGCGATATCGGAAGTACCGCCGCCGATATCTACGATCATATTACCGCAAGGCTTGGAAATATCAATACCCGCACCGATAGCAGCTGCGATGGGTTCCTCAATAATGGAAACCTCTCTGGCACCTGCCTGGTAGGTAGCATCTTCTACTGCCTTCTTCTCTACCTCTGTAACGCCGCTGGGAACACAGACAGCGATACGAGGCTTACGGAAAGTTCTCTTCCCCAGCGCTTTCTGGATAAAGTATTTCATCATTTTCTCGGTTACGGTATAATCAGAGATAACGCCCTGACGTAACGGTCTTACGGCTACGATGTTGCCGGGAGTTCTTCCCAGCATCAGTCTTGCATCCTCACCGATGGCTTTAATCTTATTTGTATCTCTATCAAAAGCTACAACAGAGGGTTCCTTTAATACGACTCCCTTTCCTCTGATGTATACCAGAATGCTGGCGGTACCTAAATCAATTCCGATATCTGTGCACTGCATCTTTTTTATTACCCCTTTCCGATGGTATCTATCTATAAGTCTTGACTCTACACGCTATTTTAGTCATATACATCATATTATAACTGAATTTTTTCCATTTTCATAGAGGGTAATTCTTAAAATTTGATAACTATTCAGAATCAGGGAGCCATGAAAGAGCGTTTTGCGAATGGGGGTCTGAATAGTTATCGTAGTTTCTTGTCCTTCTCCAGCATCTTTTTCACATAGTAACCGGTGTAGGATTTTTTCACCTTGACGATCTCTTCCGGGGTTCCCTTGGCGATCACTGTACCACCGCGGTCTCCGCCTTCCGGTCCCATATCGATGATATAATCCGCGGTCTTGATCACATCCAGATTATGTTCGATCACGATTACAGTGTTTCCCCCATCTGAGAGTCTTCGCAGGATCTCGATCAGTTTATGGACATCCGCAAAATGAAGTCCCGTCGTCGGCTCATCCAGAATGTAAATGGTCTTGCCTGTGCTGCGTTTTGACAGTTCTGTTGCCAGTTTGATACGCTGTGCCTCCCCACCGGACAGCTCCGTTGACGGCTGACCAAGCTTGACATAGGAAAGTCCCACGTCATAAAGTGTCTGTATCTTTCTTGCGATCGCAGGCACGTTTTCAAAGAATTTCAATGCTTCTTCCACCGTCATATCAAGCACATCATAAATGCTCTTGCCCTTGTATTTGACCTCTAACGTATCGCGGTTATAACGTTTTCCTCCACAGACTTCACACGGGACGTACACGTCCGGCAAAAAGTGCATCTCGATCTTTAAAATTCCGTCACCGGAACATGCCTCACAGCGTCCGCCTTTTACATTGAAACTGAATCTGCCCTTCTTGTATCCCTTCGCCTTCGCATCCGGCGTCGCCGCAAAAAGATCACGGATCATGTCGAATACACCGGTATATGTCGCCGGATTCGAACGCGGCGTCCTTCCGATCGGGGACTGGTCGATATCGATCACCTTGTCTAACTGGTCAATGCCGATGATATCGTCATGTTTCCCTGGAATGCATCTCGCACGGTTCAGATCTCTTGCAAGTCTCTTATATAAAATCTCATTGGTCAGTGAGCTCTTTCCCGATCCTGACACACCGGTGATACAGGTCATAATGCCAAGTGGAATCTTCACATCGATATTCTTAAGATTATTCTCCCTTGCACCTTTGACAGTCAGGAAACCTGTCGGCTTTCTGCGCTCTGTGGGAACCGGTATTTTGATTCTGCCGCTCAGATAAGCACCTGTCACAGAATTTTTATTTTTCATGATTTCTTCTGCTGTTCCGCATGCCACCACTTGTCCACCATGCGCACCTGCTCCGGGACCGATATCCACAATATAATCCGCAGCCAGCATTGTATCCTCATCATGCTCCACAACAATCAGCGTATTTCCAAGGTCTTTTAAGTTCTTTAATGCGCCGAGCAGTTTATCGTTGTCTCTCTGATGCAGACCGATCGATGGCTCATCTAAGATATATGCCACACCAACCAGTCCGGAACCGATCTGTGTTGCCAGACGGATACGCTGTGCCTCTCCACCGGAAAGTGTTCCGGTTGCGCGGGACAGTGACAGATAATCCAGTCCGACTTCATTTAAAAATCCGACACGCGCACGGATCTCCTTTAAGATCTGATCTCCGATCAGATGCTGCTGATGGCTCAGCTCCATATCATTTAGAAAACTTCCAAGATTCTTTACGGACATGGATGTGATCTCATAAATATTCTTGTCCGCAACTGTGACCGCTAAGGATTCCGCCTTCAGACGCTGTCCCTTACAGGTTTCACACGGCGTGATGCGCATAAACTGCTCATATTCCTGCTTCATCGTATCAGATCCTGTCTCACGGTATTTACGCTGTACATTCCGGATCAGTCCCTCAAACGCCACATCATAAACGCCCTCGCCGCGCATGCCTTTGTAATGTACCTTTAACTCCCTGCCATCTGTTCCGTGCAGGATCACATATTTTATCTCGTCCGGATAATCCTGGAATGGTGTCTCCAGTGAAAAATGATATTCTTCTGTCAATGCTTTTAACACCGCATAGGTAAAACTGGAAGGATCTGTGCAGGACTGCCAGCCCATAACCTGAATTGCCCCCTCCGCAATGGAAAGGTGCTTATCCGGGATCATCAGATCCACATCAAACTCCATCTTGTATCCCAGTCCAAAGCAGGTCGGACAGGCGCCAAACGGATTGTTGAAAGAAAAACTTCTCGGTTCGATCTCCCCGATACTGATTCCACAGTCCGGGCAGGAGAAACTCTCCGAAAACTGGATCGGTTCCCCGTCGATCACATCCACGGTCATCAGCCCTTTAGATAATTCCAGTACATTTTCGATAGAATCAGACAAACGCTTCTCGATCCCCGGCTTGACCATCAGACGGTCTACCACGATCTCGATATTGTGTTTTTTATTTTTGTCAAGTTTGATCTCCTCCGTCAGCTCATACATGCTGCCGTCTACGATCACACGCACATAACCACTGCGCTTTGCCTGCTCTAAGAGCTTCTGGTGCTCCCCTTTTCTTCCGCGCACGACCGGTGCTAAAAGCTGGATCTTTGTGCGCTCCGGGAGTGTCATGATCTGATCTACCATCTGATCTACCGTCTGTTTTTTGATCTCCCTGCCACATTTCGGACAATGTGGGATACCGACTCTCGCGTACAAAAGGCGGAAATAATCATAAATCTCCGTAACCGTACCAACGGTAGATCTTGGATTGCGGTTCGTGGACTTCTGGTCAATGGAGATCGCCGGGGACAGCCCCTCGATCTTCTCCACATTCGGCTTTTCCATCTGCCCTAAGAATTGTCTTGCATAGGAGGAAAGTGACTCCATATAGCGCCTCTGTCCCTCCGCATAGATCGTATCAAACGCAAGCGATGATTTTCCGGAACCGGAAAGTCCGGTCAGCACAACAAATTCATCTCTTGGAATATCTACATCAATATTTTTTAAGTTGTGCTCATTTGCCCCCCGGATCTTAATGTATTTTCTTTCACTTTTTTTCTTCATGATTTACTGTCCTTTTTCTTTTCCCAAAAACACTTCTTACTGACGACTATTTCGTCACTCTTCACAATACAATGCTTCCTCACATATCACGCAGCATGCCCTTTAACTCCACCATCTTGTCGCGGTACTCTGCAGCAGCCTCGAAGTTTAAGTCTGCTGCCGCTTTCTGCATCTTCTTCTGGATGTCTGCGATCAGCTTTGTGAGTTCGTCCCGGTTCATGGATTCCGGGGCTTTTTTGAAGTTCATTTCTTCCTTTGCGACCTTCTTTGACACGCTGATCAGTTCCCGCACAGATTTCTGGATCGTTGTCGGTGTAATGCCGTGTTCCTCATTGTATGCCTGCTGTATCTCACGGCGGCGCTTCGTCTCCTCCATCGCAACACGCATGGAGTCTGTGATCTTGTCCGCATACATGATAACGTGTCCCTCACTGTTACGCGCAGCACGCCCGATCGTCTGTATCAGTGACGTCTCCGACCGCAGGAATCCCTCTTTATCTGCATCTAAAATTGCCACCAGCGTGATCTCCGGAATATCCAGTCCCTCCCGGAGCAGGTTGATGCCGACAAGCACATCAAATACATCCAGCCGCAGATCTCTTATGATCTCCGCTCGCTCTAACGTATCGATATCCGAATGGAGATATTTCACGCGGATACCTATCTCACGCATATAATCCGTCAGATCCTCCGCCATCTTCTTCGTCAGTGTCGTAATCAGCACCTTATGATGGTCTTTGATTTCCTTATTGACCTCACCGATCAGATCATCGATCTGTCCCTCCACCGGACGCACCACGACCTCCGGATCGAGCAGTCCGGTCGGACGGATAATCTGTTCTGTCCTAAGCAGCTCGTGTTCGTCCTCATATACATTCGGTGTTGCCGATACGAACAGCATCTGATCGATCTTGCTCTCAAATTCCTCAAAATTAAGCGGCCGGTTGTCTTTCGCCGACGGCAGACGGAATCCGTAGTCCACCAGCGTTGACTTTCTCGACTGGTCTCCCGCATACATGCCGCGGATCTGTGGAATCGTGATATGGGACTCATCCACGATGATCAGATAGTCATCCTTAAAATAATCCATCAGCGTATGCGGCGTTGCCCCCGCCGGAAGTCCTGCAAGATGTCTCGAATAATTTTCAATACCACTGCAGAAACCTGTTTCTTTTAACATCTCGATATCAAAATTCGTCCGCTCGGAAATGCGCTGTGCCTCAAGCAGCTTGTCCTCGCCCTTAAAATACCGGATGCGCTCATCCAGTTCCTGTTCGATGGCATCGCATGCCTTTAAGATTTTCTCCTGCGGCACAACATAATGGGATGCCGGGAACACCGCAAAGTGCTCCAGCTCGCATTTGATCTCCCCTGCCAGCACATCCACCTCCGTGATACGGTCGATTTCATCCCCGAAAAATTCCACACGGACCGCCGTATCTCCGTAGTTTGCCGGGAAAATCTCTAACGTATCTCCCCGCACACGGAACGTACCTCGGTGAAAATCCATATCATTTCTCGTATACTGAATATCGACCAGCGCACGGATCACGTCATCTCTGTCCTTCTCCATCCCGGGTCTTAGGGAAACCATCATGCCAAGATAATCTTCCGGACTGCCTAAACCATAAATACAGGAAACCGATGCCACCACGATCACATCCTTGCGCTCCACCAACGCCGCCGTCGCTGAAAGACGCAGTTTATCGATCTCCTCATTGATTGCGGAGTCCTTTGCGATATAGGTATCCGTCTGCGGCACATATGCTTCGGGCTGGTAATAATCATAGTATGACACAAAATATTCGACCGCATTCTCCGGGAAAAATTCTTTCATCTCCCCGTATAACTGCGCTGCCAGCGTTTTATTATGCGATATGATCAGTGTCGGCTTATTCAATGCCTGGATCACATTGGCCATGGTAAAGGTCTTACCGGAACCGGTAACACCCAGCAATGTCTCAAACTGATTGCCCTGCCGGAAGCCTTCCACCAGCTCCGCAATGGCCTGCGGCTGGTCTCCGGTAGGCTGATATTCGGAATGTAATTTGAATTGTGAGGGTTCGTTCGATGGATTCATGATGCCTCTCCGTGCAAATATGTTACTGGAATAACACAGTTCGTGAACGTATTCGGTTCTAAAATCATACAGACATGATCCTGTTCCCGGATACGTTCACGGCTGAACTGTTATCTATTTTTTCACGTTACGCACAGATTATAGCAGAATTTTTTTGAAAAGTACAGATGAATTCGAAAATATGTTCGGTTTGCTGTTTCCTCTCCACATCACAGCGCACAGACGTTTTCCGGCTTTCCGTCCAAATAAGCGTACACGTTGGAAAACTCAATCTTCGCTCTGCGCACCATGGCTTCTTCCGACAGAAATGCCACATGAGGTGTCAGAAGCGTATTTTTCGCATGCAGCAGAGGTTCCTCTGCCGGGATCGGCGGTTCACAGTCGAACACATCCACCGCAGCTCCTGCGATCCGTCCTTCGTTCAAAGCCTGTGCCAATGCTTTGCTGTCCACGATCGGTCCTCTTGCGCAGTTAATGAAAATGGCGGACTTTTTCATCAGTGCGATCTTCTCTGCACTGATCATGCCTCTGGTCTCCTTATTATTCGGCGTATGCAGGGAAATAATATCACACTCTCTCAACAGGTCATCCAGCGGTTTGTATGCAATTCCTGCTGCCTTCACTTCTTCTCTTTCGTGTCTGGCATAGGCATAGACTTCCGCACCGAATGCCTGGAAAAGCTTCGCTGTCATGAAACCGATCTGACCGCAGCCGATGATTCCCACCTTTTTGCTCCGGATCTCTCTGCCACACAGTCCTGCGCTGGTACCGCCGTTTCTCACCGCCTGATCCGCCTGCTGCAGATAACGCAAAAAAAGCATTCGTATCACTACAAATGCTTCTTTGCATGAATGATAATATTTTTCGTTTATTTCTTGTTGTGGCTTATAGTATCACTTAACTTTTTACTTTTCAAGTGCTTTTTGCACAATTTTATGTTTTTTCTACTGTGCATGATGCACATTCTCTACACGATAAAGTGTTCCACATTTTGCTGAAGTTTGTCCGCAGCAATTCTTGCAGCCTCCGCTTTTTCCTTGATCTCGTTGGCTCTTTCTACGATTACCCCCGTCTTATCCGCAATATCCGTAGTTCCCGAAGCCCCTTCGGTAGCTGCCTTGCTGACTTCGTTGATTGCCTCCATGACACCGCTGATAGATGCCAGCAGTTCTTCGGAGGAGGCAGAGAAATCTGTTACCAGTCCATCGATCTGACCGGCATCATTACTGTAAGAATCCGCCATACCGGAAAATGCTGCAAAGCTGTCCACCACATCTGTTCCGACAAATCCCAACAGCTTCTGTGTTCCTTCTGCCAGATTGTTTACAGCATCCATCACATTGTTGGTCACATCCTGGATATGAGAGACGGCTGCCTTGGACTGTTCTGCCAGCACACGAATTTCCTCCGCCACCACAGCAAATCCTTTTCCGGCTTCTCCCGCACGTGCTGCCTCAATGGATGCATTCAGTGCCAACAGATTCGTCTGTCCCGTGATCTGCATAATAGATTCTGCCAGAACTCCAATCTGGTTGACTACTTTAATTTCCTCCAGTGCCTTGGTCAGTCCTTCGTTGATCTCTTCATGAATGGCTTTGGTACGCTGATCATTTTGTGTAATATCCTTCTTGATTCCTACCGCACGCTCACGGATCGCATCTGCTTCGGTGGCACCATCCTGAGAACGTGTCGCAATATTCTTCGCTGCACTCTCAATCTCATGAGACATAGCATTGATCTCTTCAGAAGATGCCGCTGTCTCTTCCATTCCGGCTGCCAGTTCCTCTGTGGTAGCGGACACATCCTCGATCTGTTCATCCAGAGCCTGAATACTGTTATCAATATTCTGTACCATATTGTTGATCTCTGCAGTCTGCTCTTTGACTTCACCGATCAGTCCACTCATCTCTGTCCTCATAGACTCCAGAGAGACTGCCAGCCGTCCGAAATCATCACGGCGTTTTAAAAGCTTATCTCCCATAGATTTTGAGAAATCTCCCTGTTCCATCACGCCGATAGATGCCACACATTTTTTGAGCGGCTGGACGATGCTGATAATAATGAAAACCAGAAGGACGATCACGATTGCACCTTCTATAAGTGTCGATGCAATGAACATCGTCAGTCTTCCTGTCACATAACCGGAAAATTCATCACCTACCGTGACAATCTTATCATCAATATAGTCGGTGTAATTTCCTGTGCCGATGACCCACTGGAACGGTTCAAACGCTTTGCTGTAGGAACGTTTGGGAGAGGATTCCGTCTCTCCTTCCTTTGGGAACACATAATCTACATAACCACCATCCGGCTCCTGTCCCATGCGGATGATTTCCTTTACCATCTGGTACCCGTTAGCATCCTTGGTCTCCATACGGTTTGTACCTTCTGTTGCACTTCCCAGCAGTACCACATTGGTTCCGTCATACTGATCCACCCAAAAATATCCCGAATCTCCGTAGCGAAGCTGGCGGATTTCATCCGCCGCAAGTTTCCTGGCCTCTGCTTCGGTATAGACACCAGCCTGATACTGATCATAAATGGTCTGGCAGAGCGAGATCACATTATCTACCTGCTGCTTGATCTGTTCATCGTAGGCCTCCCGCTCATCAGTCTCCATGGTATCTAATGCTTTGGACTGCAATTCTTTCATGCTTTGTGCTGAAAAGATAGTACACAACAACAGTGCAGCCATCGTTGCCAGTATTACTATGATCATTTTCGTCTGTACTTTTATATTGTTCATAAGATTCCCCTTTTCTGTTTGTCCGTTTTTGCAGATCTCCTACCTTAATTCTATGTTTATCTTATCACATTTTACAATTCTCTTCAACTTTGTGTGGTTTTTTTGTGTATTATTGCCAACTTTTATTCACAATCAGGGGAATTTCACCATGAATA
>OHCL01000752.1_pt1 | contig 10595 bp, 8 predicted proteins | sample 1577591 | NCBI WGS metagenome assembly OHCL01 (sample SAMEA3879549, study PRJEB24766) | human gut metagenome | biome: human-associated habitat; feature: feces | place: USA | collected 1985/1987
GGGTAACTCAGACGCATTTGAGCAACATCGAAAACGGACGTGCGGGTTTGACAATACCCAATCTGATTAAGCTGCATCAGATTTTGGAATGCCCTATCAGTTCTTTTTTTGTTGATATCGAAGGGGAAAAGGAAGCTGATAACAGCAGCGATATAACTTTGGAAAATGTTATGGAGCTGGCAAGACTCCTGAAAAAGGCACGTGCCTGAAACAAAAAGCAAAGTCATTTAGGGGCTTTGCTTTTTATTTTTGCTGTGGCAGTATTTTTAGGCAAGCTGTTTTTACTCAGGCAGGAATTTCGGGATTCATGGCGAACTATCCATATATTACATATTTTTTAAAGGAGCAATTAGATGAGTACATTCACCAAGGTCCTGTTGGCCACAGATCTGTCCCCGCAGGCTGATAAATTGACCGAGTGTCTGTTTTGCTTATGCCCCGATACGGAAACGGAAGTGGTTTTGGCTCACGTCTTTGATGATGACGATGATGCCGACCCTGACGGTAGCAGCTTTAAAAAAGCGCGCAGCCGATTGGATGGGTATAAAAATGATATAGAGCAGGCAGGCTATGAAGAAATTTCCATTGTAACCCCGGCAGGCGAGCCCTGCGAAACCTTAAGCAGGCTGGCGGAAGAAAACGACGCTGACCTGATGCTGGTAGCATCTCACCGCAAGGGCTTTTTGAAGCGTGCGCTGATGGGCAGCACTACCTATGAGCTGGCACGGGCTACAATGATTCCCCTGCTGATTAATAAGGATGAGGAAGATGAGGTTACAGAAAATCTGCTGGATACTGTGCTGATACCGACCGATTTTTCCCGTAAATCCTTAGAAGCGCTGAACGTTATCCGTAGTCTGCGTGAATATGTAGGCAAGGTGTTGTTTGTGCATGTTGTTGAGCACAGCAGAAACAAACATGATTACAAGGAAAAATACGGCAGTGCCAAGATGTTTTTGCAAGAGCTGGTAGACGAAATGAAAATTTTCGGTATTGAAGCCGATTACCGCATTGCACATGGCGTAGCCTCCAGAAAAATTGCCGCTATCTGTGAGCGCGACAATGTCAGTTTGATTATGATGACTAAAACCGGTGCCGATATGACTAACGGTGATGACTTGGGCAGCACCTCGGAAAACGTGGTTCTGAATTCTGATTGTGCGGTAATGCTGTTACCGGCTGAAGACAGTGATGAGGAGGATACCTTCTCCTAAACTGCTGCAGAAGAATTTTTTGATGATTTTATAAAAATTTTTACAAAAAACGCTTGACTTTCATTGAAAATGCCAGTATAATACTACTTGCAGTTATGTTGACTGCGGGTACGTATTGTGCTGGCAAATTGAAAATAGTTTAAAGTTTTCAACCTTGGAGAGATGACCGAGTGGTTGAAGGTGCACGCCTGGAAAGCGTGTGTACGGGAAACCGTACCGAGGGTTCGAATCCCTCTCTCTCCGCCACTTAAAAATCTGCCGCACTGAGCGGCTTTTTTAATAAAATCATATAGCTTGTTTCTCTGTAGGATCGTAGAGCCGGGTCCTGCGCAATGGGAGCCTGTGAACCAGGTCAGGTCCGGAAGGAAGCAGCCTTAAGCGGATACTTTCATGTGCCGTGGGGAAGCCCGTCTTTGCGGTCCTACAGGGAAATAAACGAAGAAAATCCGTCGCATGTGCGACGGATTTTTTTGTGCTGCGCTTATTTGCTGAGCAGCTCGATTTTCTTCATATAGGGAGCAACGATAGTAGCGATGGCCTGAGGATTTGCTGCCTGCCAGGCGGCAAAGTCCAGACCGCTTTGGGCGATATGCTTGCCGATTTCCAAAAGCACGAAGGGGATATCTTCGGCGAGCAGTGTGCCTGCTTCTTCCCCTAGGCGTTCGCTGCCCTGCAGTGAGCAGCCGTTGATGTACATGGTGAAGGCAGGGTGCGCTGTGCCCTTGATGACCTTAACTGTACCGCGGAAGCCGAGTTCGCCTATTTGGTGGGTGCCGCAGCTGGAAGGACAGCCGGAAATATAAATCTGCGGCAGAGCATCACTGGCAGCGTACTGCGTAGCCATTTCTTCAAAGCAGCTTGTCAGTAGGCTTTGGGAATCTCCCATGCCCATCTGGCAGACGGTGGAGCCGATGCAGGCCACGCTGCTTGTGAAGGCATTATAGGCAGTGTCCGGCGTGAGCGACATTACCTTTGCTGCTTCGGGAGCAGTGAGGTTGATAATATAGACGCTTTGGTCGGGAGCAAGACGCAGCTCGGCGGCTTTAACGTTCTGCAGATAATCCGCCAGAGCGAGGAAGCTTTCAATTTTGGGCAGTCCTGCCTGTGGATGATAATTTACGGCGTAAAGACCGGGCTGCTTCTGTGAGGTAATGCGGAAGCCGGTGATGAGCTTGAAGTCGCGCTTGGTGATTTTTGTTGCCTCAGGCTGCAAATCAAGACCGCCATCCTGCAGTGCCTGCAGGAGGCGTTCGCTGTAGGCTGCTTTGTAAGCGGCTTTGCCTCCCAAAAGCTCAGGCAGATAACGGGTGCGTGATTTGGCTCTTTGCGTATAGGTGCCGTATTCGCGGAAGGTGGCGAGCATTGCTTTGATATGATACAAGATTTTTTCGGGAGCAACAGCCTCGGCCATTTTTATACCGATGCAGGGAGCAGGGCCCAGACCGCCGGCGCTGTAGACATCGAAGCGACCGTCGGGACGGGCGGCGAAGCCTAAATCGCGCATGGTGGCGTGCGTAAGATTTTGCGGGGAATTGGAAAAGCCGGTTTTAAATTTGCGTGGCAGCTTGCCGTCGGGAATGGCAGCGACAAGATACTGCGCTGCTGCTTCGGCGTAAGGCAGCACGTCAAAATATTCTTCGCGCTCTACACCGCTTAAGGGTGAGCAGAGCACATTACCAGGATAGTCACCGCCGCAGCCGAAGGGGATGATATCCGCATCCAGGCATTGCTCCAAAATTTCAGCGGCAGCCTCGGCGCTGAGATCATGCAGCTGTATAGTCTGCCCGGTTGTGAAGTGAATGCGGCTGATGTTATACTTGCGGATTATCTTGGCGATGAAGGCCAGTTTTTCCGCAGTGATGCGTCCTGCGCTGCAGCGCAGGCGCAGCATGTTGCTTTTGCCGTCGCGCTGGGCAAAGCTGCCGAAGTAACCGGAAAACTCCTTGTAGGCAATTTTGCCGATTTTTTCGTTATGATAGTCGGCAGTCTGTCCGGCAAATTCCGGCAGCTGCCTGCGCAGGAAATCTTTATCAATTTCGGGTATAGTCATGACTGTAGCCTCCCTTTTTAAATTGCTGAAGATATTATATAATACTTTGGTGTATTAGTAAAATATTTATTTCAACGTGATTTTGGGACTACAAAACTTCAATTTACATTTCAGGCTATTTTGAGTATAATAATTATGTATGTAATAAATTCCGGGGAGGTGCAGTGATGGCTTATGTAGCATTATACCGCCAGTGGCGTCCGCAGGATTTTGACGCTCTTGTGGGACAAAAGGCAGTGAAAACAACCTTGAAAAATGCTTTGGCAAGCGGTAAAATTGCTCACGCCTATTTGTTTTCCGGTCCACGCGGCACCGGTAAGACCAGTATGGCGCGTATTCTGGCCAAGGCCCTGAATTGCGAGCAGGGGCCGACTGCCGAGCCCTGCGGCCAATGCGGCAACTGTCAGCGCATTGTACAGGGAACCTCTCTGGATGTAATTGAAATTGACGCTGCGTCCAACACCAGCGTAGATAATATCCGTGACCTGCGCGAGCAGGTAGCCTTTACACCTGCCGAAAGCCGTTACAAGGTTTATATTATCGACGAGGTGCACATGCTTTCTACCGGCGCTTTCAATGCTTTGCTGAAAACACTGGAGGAGCCGCCGGCACACGCTGTATTTATTCTGGCGACGACAGACCCGCAGAAGGTGCCTGCAACGATTCAGTCGCGCTGCCAGCGCTTTGAATTCCGCAGGGTAACGGTAGACGAGATTGCGGAGCATCTGGCTATGGTAGCAGCAGGCAGTGGCATTGAGGCCGATGCGGATGCGTTGCGCTTAATAGCTATTCAGGCTGAGGGCGGTATGCGTGATGCGCTGAGCCTGCTAGACCAGTGCGGTGTTATGGCCAAGCGTGTTACGGTGGCAACCGTGCGCGAGGTGCTTGGCATCGTAGGACGTGAAGCACTGCACGAGCTGACAGGAGCAATAGGCCGCAGGCAGCTGCCGCAGGCGCTGGCTACGTTGAATCTGCTGTTGGAACAAGGTAAGGATGTCAAGCAGGTGCTTACAGAGCTTATTGAGTATCTGCGGGCGTTGGTGCTTTATCTGGCAGTTCCTGACTATGAGGAAATTTATCTGACGGATACTAAAGAAGCGTTGGCTGAGCTGGCACCGTTATTCGGACGTGACCGTCTGCTGGCGGCGGAAGAAAGGCTGCACAGCGCTATTCAGGAGCTGCGCGGTTCTATGCGTCCGCGCATTACGGCAGAGTTGTGCCTGCTTGATTTGTGCCGCGTAGAGGGCAGCACTTTGGCTGCTTTATCGGCAAGAATTGAACAGCTGGAGCGTCAGCTGGCAGGCGGTGTGATGCCTGTTTATCAACAGGCTCCGGTTAACGCTCAGCCTGCGCCTGCTGTGGCAGTGCAGCAGCCAATCGTACAGGAATATGCCGCACCGGCAGCACAGCAAGCTCCTGCATTCGCAGATGCGCAGGCAGCAAAAGCTGCTCCGGCTAAGAAGCCTGCAGTTAAAGCGCAACCGCAGCCTGCTGCCGATACGCTGGCTGCAGCGGTGAACGCCGCTCCTAAGCCTAAAAGTGCCAGAGTGCAGCAGACAGAGGAATATGCCGGTGATTTTGCAGCCGGTGAGGATTTCTGGAAGCAGGCTTTGGAGATTATGAAGGCCGAAAAGAAGAATTCTATGGTATCCTGTGCTAAGAACGGCAGAGTCTTCAGCTTTGCCAACAACATTCTGCAGGTTGCCTTCAAGGCACCGTTCCTTGCGGACAGGATGAACAAGGATGATTATCGCAAAGCCTTCGAGGAGGTCCTGCTGCGTCTGGCAAGACGTGAAATCAGACTGGAAGCTGTTATCGAGGGCAAGGCCAAGCTGCCGCAGCCCCCTGTAAAGCAGCAGGAAGTGCAGCAATCGCCAGAAAGCGAAATGCAAAATCTGCAGGCAGCGCAGCTGCCGGAAAACCTGCGCAAGGCCTTTAATGCTTTGGGCGGCAGCGTAACAGATATATCTGACCAATGAAACTAAATTGAGACTAGCAGGTCTTGGCTTAAGTTTCTGAGAATATATAATATCAATATATGTAATATCAAGGAGGAATTTAATTATGTTTCCAGGTGGCATGGGTAATATGCAGGCAATGATGAAAAAGGTACAAAAAATGCAGTCCGATATGGCGAAAATGCAGGAGGATCTGAAAAGCCGTACTGTAGAAACGTCTGTCGGCGGCGGTGCCGTAACCGTTGTTGTCAGCGGTAAAAAAGAACTGAAATCCATCAAAATCAATCCGACCGCTGTAGATCCCGAGGATGTAGAAATGCTGGAGGATATGATTCTGACAGCTGTCAATGACGCTATGAAGCAGATTGACGAGCTTACCGAAAAAGAAATGGCTAAGGTTACCGGCGGCATGAAGCTGCCTGGCATGTTCTAAGCTGATGGCAAGAATGATCAGGCCGCTGGCTAATTTATATGAGCAGCTCAGGCGTTTGCCGGGCATCGGCTCAAAAACAGCTATGCGACTGGCCTATCATGTGATTGACATGCCTGCGGAGGATGTGAAACAGCTGGCGGCGGCCTTGAGCGGTGCCAAGGAGCAGATTCACTACTGCAGCCGCTGCTTTAATCTTACTGACAGCGATGTATGCGAGATTTGCCGTGACAGCTCGCGCGACAGCTTTACTATCTGTGTAGTGGAGCAGCCGCAGGATATTGCGGCGATGGAGCGCAGTCATGGCTATCACGGACTGTATCACGTGCTGCACGGTGTGCTTTCGCCGCTTGACGGTATCGGTCCGGAAAAGCTGCGCATCAGAGAGCTTCTCTTGCGCCTGCAGCAGGAATCGGTCAGTGAAATTATTATTGCGACCAACTCGGATGTAGAGGGTGAAGCGACTGCTACCTATCTGGCACAGCTGCTGAAGCCTGTAGGAATAACCGTCAGCCGTATTGCTCATGGTCTGCCGATGGGCGGCGATTTGGAGTATGCTGACGAAATAACCTTGTCTAAGGCGCTGGAAAACAGGCGCAAGATGTAGAAAGGACTGGCGTTATTTATTTATGGAACTTAATGCTGTTTTGTCACCGCTTGGTGCTTTTGGACCGATGATTGCCGGTGTGCTGCTGCTTCTGGTAGTAGTAAAGCTGCTGTCGATGCCCTTCAAGCTGGTGTGGAATGGTCTCTGCGGCGCACTGCTGCTGTGGTTCATCAATCTGGTAGGCTCGTTGGCGGGCTTTACCATGAAGATTACGGTTATCAAGGCTTTGATTGCCGGCTTCTTCGGTGTTCCCGGTGCTCTTGCCGTAGTGCTGTATGAGCTTTTAGTTAAATAAGATAATTTGCTTTTGCCCCTGCACGTTGCTGCAGGGGTATTTTTATGCGCTTCGACGGGATAATCGTAAATAATATTGTATACAAACCAATAATACTGTATACAATCGGACTTTTCAATGATAAGTTGCTATAATTATCTTAACAGTTTTTTTACTTAAATATCTGGGGGTTGTAAAAATGAACTTATCTACAAAAATTTTAATCGGCCTTGCGCTTGGTATTATTGCAGGCCTGGAGCTGGGTGCTGAAGGTGCCGGCTTCGCCAAGACCTGGATTGGTCCTCTGGGAACAATTTTCATGAACATGATCAAAATGGTTATCGTACCGCTGGTATTCTCCAGTCTGGTAATTGGTGTTACCAGCTTGGGTGATATCAAAAAGGTAGGCCGTATCGGTGTTAAAACCGTAGCGTACTATCTGGTAACCACTGCTTTTGCTATTGTTATCGGTTTGGCAATCGGTACTATCATGCAACCGGGCGTTGGTCTGCATATGGCTGTTGATACCGCTAAGGTTGCTGCTAAGGCTGCACCGCCTATTTCCAAGGTTATCATTGACATTTTCCCGACTAACCCGCTGGAAGCTATGGTTAAAGCCAACATGCTGCAAATCATCGTTTTCTCTCTCTTCGTTGGCACCGGTATTACTGTTGTCGGTGAAAAAGCTAACGCTCTGAAACATACCATTGATGGTCTGGCTGAGGTTTCCTACAAAATCGTTGGCATGATTATGGCTGTTGCTCCGATTGGTGTTTTCGGTTTGATTACTCCGGTAGTTGCATCTAACGGTCCTTCCGTACTGCTGCCGCTGCTGAAGGTTGTTATTGCTGTATATCTGGCTTGCCTCCTGCATGCAGTTCTCGTTTATGGCTCTATGATCAAATTCCTTGCAGGCATGGGCTTCATCCAATTCATTAAGGGTATTGCTCCGGCGTCCCTGATGGCTTTCAGCTCCTGCTCCTCCGGTGGTACTCTGCCGCTGACCATGAGCTGTGCTCAAAAAATGGGCGCTTCTAAAGAAGTTTCCAGCTTTGTTCTGCCGTTGGGCGCAACCATCAACATGGATGGTACTGCTGCTTATCAGGGTGTATGCGCACTGTTCATTGCTCAACTGTACGGCATTGACCTCACTGCTTCCCAATACATGACCATTATCGTTACCGGTACTTTGGCTTCTATCGGTACTGCAGGTGTTCCGGGCGCAGGCTTCATCATGTTGACCATGATTCTGACCAGCCTTGGTCTGCCGCTGGAAGGTTCTGCTCTTATCGCAGGTATCGACCGTATCCTGGATATGCCGCGTACCTCTGTTAACATCACCGGCGATGCTGCTGTAACTCTGCTGGTTGACAAGAGCGAAAAAAAGCATGCAGAAGCTGAAGCTCCTCTGTACTAATTAAAATCTGTCTTTCCCTTGGCGTCAGTTGCATTAGCGGCTGGCGCTTTCCTTTTATGCAGAAACATAATGTTTAAAGTGCAGTTTTCAAGGATTGTTACCTGGATTTTACAGCTTAGTTACATTTGTTGGCAGGAAAAAACTTTTGCTGCGCAGAAATTTATAAATACTATTTAATTTTGCAGGCAAAGGTGTTAAAATAAGGTGTTATTATGAATGAGATGGAAAAATTACAGTATGTATTGTTTGAGCGACTGCACCGTCGTGCTCCCGGCATTGATAAGCTGGACCGCTTGTGGGATGCTGCCGTGCTGCTGCCCTTAGTGCGTACTCCCGAAGGCATCAGTGTGCTGTTTGAGGAAAGGGCACATACGCTACGCAGTCAGCCAGGTGAGGTGTGCTTCCCCGGCGGCAAGTACGAATGTGAGGATAACAGCTTCCGCAATACCGCAGTGCGCGAAACCTGCGAGGAGCTTGGCCTGAAGCCGGAGAATATCACCATCTGCGGTGAACTGGATTGTCTGGTGACGCATAACGGACCGATTATCCACCCCTTTGTTGGTCTGATTGATGATATCAGCAAGATTACGTACAGTAAAAGCGAGGTAGAGCGCATCTTTACTGTACCCCTAAAGGTGCTTTTGGAGCAAAAGCCAAGGCGTGGCTCCGTGCAGCTGGCAGACCATCCCGGTGATGATTTTCCGTTTGACCTGGTGCCGCAGCGCAAGCGTGGCTGGCGCATGAACAAATCCTACTATGTGTATTTTTACCTGTATGAGGATAAGGTTATCTGGGGCCTGACCGCACGCATGCTGTATGCTTTCCTGTACCGTAGCCGTAAGGAGCTGACGGAATATCTGGCAGAAGAAATTGATTGAGAGGTTATATAAGGATGAAAAGCATTCTCCAGACAAAAATTTTAATGATTGTAACAGCTATCTGTGTAGTAGGCTATATTGCCTTCGGTTATTTCTTTCCGGAAACGGGATTGGATAATCTTGCGCCGACAGACAGGCTGAATCTGAAAAAGAATATCGTTGTTATGGGCGTTGACGAACGCTCCGATGATGTGGGCCGCAGTGATACGCTTTTTGTCGTAATGTTTGACAGCAGCAACAAAAGCGCTTCCCTGCTTTCGGTACCGCGTGATACACGTGTGCGCATTGACGGTCACGGCTGGGATAAGATTAACCATGCCTACGCTTACGGCGGACGTGAGCTGACACAGAAAACTGTAGAAGAGCTGTTGGGTATCAAAATCAACAATTACGTCATGGTTGATTTTAAAGGCTTTACCGGTCTTGTTGATGCTATCGGCGGTATTGATATCGATGTTGAAAAGGATATGTATTATCATGATACCTGGGACGGCTTTACCGTTGACCTGAAAAAGGGCCGTCAGCATCTGGACGGCAAAACAGCCATCCAATATGTACGCTTCCGTGATGAAGAGGGTGATATCGGCCGTATCCGCCGCCAACAGCATTTCCTGATGGCAGTTTACGACAAGATTACCTCTGCTGATATGCTGCTGCATATCCCCGGCCTGGCTAAGCAACTGACCTCTATGGTGAAGACTGATATGCCTCTTGGTGATATGATAGATTTGGGCAGAGCGCTGCATTCCATGGTTAAGGAAAAGGGCCTGTCTATGGCGATGGTTCCTGGTACTCCGAAGTATATCGACGGTATCAGCTATTGGCTGCCGGATATCACCGACCTGCGTGAGTTGATGGTCAAGATGCAGGGTGCAACCATGACGGAACACTACAAATCTGCAGCTGAGCTGATGGAGAAGGAATACAACAACGCTGTGGAAAAGGTAGAAAAGGGCGATGACAGCGAGGAAAACAAGGAAGCTGTCAAGGAAGAAAAGGAACTGAAGGCTAAGAAAGAAGAAAAAGCGAAGGAAGAAAAGAAGAAGCAGGCTGATAAAGACAAGGATGCAGGTAAAAATACTGCTTCCCAAGAAGCTTCCTCCGACAGCCGCGGAGTTGTACGTCTTGTTAACTGCAGCGGCAGCAAGACAGCAGGCGCAGATGCTGCTGCGCGCTTGCGCAATGCAGGCTTTGAGGTTATCAGCGGCGGCAGTGGTGATGTAATTGCCAATACAATTGTTATTTCTACGACTAATAATGGTGCTGTTGTCAATCGTCTTTCCAACGTTCCCTTTGCGCACCAGATGCGCATCAGCCGCGACGGTGCTGCAGACTGCGATGGCGTAATTATGCTGGGCTCAGACTTCAAATAAGCTGTAAGCGGCCGCAGATTTGATACTGCGGGCTATGATAATCAATAATGTAATTGTCCACGAATCAGAAGACTTGCCTGAGGTTCGTGGACAATTTAGTCAGCTAACAAAATTTACAAAAAACTCTTGCATTTTGTATACAAAGATGGTATACTAAGAACATCAAAACAGCCCCTCATTTGGCCCTTCTTCGTAAGGGCTTTTTTTTTTGCCATTTTTAGAAATTTAGTATTTAATTTTGGAAATATTGTCAGTTAGCCATAGTCAATGTAGCAATAGTTTTCAGAATATGGTACAATATAATATAAATTTAGAGAGAAAGACAATCCTCGTTACAGGTCTGCCAGCTTCATCGGCTCCAACCTCGTAAAGCTGCTGTTGTTGTAAACCTTGC
>OHCL01000753.1_pt1 | contig 10593 bp, 6 predicted proteins | sample 1577591 | NCBI WGS metagenome assembly OHCL01 (sample SAMEA3879549, study PRJEB24766) | human gut metagenome | biome: human-associated habitat; feature: feces | place: USA | collected 1985/1987
TACTTCGATCGTGGTGCTCATCACCTCAACGTTAACGTATTCGGTACCGAGAAGCTGTTAGATGCACAGGCTCATCCTGAAAAGCCTGAGTACGCTAACTTCACCATCCGTGTATCCGGTTATGCTGTTAAGTTCATCAGCCTGACCAAGGAACAGCAGGATGACGTTATCGCAAGAACCTGCCATAAGAGACTTTAATCTTAACAGGTTTCAAGATAATTGATGTAAATTGGGGTCGGGCAGTAATGTCCGGCCCCTTTTTGGTAATACTAAGACAGAACTGATATGCAGATTACAGAAAGGCATAGGTATTTATATGATTAAAGGTAGAATTCATTCATTAGAATCATTTGGCGCGGTAGACGGCCCCGGAATCCGTTATCTTATTTTCTTAAAAGGATGCAATATGCGTTGCCAGTATTGCCACAACGTAGATACCTGGAATCCTGAAACAGACAATCTGCAGACAGCAGACGAGCTTTTGGATAAGGCAGAGCGTTTCCGTAGCTACTGGGGCAAGGATGGCGGTATTACCGTCAGCGGCGGCGAAGCATTGCTGCAAATCGACTTTTTAATTGATTTATTCAAAAAGGCGCATGAAAGAGGCATCAATACTAACCTGGATACCTCCGGACAGCCTTTTACCAGAGAAGAGCCTTTCTTCTCCAAATTCAATGAATTACTGAAATATACTGATCTCGTCATGTTGGACATCAAACATATTGATGACGAAGAACACAAGAAGCTAACCGGCCATACCAACAAGAATATTCTAGACTGCGCAAGATACCTTTCCGAGCAGGGTATTCCCATGTGGATCCGTCATGTACTGGTGCCCGGAATTACTGACAATGACGAATACCTGAAAAAGACAAGAGAATTTATTGATACTCTGGATACCGTCATGAAAGTAGAAGTTCTTCCATACCATACTCTGGGTGAGTACAAGTGGAAAGAACTGGGGATTCCTTACAAGCTTGAGGGTGTAGAACCGCCCACCGAAGAGAGGATCCAGAACGCGAAGAAGATTCTGGAGTTCAATAAATATAAATAAGCAACTGTAACTATTGATAAAAAATACTAAATAAGGCTTGTATTCAAAGCCCATTTATATTACAATACAAGTGGTTATATTGATAAATTTGTATCAAACAAGAGATTTGATACACGCAAAATAGGAGGAAAAGATTATGGCATTTGTTATTGGTGATGCTTGTGTAGCATGTGGAGCTTGTGAGGCACAGTGCCCCGTTGGCGCTATCAGCATGGGCGACGGAAAGTTTGAAATCGATGCAGATAAGTGCATCAGCTGCGGTTCCTGCGCAGGTCAGTGCCCTGTTGGTGCTATCGCAGAGGATTAATTCCTGATTCAGAACGTACCCCGGGGAAGGCATTTCAGAAAATGAAATGCCTTTTCTTTTTTTCTGCCTTAATTTCCCTGCCGGTATTTTCTTTGTCTGCGATCTCTGTGGACTCTTTTTCCACTTTCGGCCTTCTCTCCTCTTTCTGCTGTTTCCGCAGTTGTCCCCTGGTCTTTTTCCGCAACAGCTCGTCCATCTTCTGATAGTACTCCTCGCTGCGCTGTTCCAGTCTGCGGTCTCTCTCCTCTTCCCGTTCTTCTCTGCTGCGGAACTGATAATCCAGCTCCTTGACCATGCTTTCCTTGAGTTCCCGGCAAAGGTCCTGGTTATTCTCCCGTACTGCCTCACGGATCAACTGTTGCAGGATCCACTGGAGCCTTTTAGCCTTCTCTTCCCTGCTTTCACTCTGCAGTCCTTCCTTCTCCGGCACCGTACATATCCTCTCCTGCGGCTGTACCGGCATCTCTTTATCCACCGGTTTATCAACGATCTCGATGGCCATGTGTGGTGTCCGGACTTCTGCCGGCTCTTTCCGGGCTTCTACAGGCTCTTTTTCCCGTTCCTCCGGCAGTACGTCCAGCCGTCCGTCCTTTAATATCATTTTAATTGCTTTCAACTGTAATCCCCTTTCTTTCATGCTCTTGATCTCTTTGAAACGTTCTACATCTTCTTTCGTATAATAGCGATGCCCCAATTCGTTACGTTTGATGGGCAGGTGTAGTTCTTCCTCCCAATAGCGAAGCACGTGGCTCTCCACCTTTACCTGTTTTGCAGCATCCGAAATCAATAAATACTCTCCCATATTCTCTTCCTTTCCACATATCCATATATAATAAAAATACGAAAGAGAACAGGTGCGGGGAATCTCCCTCACTTGTTCTCTTTCGTATTTTATGTTCTGTATTCGTAATATACTTAGAAATCTTTTTTTCTGTCGTTTTCCAGATTGGCAAACTTGGTGTATTCCGGCAGCCATGCCAGCTGTACGGTTCCGATGGGACCGTTTCTCTGTTTGGCTATGATGATCTCCGAAATACCTTTATCCGGCGAATCGTGATTATAATAATCATCACGGTAGATGAACATTACCACGTCGGCGTCCTGCTCGATGGCTCCGGACTCACGCAGGTCAGACAACATAGGGCGATGATCCGGTCTCTGCTCTACAGCCCGGCTCAACTGAGACAATGCCAGCACCGGTACGGACAGCTCTCTGGCGACTGCTTTCAGGGATCTCGAAATATCGGAAATCTCCTGCTGTCTGGAATCGCTGCTTCTTCCGCCACTTCCCGACATCAACTGTAAGTAGTCGATGATGATCATGGACAGACCGTTTTCCTGCTTCATTCTCCTGCATTTGGAGCGGAGCTCTGCAATGCTGATGCCCGGCGTGTCATCAATCATCAGTTTGGATTTACCGATGACACCGGCACTCTCGATCAGCCGCTCCCACTCCTGGTCATTCAGCTGGCCGGTACGGAGCTTCTGGGCATCCACGCTGGATTCCAGGGAAAACATACGATTGATCAGCTGCTCCTTACTCATTTCCAGACTGAATATGGCTACCGGCAGATTCTGCTTAAATGCTACATGCTGCGCGATATTCAATACAAACGCCGTCTTACCCATGGAAGGACGGGCTGCGATCAGCACCAGGTCCGAGGGCTGCATTCCGGCGGTACGATAGTCCAGATCAATGAATCCGGTGGCAATACCTGTGACGGTTCCGTGCAGTTTGGAAGCCTTCTCGATCTTGTCCATGGCGTTCATGACTACGGTACGAATCGGTACGAATTCCTTGACGTTTTTCTTCTGTACCACTTCATTGATCTTGCTCTCGGTACTCTCCAGAATCGTATCCAGACTCTCCTTGCCGCTATAACAGGTATTGGCAATCTCTTCATTGGTACGGATCAGACGCCGGAGTGTCGCCTTCTCCGCCACGATTCCAGCATAATACTTGATATTGGCGGAAGTAGGTACTGCTGCAATCAGATTCGTCAGGAAATCCAGTCCACTGACCTCGGGAGGCACATCCTCCTTGGATCGCAACCGATCCTGCAAAGTGACAAAGTCAATGGGCTTTCCTTCATTGTTCAACTCTACGATGGTGTCAAATACCACACCGTACTGCCTGTTGTAGAAATCCTCTCCGGAGATCTGCTCTGTGGCAGCCGCAATGGCTTCCGCGTCAATGAACATAGAGCCGATGACTGACTGCTCCGCCTCTAAACTGTGAGGCATTATTCTTTTGATTACATTTTCATCCATTGCGGGCATGGGGTCGTCTACGCCTCCGTAACTTTCACCGTCAGCTTCGCTGCCACCTGGGGATGAAGCTTCACTGTTACCTCATAGGAGCCGAAGTTCTTCAGACTCTCCGGCAGCTGGATTTTCTTCTTGTCAATCTCGATACCATGCTGTTCCTTGCAGGCAGTTGCAATCTCTTTGGAGGATACAGAACCGAAGGTTCTTCCGCCCTCTCCTGCCTTGATCTTGACCACGACCTGCTTAGTCTCCAGCTCTGTTGCCAGCGCCTTTGCCGCATCCAGATTCTCCTGTGCCACCTTCTCTTCGTTTGCCTTATGGAGCTTCAGATCGTTCAGATTCTTGGAGCTTGCCTCCACACCGATCTTCTTCGGTAAAATATAGTTTCTTGCATATCCTTCGCTGGCCTCAATGATGTCACCTTTTTTTCCCAGCTTTTTTTCATCCTGAAGTAAAATAATTTTCATAGGATCAACCTGCCTTTCCTGAATCTTCTGTTTTATATGGTAAGACTTTTCAAACGGAATCCCTTAGATCTCACCGGATTCCAGCATGTCGTCGATGGTGTGCTTCAATACGCCAATGGCCTCTACCAGTCCCACGCCTTCCATCTGGCAGGCTGCGGTATTCATGTGGCCTCCACCGCCCATACGCTCCATGATGATCTGTACATTGACCTCATCAATGGATCTGGCGCTGACATAGATCTTGCCCTGATAATCGGTAAGTACAAAACTTGCCTTAATGCCCTTGATATTCAGCAGTTCGTTGGCTGCCTGCGCACCAATGATGGTAGGGCTGGGCAGATCCTCTGCGGTACACAGAGAGATTGCAAAGAACTGCTTGTAGATCTCTGCCTGACTGACAGCATCCGCCTTGGCCTTGTATTCTGCTGCATCCTCACGGAACAGTTTTCTCACACGGGTCACATCCGCACCGTTTCTGCGCAGGAATGCGGCAGCCTCGAAGGTGCGGACACCTGTCTTGGTCATAAAGTTATTGGTATCGATCATGATACCGGAATACATACAATCCGCCTCTTCCGTACGGATCTTGATATTGTCGTAGGTATACTGCAAGATCTCGGATACCATCTCGCAGGCGGAGGATGCATAAGGCTCCACATAAGACAATGTGGCATTCTCAATGGTCTCCGTACCCTGTCTGTGGTGGTCCAGTACTACGACGGATTTGCAGAAGCGAAGCAGATCCGGGCACTCTGTGATGGAGGGCTTATTGACATCCACCACCACCAGAACCGTATTGCTGCCTGCCATATCAATGGCCTGCTGGCTGGTGATGATCATATCCTCGTCATATTCCGGATTGTTCTTAAACAGCTCCACCAGCGGCTGTACAGAGGTCGTAGCCTCGTTCAATACAATGTGAGCCTTTCTGCCCAATGTCTGGGCGATCCGGTAAATACCCACCGCAGAACCGAAGCTGTCCACATCCGGCATCCGGTGTCCCATAACGATAACACGGTCTTTTCCAGTGATAATCTCCCGCAGGGCATGAGCTTTTACTCTTGCCTTGACACGGGTATTCTTCTCTACCTGCTGACTCTTGCCGCCGTAGTAGGTGATGCTCTCCGGAGTCTTGATCACGGCCTGATCCCCGCCACGTCCCAGCGCCAGATCAATGGCGGTACGGGCGAATTCATAGTTCTGTGCATAAGTCAGGCCATCCAGACCAATACCGATACTGATGGTCACTGCCATTTCATTGCCGATGTTTACAGTCTTGACCTCTTCCAGCAGATCGAAACGGTTCTCCTGCAACTGTGCTACCGCTTTTTTCCGCATGATTACCAGATACTTGTCCTTTTCCAGCTTCTTGCTGATACCGTCCAGAGATGCAATGTACTTGTTCACCTTACGGTCGATCAGTGCGATCAGCAGGGATCTGCGGACTTCCTCAACGCTCTCCAGCGCTTCCTCATAGTTGTCCAGATAGATCATGCCTACGCTCAGACTCTGGTCATCCACTTCCTGCAGTGCAATATGCAGTGCCGTCTCATCAAAGAGATAGACGGCAATCAGATAACCGTTATAGCCTTCTGCATCGATCATATCGCTGTGTTCTGCCATTTCCTTCAGGGAAATCCGCTTGAATTTGGCAATATATTCCTTGGAATCATAGGTCAGCTCATACTGCGCTTCCTCTACGCCCTCGTTGTCCGGAAGCTTGTCCCTGGTAATGGACGGAAACAGGGCAGTGATGGTTTTGTTGTATCCCTTCGGCTGATGAATAATATTTTCGAAAGCCACATTGGTCCATATCACCTTGCCCGTATCATCGAGCAGTGCATGCGGAAGCTCCAGTTCCCTTAAAAGCCTTTTCTGAATTTGTCCGTACTGGGTGGCAAAGCTCACCAGCTCGTTCATAATAACGGGCTTATTATAAAAATAGAGTGATAATGTTACGGCAAAATAAAAGAGTGTAAAAAAGCCTAAAAGAAGTCCTGCACGGTAATCTATTGCCACTATACCGGCATTGACCACCAGAAGCAGCCCTCCAAGATAAATGGAAAACTGCAGATATGTCTTAATTCTGCCTTTTAATTTAATTCTTTTCTTCATGTACGTTGTAACCCCCGGAAATACCCAGTGAACGAGTATCTATACTCATGTAGTATAGCATTTTTTATTTCATCTTTCCACCATAATTATTTGTCATTTTATAACGAAAAAAGCAGGGAAATGTCAGTCCCTGCTTTTTTCTGTCCAAATATGTTATTTACCATCCGGCTCCGGCCGTTATTCGTTTAGTAGAACAGACTGCCGACAGACGAAAGAAGCTCCTCCCACCAGGTCAGTTCACGGGAAACAATCTTAAAGGTAACCTTCTTTTCTCCTCCATAGCTTCCCATTCCCCGGATTATCACCGTTGCCGTACCGGTATTGACATTATTTACATACTGCAGCGTATAGTCAACACCTTCCGTAAGTAAAGTCCTGTCTTTGCCGTATGTCACGGTCATCTTGGGACAGATGGGTCGGCCCGTATAGATTTCATTGCCTTTTTTTCCCACTGCCGCAGTTTTTATATCGGCGGAATAAATCCGGTATCGGAAAGTATAGCTGCCGGTATAATTTCCCGTACCCACAATAACCGCCTCCATAAGAAGCTCTGTTTTCGTCCCCATGGATACCCTGTCACCGGAAACTATGCTCCCTGTGCTGACCAGCTTATATTGCACATTTTTGTCGTAATCTTTTCCGGCCGTCAGTTTTTTTCCGTACGCATCCGTTACCGTAATCTTCGGTATATAATTATTTTTGACATCCCTGTAGAGAACATCCGGCGCCGATACCGTGATTCTTGGATTTCCTTTGTTATCCGTACCTGAAATATCTGCCTGCATAATACTGAAATACAGACAAAGTTTTCCGGTATAGTTTCCCTTACCGTTTACAATCACGGCAGGAGCCTTCGCCTCATTGGTTCCCGCAACATAGGTAAAAGCATTTTTATTGTTTTTGTAGGATAACGTATAATCCACTCCCTTTACCAGCCGGTATCCGCCAATATCCTGCAGGACAATGTCCTCCGGTCTGATATCTTTTCCGGTAAATTTATAGCTTCCCGGAGCGGAAACCACCTTCAGATAACTGTTCAGTACCTGTGTGCCGTCCGGTTTCCGTGCAGCAAGTGATGCCGGTTTAATCCGGAAGGTCTGCCTGACGGTTCCGCTGTAAGCACCCAGACCGTCTATATACACAATTGCCGTACCGGGATACAGATTATTCTCAAACCTGAGCCGGTAGTCCTTATTGTATGTAAGCGCTACTCCGCTTACTTTATCCCTGACCACTACTGCTGCCGGATTGTCATAAGGTGCATTGCAGAATTCCCGATCCGCGATTTTTTCTACCGTAAACTGCCGTACACTGTATGCCGTCATTCTATATGTAAGAACGCATGTACCAGTGAAATTACCCTTTCCTTTTACGGTAACCTGCATTTGGACATAATCCTTTCCTGCAGGCAGTTCTACTCTATCCGCAGTGATATTCTCCCATGTTGCCGTATTCTCATTGTAAACCTTGTATTCCACCAGTTCATAATCCTTACCCGGTACGAGTTTCCCGCCATTAATATCCTTTATGACCGGCTTCGTCACATAATTGTTCTTCGTGTTCCTGTAAAGCACGGACGGTGCATCCGCATCCTTCGAAAAACCGGAAATATCTGCCGGCAGGATATTAAAAGTAAACTCCATAGTGCCCTTATAGTTGCCTTTTCCCTTGATTACTACAACCGGCGCCTTTTTATCCGCTGTCTTTCCAACGGTTTTGTTGTTTTTGTATGCTACCGTATAATCCACGCCTTCCCTGAGATTAATCGTTCCGTATCGCAGCATAAAATCCTTCGGGCAGACCATCTTACCTGTATAGAACCAGTCCCTGTCCTGAGGACTGTTTACCACACTGATGTTTTCTGTGTCCATGGAGGCGGGTGTAATGGTAAAAGTCTTTTTTACCACACCGGTATAGTTTCCCTGTCCGGTAATGATCATGGTGGCCTTCCCCGCCTTCACGTTATTTTCATAAGTAATCTTATAATCTCCTGCACCAAGCTTTGTTTTTTTATCCTGTGCATATACCGTATAGGTATCACCCAGCAGAACAATCCGGTCTCCCGTATAGGAACGGACAAAACTATCCTTTTCAAAAACCACGGTAATGTTTTCCAGATTATACTGTTTTACCGTAAGCTTACCCGTAAAATTATTACCCTTACCGGTAACCGTGATGTTGTATTCTCCCGGCTTGGCAAAGTTGTTCATATTGTCTTTTCCTTCATAGGTAAGAGTGTATTCCGATGCCGGTACAATCTTCCCGTTATACCTGATAACCGGTTTTCCGAATACTTGTTTTCCGGAAGCCTTTACATACAGGGGCTCTGCCGTGATTCCCGATGCACTTCCTAAGTCTGCAGGCAGGATTGAAAATACAGCAGTAACCTTTCCCTTATAATTTTTCCTGCCCGTAACCGTCACGGTCGGTGCGTTTTTCGCCGTTTTGTCTGCTGCCTTTATGTTATTTTTATACGAAACGGTATAATCCGTCCCCTCCTTCAGACGTACACCGCCGCAATACACAGCCGGAGACGGTCTGAGGGCGGTTCCCATATAAATCTGATCCTCTACCGGGCGAATATAAATTCCCTCCGGTGTCAGACATCCGAAATCAAACAGTAACATGGCTTTATTGCTGCAACAGACAATGGCCGCAGGTTTTTTATCCGCCATTGCTGTCTCTACATTTTCTGGTGCAAAATATTTGCCCTCTTCTAAGTCTATCACCACCGCAAGCCCATAATGCAATCCGTACTGCCCCTTTTCAGGAACCGTATCATCTACACCTTCGAGTTCATTAAAATTCTCTATGCTCAGATTATCGTAATCCACATAATCCGGCAGCAAAACCCAATTGCCCATTATAGTTTTCACGGCACTTTCTTCAGCACTTATACCTGTTACATCTGGGAGTTTTACATCCACCTGCGGCATTTTAACATCCGAAAGTGTCAGTGTGTCCACAAGCTGGTCTGCCGTGGTATACACCGGAGAAATACTGATATTTTGCTCCGTCATATTGAATCTTATAAATTCCGTATTCCCCTTCCGATAGATTTCAGCCCCTGCTTCCGATTTAAAATGCTCTATCGACCATTCCTCTTTTTCTTCGTTACCTCTCGCCCCGCTCACACTCCAGAAAGAAAAGCTCCTTCCGTCCTTTATTGCCGGCGCGCTTACAAGGATTGAACTTCCCTTCTGTGCGCGGGTCAGCCCTCCTTCTACTATTGCTCCATTATCTACTGCAATCCGGTATCCGGGTTTCCCCACATAACATCTGACTCCGGCATAAACCACTCCATCCTGTACTGTCCTCCAGCTATCGACAATAGGATAGCCGTTCACGGTACCGACAAGAGTTCTGGCACGGGAGTCCTCCGTTTTTTCCTTTGCATTGAAAAAAGACTTTCCGACAACATTTGCGGACAGTAGCAGAGTTACGGCATATTCCCGGTCTGCCTCCAGTGTTGTCGACACCTTCTTCTGTGTCCCATCTTCCCGGATTTCCCACAGAATAGCTTGGGTAATGCGATAATCGGAGGAGGCTGCGGCAAAGGCATCCGCAACCTGGTACCCGTCATAAAAGCCATCTCCCTTTATTTCCACCCGCGAAATATATTTTTCCTCTGCATCCTGGAAAACCGCCTCGGCATTTATGTCCCCCTTAGGCATATAAATCCTGGGGTGTGCCAACAAAGATGCAAACGTCATGTTGTCCGGATAGGTTGTAAAATTTCCCGCTGACGAAACATCATCCAGACCGTTCCAGCTCAAAAATACTTCATTCGTATCTTTTTGGGCCGTCAGGTACACCAGCTCTCCTTCTAATGCAGAATTGATCTTTCTTCCGTAGCGGTCCATTGCACATCCGTTTGTAATAGAAATATCATATCTTTCCACAGCTTTTATTCCGATAATTATCTGTATACTCCGGTTCGAAACCCGCTGTATCTCCACACTGACAGGTTCCCAGGCTTTCTGCCCGCTATTGATATTGGCAGAAAGCTCCTGCTCCGGGGCAAAAATCTTTTCCTGCTCTGCCAGGCTGACCGGAACTGTCAGATAATATATCTTATCAAGACATGCTGCCTGATCCGGATTGATAAAAAAGGCATTCCCAAATTCCGCCACATCATACAACCCCGATGTGTCCTTTACCACAGGATTCATTGTTGTATTATATTCCGGCGGCTGAACTGTCAGGGAAATTTCCTTCACCTTATTCGGAGAATCATAATTATAGCAGATGTATAGCTTTCCACGGCTTACATAATAATAGTCTTTTCCTTCCTTTCCTATTTCTACCCCATTCACCTTTACCTTCCGTTCCACATCCTGGGGAAAGAATTTACTGTCAGAGGAAAGACATACTGTAACCCT
>OHCL01000759.1_pt1 | contig 10530 bp, 7 predicted proteins | sample 1577591 | NCBI WGS metagenome assembly OHCL01 (sample SAMEA3879549, study PRJEB24766) | human gut metagenome | biome: human-associated habitat; feature: feces | place: USA | collected 1985/1987
ATCGCGGCCTGCAAAGCGCAGATCGGGTCGATCTCCGTAACGATGACCCGGGCTCCGTACGAACGCATCGAACGGGCACAGCCCTTGCCGACATCGCCGTAACCGCAAACGACCACCACCTTGCCGGCAATCATCACGTCGGTCGCCCGCTTGATACCGTCCGCCAGCGACTCGCGGCAACCGTACAGGTTGTCGAATTTCGACTTGGTGCAGGAGTCGTTCACGTTGATCGCAGGAACGAGCAGTTCGCCCGCCTCCTGCATCTGATAAAGGCGATGCACGCCGGTCGTCGTTTCTTCGCTCACACCCCGCCACTCGGCTACCGTTCGGTGCCATTTGCCGTTATCTTCGGCCAGAATCTTCTTCAGCGTATCGAGAATGACCTCCTCCTCGTAAGACGACGGTTCGTAATCCAGCGTCGAAGCGTCGTTTTCGGCCTTATACCCTTTGTGGATCAACAACGTGGCATCGCCGCCGTCATCGACGATCAACTGAGGGCCCTTCCCGCCGGGGAACGACATGGCCATCGCCGTACACCACCAGTACTCGGGCAGCGTTTCGCCCTTCCACGCAAATACGGGAACCCCCGCTTCGGCGATGGCCGCCGCCGCATGGTCCTGCGTCGAAAAAATATTGCACGAGCACCAGCGCACGTCGGCGCCCAACTCGACCAGCGTTTCGATCAACACGGCAGTCTGAATCGTCATATGCAGCGACCCCATGATACGCACGCCCTTCAACGGTTTCTGCGGGCCGTACTTGCGGCGTATGGCCATCAGTCCGGGCATCTCGTGCTCCGAAATCTCAATCTCTTTCCGGCCCCATTCGGCCAATGACATATCGGCCACTTTGTAAGGCAGGGATAAATCCAAAAACATACTTTTTATCATTTAATCAATTATACATAATCTCTTGCCGAATCGTTGGCTCTCGTCGGCCGCATTGCGACACCGACTCCCGCCGAAGGGAATCGAAGCCACGAAGCGGTAAACACGGCCTCCGGCCGAAAAACGGTATAAACCGCCGCACGGTCATCGCCGCCGATTCTCCGAACTCAAAATACAGCTGCGATCCCGTTCGATCTGGCGCTGCAACTCCTCCAGCGAATCGAACTTGCGCTCATCGCGGATCTTACGCCGCAGCTCGACCCGGAGTCTCCGACCGTAGAGATCGCCCGAAAAGTCGAAAATATGGGTTTCGAGATGTCGGGGACCTCCGCCCACCGAGGGGTTGCTCCCCAGATTCGACATGGCCTTATACTCCACGCCGTCGATCTCCACACAAGACTCATACACTCCGCTTTCGATCGTATCCGCATCCGCAACCTCCATATTGGCGGTCGGAAATCCCAACTCACGGCCCAGTTGCCGTCCGTGCATCACCTCTCCTTCGATCCAGACAGACATAGCCTCAAATCTTTTCGGTCAGCTTGCGCACCAGGGAAATCTGGGAGAAAAACTCCTTGGCGAAAACCCGCAGCACGGTATAAAGCGGTATGGCCAGCAGCATGCCGATCACCCCGGCCAACGACCCGGCGATCAGGATCACGAGAAATATCTCGAGCGGCTGCGCCTTGACCCGCTCGGAGTAGAGCGTCGGTTGCAGCACGAAATCATCCAGCCCCTTCAAAATCAACAGCGATCCTGCGATGACCAGCATCGTATGGCCGATCGACATCCCTTCGATCGGGGTGATGATACCCATGCAGACCGAAACCGCGCCGCCGATGGTCGGACCGGCGTATGGCACGACGTTCATAACCCCCATGATAAGACCGATGAAAAAGGCATCCTGCGCCCTCATGCCGAAAGCCATCATCACCAGCGATACGGCCAGCATCAACAGGAAGCTCTCGGCCAAAATTCCCCGGAAGTAGCGAGACAGAAGCACTGTAATCGAATTGAGGGCATGCGTCACGTTCTGTTGGTATCGATCCGGGAAAAGTGCCGTTACCATCGCATAGAAAAGTCCGTCGTCCCGCAGGAAAAAGAACGTGATGAACGAAATCGAAAAAAAGGCGATTACGCTCGAAACGGCCAGACTCACCACCGATGAAAACGCCGTATTGATCGTGTCGAAATTAATCAGCGACTGCAGGAAAGAAATCAGCGTGTCCTTAAACGACACCTGGGTTTCGGGCAACGAGAAGAAGTGAGTGAGATAATCCTGAATACGCTGCAGCGGCTCCTCGACAGAAGTCAGCACCGTCGAAAAATCGAGGTGCGCCAACTGGTAGAGCTTGTTGGTCACCAGCGGCACGAAAAGCCCGCACATCACCGCGAAAACGATCCAGATCACCAGCAGCGTAACGAGCGCTCCGCACCAGCGCGGCACATGCCATCGCCCGATCCGGCCTCGGGATATCCGGGCTACCAGCGGGCGCCCCATGATGGCCAGCACCGCCGAAACCAGAATGTAGATCACGATGGAGCTGAAGTACCACATCAAAAAGAGGACGACGGCCGTAATGACCGCCCCCACCGTAAAACGAAGCAATGTTTGAGGTGTAATACTCATACGTACCGCAACGCGAAAACCGCCGCCAATAAGTTACTTCAACCGGGCGATGGGAGTTTGCGATCCCACGACAGGATCCCCGATCTCCACGAGCAATTCGGTATCCTTCGGCAGAAGGATGTCGATGCGGGAGCCGAACTTGATGAACCCGCAAACCGAATTTTGCTCCACCTTCGAGCCGACTTTCATATAGGAAACGATACGACGGGCGATCAGACCCGCAATCTGACGGAAGAGCACCTCCTTGCCGTCGGGGGTTCGCACGACGGTTGTCGTCCGCTCGTTCTCGGTCGAGGACTTGGGATGCCACGCCACCAGGAAACGCCCCGGATGATACTTGAAATACTCCACGGTACCTCCGACCGGCACCCAGTTCATGTGAACGTTGGTAATCGACATGAAGATCGAAATCTGCAGCATCTCCCGATCGAGGTATTCGCTCTCGTGTACCATTTCGGTCACTACGACCCGGCCGTCGCACGGAGCGAAGACCAACTCCGCATCATGGATCTTCACACGCCGCGGCTCCCGGAAAAATGCCACGATAAAGAACCAAAACAGCACAAGCAGAATGGATCCGAACCAGAGCAGTCCCGCTTCGGCATGGCGCGACATCAGATAGTACATCAGCGCCCAAAGCAGGAAACAAACGACTCCTGTCAGCCCGATAATCTTGTAGCCTTCCTTGTTTATTTTCATATTCGGATAGTAAGTTTTCTTATGAAATATGCAGCAATACCAGATAAGCGACCACGAACGGCAACGAGAAAATGAGCGCATCGAAACGGTCGAGCCAACCGCCGTGCCCCGGCAGAATATTGCCCGAATCCTTCACGCCGGCCGCACGCTTGAACATCGACTCGATCAAATCGCCCAACACACCGCTCACGGCAGCGATCGCAGCTAAACAGCACCACAGCCAATAGCTACCGTCGAGCCACCATGCGGCAAGGCAGCCCATGGCGATCGCACCGACGATGCCGCCGAAGAACCCCTCCCACGACTTGTTGGGCGAAATCCGCTCGTAAAGATGATGTCGGCCGACGCTGACCCCCACCAGGTAGGCGAATACGTCGTTGGCCCAAATAATGAAGATGTAGGCCAAAATCACCCAGGGATTCCAGCCACCCTCCCCCGTCAGCAGAGGCAGATAGGCCATCATCGACAAAGGCACGGCCACATAAAAGACGCCTCCGAGCGTCGCCCCCACATCGGCGGCGGGGCGGGCACGCTTGAGGAACAGTTCACAGACGAACATCAGTGGTATGAGCAAAATAAAAACCGGCAACAACCACAAGAGGACGGAAAGCGCTCTCGGCAACAACGCCACCTGCTCCGCAGAAACCGCCAGCAGGAAACTCGCCACGAAAAGAGCCGTACCCGTAACCAGTCCGAGCCATTTGAGAGGGTAAATATCCTCCCGGCGGGCCATCCGGTAAAACTCCCACATACCGCCGACGAGAATCGCCAGCAACAGCACTCCGAAACTCCACTGCGACCAAAGCACCGCTCCGACTACCACGACAGTCAGGACGGCACCGCTCAAGGTTCGCACCAGAAGATTCCTCATTTTATCAGACATAATTCAACCTTTTTCGGGTAAACCTCGTTAAACTTCAGGCGTTTCCGCCGACGATTTTCCGTCCGACACAGCGGAAGCGGCGGTTCCGGAAATCTTTTCTTCGTCCTTTCGGGACTCGGCCGGCGCAACCTCTTTTTTCCCGGCTGCCTCTTCCGCATCGCCAGATGCAGCTTTCCGCTCCGCCAAAGCCTTCTGCTCGGCCTCTTTCCGTTCCCGCAGAATATCCTTTTTCCGTTTACCGAAGATACGCTCCACATCCTCCGTAAAGACCACTTCGCGCTCCAACAGCAGTTCGGCCAGCTCCTTCAAACCGTCGGCATGGCTGCGGAGTACCTCCGCCGCCATCGCATAGGCTTCGGCAATGGTATTTTTAGCCTCGGCGTCGATCTGCTGGGCCGTCAGTTCGGAATAGGGCTTGGTCAGCGCCATGTCGCTCTGGCCCGTAGAGTCGTAATAGCTGATCGTCCCGACCTTCTCGCTCATACCGTAATAAGCCACCATGGCATACGCCATCTTGGTCGCCCGCTCCAGATCGTTGAGCGCTCCGGTCGAAACCTCGCCGAAATTGATCTGCTCGGACACCCGGCCGCCGAGCATCGCAGCCAGCTCGTCCATCATCTGCTCGCGCGTGGTGATCTGCCGTTCTTCGGGCAGGTACCAGGCCGCGCCCAACGACTTGCCACGCGGAATGATAGTCACCTTGATCAGCGGACTGGCATTCTCCAAAATCCAGCTTACCGTAGCGTGTCCGGCCTCGTGATAGGCAATCACCCGCTTCTCTTCGTCGGAAATGATCTTGTTCTTACGCTCCAGACCGCCGATAATGCGGTCGATCGCCGCCAGGAAATCCTCGCGCGACACATATTTCTTATTGTGACGGGCCGCGATCAACGCCGCCTCGTTGCAGACATTGGCGATGTCGGCACCCGAAAAGCCGGGCGTCTGCTTGGCCAGGAAAGTACGGTCCAGCTCCGGATCGAGCTTCAACGGACGCAGATGCACGTCGAAAATCTCCTCGCGCTCCTTCACGTCGGGAAGTCCCACCTCGATCTGGCGGTCGAAACGCCCGGCGCGCATCAGCGCCTTGTCGAGGATGTCGGCCCGGTTGGTCGCCGCCAGGACGATCACGCCCGTATTGGTCTGGAAACCGTCCATCTCGGTCAGCAACTGGTTGAGTGTATTCTCCCGCTCGTCATTGCCCGAGAACCCGGCGTTCTTGCCGCGGGCCCGGCCGATGGCGTCGATTTCGTCGATGAAAAGAATACAAGGAGCTTTTTGCTTGGCCTGCTCGAAAAGGTCGCGCACGCGCGAAGCGCCCACGCCCACGAACATCTCCACGAAATCCGAGCCGGAAATCGACAGGAACGGCACATTGGCCTCTCCCGCCACCGCCTTCGCCAACAGGGTTTTACCCGTTCCCGGAGGGCCTACCAGCAACGCGCCCTTGGGAATTTTCGCACCGATGGATTTGTATTTGTCGGGTTTCTTGAGGAAATCGACGATCTCCATGATCTCGACCTTTGCCTCCTCCAGTCCGGCAACGTCCTTGAAAGTCACCTTTTTCGAGTTCTCCTTGTCGAACACCTGCGCCCGGGCCTTCCCCACGTTCATAATACCGCCAGCACCGCCTCCGGCACCCCGCGACATGCGGCTCATCAGGAAGAACCAGCCGCCGATAATAATGATCCAGGGAAGCATCTGAAGCAGAATCGATGTCCAGGAATTCTCCCGGTTCTCGTACACCAGCACCACCTTGTTACCCGACTCGGCCGTCACCTTATCCAAATCCTGACGGAACGTATCCACCGACCCGATATTGAAAGTAAGCTGAGCCCCCGTTTCGGGCATATTACGGAAACGCGGGTCCGCAGCATCCTTACGGTACCGGTCCGCAGCATCCTTCTTAAGGTAGATTTCCGCCAGGTCACGATTGACGACCTGGATTTTTTCGACGTCGCCCTGCTCGATCATCTGCGCCACGGTATTCCAGTCGCTCTTGACCGGGACTCCGTTGCCGGGTCCGAACATCCAGTAGCCGACAATAAAAATAATGATGACGCCGTATATCCACATCCACGAAGGACGCGGCATATTCATTTTGTTGTTTATTTTCTGTTGTGCCATAAAATATTATTCGTCATACTCATAACGGGTCGCCGGGGCATCGGCCCACAGCTCCTCCAATTTGTAAAATTCACGCAATTCTGTCTGAAAAATATGCACCACCACATCCACGTAGTCCATAGCGATCCACAGCGCATTTTGCTGTCCTTCCACGCGCCAGACCTTCTCGCCGAGGGTTTCCAATACCTGCTCCTCGATACCCGCCGCGATCGCAGCGACCTGCGTGGTGGAGTCGGCGTTGCAAACGATGAAGCAGGAGCAGATCGCCCCGTCGATTTTCGAAAGATCCAACGATACGATATTTTTACCCTTCTTATCCTGGATTGCACGAATTATCGTGCCTGTCAATTTTTCCATAGTTTGAATTTACCGGTCAATACAACTTTGCAAAGGTAGCGAAAATGAGGGCAGAACAAAACAAACCCGTTTGTTTTTTTATGCCGAACGCATCCCCCTTCCCGCAAAGATACAAGAGAATATCCGAAAATTTGCTCTGCAAATATCCGTCCCGAATCCCTATTGGCGGGAAACTTTCGACAAAATAGTATCGATCAAGGCTTTGATGATCGAACTTTTGACATAGGTCCGGCGCACGGCCACGGCGATCTTGCGCGAAGTAGCCCCCTTGGCCAGCGTTTTGACCTGACAACGATGCTCCGCAGGAATGTATTCCACGGCCATTTCGGGGATAATCGTCACGCAATGCGTGCAATCGACGATCCGCATCAACGTATCGAGCGAACCGGATTCGAACGTATAGTGCGAGGGGACCTCCCGTTTGGCCTGGCACAGCTCGATGATCTGGTCACGCATACAATGCCCCGGACTTAACAGCACCAGCTCCTTGAGGTCGATATCCTCGATACGGACGTTCGTGCGTTCAAAAAGCGGATTCTCCCGGGACACGTAAAGATGGAACCGGTCGTCGAACAACTCGTGTTCCTGAATCCCCTCGCCGCAGGTTCCGCCGGCGACCAATGCCGCATCGATCCGGTCGCGGCGCAGCGCATCGACGATGTCGGCGGTCACCATCTCCGCAATCTCCAGTTCGACTTTGGGATAGTCCCGCACGAAATCGGGAATAAACTTATGCAACAGGTAAGGTGCGATGGTCGGAATGACGCCGAGCCGCAACCGACCGGAAGTTTCGCCTTTGAGTTCCGCGACCGCTTCGCGGATATGATCGTAAGCCCGGAGGGTTTCCCGGATTTCGGCAAGCACCACCTCGCCCGCCTCGGTCGGAATGACCGGTTTCTTGCTGCGATCGAGCAGCACCACGCCCAATTCTTCCTCCAAAGACTTGATCTGCATGCTCAACGACGGCTGGGTCACGAAACAGTGTTCCGCTGCCAGAGAGAAACTGCCGCAATTGGCTACCGCCAGCAGGTATTCGAGTTGGATGATAGTCATAGTTTATCTTATTTGCACGCACGAAAATATAAAAAAAACCGATACTTCGCAATTATTATTCGACCATCGGTTTAGTTTTTCGTACATTTGCAGACTATTTATTATTAGAAACTTTTTAACTGATGGGAAAAATCATACTCACCGGAGATCGTCCGACCGGCAAACTCCACCTGGGACATTACGTAGGTTCGCTGCGCCGCCGCGTGGAGTTGCAGAATTCGGGCGAATTCGAGAAAATATTCATCATGATCGCCGACGCCCAGGCGCTGACCGATAATGCGGACAACCCGGAAAAAGTGCGGCAGAACATCCTCGAGGTCGCCCTCGACTATCTCTCTTGCGGACTGGATCCCGCGCAATCGACGCTCTTCATCCAGTCGCAGGTGCCGGAACTCTGCGAGCTGGCTTTCTACTACATGAACCTGGTGACCGTAGCCCGTCTGCAGCGCAATCCGACGGTGAAGGCCGAAATCCAGTTGCGCGGCTTCGCCGAAGGCAACGAAGAAGAGGGATCGCAGCGCCAGGGTATTCCGGTAGGATTCTTCACCTACCCGATCAGCCAGGCAGCCGACATCACTGCATTCAAGGCAACGACCGTTCCGGTTGGAGAGGATCAGCTTCCTATGCTGGAGCAGTGCAAAGAGATCGTACACAAGTTTAACACAGTATATGGTGAGACACTTACAGAGCCGGAGATCGTACTTCCTTCCAACAAGGCGTGCCTGCGTCTGCCAGGTATTGATGGTAAGGCAAAAATGAGTAAATCTCTTGGAAACGGTATCGATCCGCTTGAGGTTATTGATAAATATGGTGCAGATGCCCTTCGTCTTACACTGATCACAGGTAATGCACCGGGAAATGATATGCGTTTCTATTGGGAGCGTGTAGAGAATTCCAGAAACTTTGCAAATAAGATCTGGAATGCATCCAGATTCATTATGATGAACATGGAAAAGGCGGATTTCTCAAATGTAAAATTATCTGATCTTACGATCGCTGACCGCTGGATCTTATCCAAGGTCAATGATCTGGCAGTTGAGATGACAGATAATATGGAGAAATACGAGCTGGGTATCGCAGTTTCCAAGGTATATGACTTCATATGGGAAGAATTCTGTGACTGGTATATCGAGATGGTTAAGCCAAGACTTTACAATGATGCAGACGAGACAAAGGCAGCAGCCCTCTGGACATTAAAGACAGTTCTGATCCGGGCATTGAAATTATTACATCCATATATGCCGTTTATCACGGAGGAGATTTTCTGTAATATTCAGGATGAGGAAGAATCTATCATGATCTCTGACTGGCCTGTATATAAAGAGGAGTGGAGCTTCAAGCAGGATGAAAATGCAGTTGATACGATCAAGGCTGCGGTTCGTGCGATTCGTAATCTGCGTACCGGTATGAATGTACCGCCAAGCAAGAAAGCAACTGTATATGTTGTATCTGCTAAGAGTGAGATCCGTGACATATTTGAAGCATCAAAGAATTTCTTTGCAACACTTGGATATGCAAGTGAGGTATTCATTCAGGATAGCAAGAATGGTATTGATGAGAATGCAGTATCTACCCTGATACATGATGCCGCACTCTATATTCCGCTTGCAGAGCTGGTTGATATCGACAAAGAGATCGAGCGTCTGGAGAAAGAATCCGGTCGTCTGGCCGGCGAGATCAAGCGTGCATTCGGTATGCTTGCAAATCCTAAATTTGTAGATAAAGCACCGGCTGCCAAGGTAGAAGAAGAAAAAGCCAAGCTTGCAAAATATACAGAAATGAAAGCCCAGGTTGAAGAACGTCTGGCTCAGTTAAAGAAGTAATAACAGAGACGCAAGGCTGTGTCCATATATGAATCGAAACGACAGTGTCGACAGAAATGATTCATGGTATAAATTCAAAAAGAAAGAAACAGGCTGGCTGATCCGCATATAAAAGCACTGATAATACAGATGTTTTCATATCGTATCAGACAGCCTGTCTGGTATAGGAAGATGATACAGGATATAGAACCAAAACGGTTTCATAATGAATATGCATATCGAAAACCGCCGAAGAATGATGATGTGATCCTTGCATTTTCCGAGAAAATGATCCTTGCCAAAAAGGTGGAGGATGAGCATGAGCTGGTCTGGCTCACTATCTCGGAATATAAAAGCTATATAGGAATAAATGATACGGTCACGCAGAATGCATCATGGCAGGATAATCTGACATACCTGTTTGTGATCGATGACAGACAGTATTTTCTGTATCGGCCGCAGGATCTTGTCCGGACAACAGAGCCTTATTATGTTGAAAGATCAGCGAATGGAGCAACTGATGTAAATTGGGGAGAGCGTCTGGAGATTCCGGGTTATGAATACCGGAGCATGTATAAGACCAGAAGCTGCAAGCCAAAGGAAGAAGTGCTTGCGGCGGCAACCGGATGGCATCTGCATCTGTGGTATTCGATGAACCGCTATTGTGGAGCCTGCGGAACGCCTGTGCTCCCGGATGAGAAAGAACGGATGCTCCGTTGTCCGTCATGCGGACATCTGATCTTCCCAATGATCGCACCGGCAGTAATTGTCGGAGTGACAGATGGCAATCGTATCATTCTTACAACTTACGCTGCAAGAGAGTACAAACGATACGCCTTGATCGCCGGCTTTACGGAAATAGGTGAGACGGTAGAGGAAACGGTTCGGCGTGAGGTGATGGAGGAAGTCGGAATACCGGTTAAGAATATCCGGTATTACAAATCACAGCCGTGGGGATTTGACAGCAATCTGCTGATGGGATTCTTCTGTCAGGCAGACAGAAAAAAGTCAGATGAGCATGAACCGGAACTGACCATCGATCATGAAGAACTTGCAAGCGGCGAATGGGTAGAGCGCGAGCAGATCCCGGACTAT
>OHCL01000777.1_pt1 | contig 10394 bp, 10 predicted proteins | sample 1577591 | NCBI WGS metagenome assembly OHCL01 (sample SAMEA3879549, study PRJEB24766) | human gut metagenome | biome: human-associated habitat; feature: feces | place: USA | collected 1985/1987
TGTTAATCGCAGGCATTTTTTTGAGAGTTTCTTTTGTTTCCTTAAATAATTTGCTATATTTGCAAAAAAAATATAAATATAGGTAAGGTATGAGATTGCGGACAGTTGCCAAGTTGGGTATGGTGCTATCAGTGGTATTGTTTTGTACGGCTGTGGGCTTTTACGGCTTTGCTAAGTTAAGCCTGACGGATAAGAGTCGTGAGATCAATCTCTTCTCACTTGTACCGGCTGATTGCATCGGTGTGTTGGAGAGTGATAATATTAATTATTTTCTGAATGAATTTCCTCAATTGAACTATTCTGAAGAACTGGGTAATTTCCAGTTTCCCGGTTTGTTTAATTATGTGTTGGGAGGTTTGAACGAATATACCACTAACACTGCTCATGGTCTGAGCAGTAAGATGAGCCGGGTGGTGGTCAGTTTCCATTCTCCGGGTACTCCGCGTGACCAGGTGGTATATTTCCGTATGGGGGCTGATGATAAGGAAACATTGGGAGATATGTTGTTAGAGAGAACTCCGGGAAGTTTTTCACCTAAAAAAGAGAAATACAGAGGAAAAACTATAGCAGTCTATCCATTGGGCAATAATGATTTTCTAGCTGTCTATAGCGAGGCGGGATTCTATGTGGTGAGTTATCAGAAGAGTTTGATAGAGAAAGTGATTGATGCGCGTGAGGATGAAGAGAAAGCATTGAGTAATGATCCCGTGTTTGCCAAAGCGATGCAGAAAAAGAAAACGCATAACTTCCTGACTTTATACGGACGTACGCCGTCTATGCCTTTCTTGCAGGATAACAGTGGCTGTTGGAGTGAGTTTGACTTTCACATGAACAGTGATGTGGTGTACCTCACCGGAGATACTTTTATGCCTGATTCATGCGGCTGTGTGAACCAGATGGCCGAAAAATTGAAGAATATTCCGGATATAAGGGAAGATAGTTTGATTATTTCTGCTGATAAAGATTCCATGGCAAATTATATGGAAGAGGCCTACGAAAGAAATAGCAGGACATTGTTCAATGAATGTGTAGCTAATCTTTCACGTGATGCAGCCTTTATGCTTGTGGCGGACATGAACAAGATTTCCCGCAACCCGGAACGTTTCGAGCCTTATTTGCCGGCATTTCTGTTGGAGAATGCTCCTTTATTCCATTCGTTTATTCTTTCAACCCAATTGTCGGTTGTGAACGACCGGCTTTCCCATATCATGGTACTGACATATAAGGATTAGCGCAACTTATGTCGGTGGAAGTGGGGAGCCACTTTGCTTCTAAAATAAAATAACGAAATAACAGTGAGTGCGGCTCCGAATAGATCGGCCATCTTGAAGGTGGCTATTTCTGCTATATATCCGCCCAATAACATGCCGGCGCCTATACCTACATCCCACGAAGTCAAGTAGGTACTGGTTGCCGTACCACGCTGGTTGTTGGGGGCCAAGTTCACAAACAGCGTGTTATAGGCAGGGAACATGGTTCCAAACCCAATACCTAGTAAAAGAGCTATGGTGAACAGAAAATAAGTGGTCCATTGCAGACTCCATGTTGTCAGCCATCCGCATGAACTCAAACCGAAGAAACAGAAGCAGACCAAATACAGGCCGGCTTCAATAACTTGAGTAACCATTCCCCGGTCTACCAGGCGTCCGGAGAAAAGACGGGAAACTGCCATTCCCAACGCCATGAAGGTGAAGAAGAAACCGGTGGATGCCTGGATACCTATTTGCTTGGCATACATTGCAACGTAATTGGTGGTCATGCCATAAGGGATGGATAGTAATAACAAACTGAAACCTGCCGGTATTCCTTTAAGCAAAATAAAGCGGTCCAATGATATCGGTTCTCGTTTTACAGGAGGTTTGTAGGTGGTCTTTACCAATGAGGCGCATAGAAATCCTATCAGGCAGGAACCTAATGAGCAACAGAAAATAAGCGTATAGTCTGCTCCTGCATCATGCAGGAAGAGTCCGGTCATCGGTCCGATGGACATGGCTATATTGTTTGCCAGCCCATAATATCCTAATCCTTCCCCACGGCGTGAAGAAGGCATGATATCAATGACAATGGTATTTCCGCTGACTGTCACCATGCCGAACGATACTCCGTGTATAATGCGGAATAAAATAAATAAGGTGAGTGTTCCTGCAATGAGATATCCTCCGAAGATGGCGGTAAAAGTGAAATAAGCCAACAGATAAAGTGGTTTGCGGGCAAATGTATCTAACAGATAGCCGGAAAAGGGGCGTATGCACAGGGCGGCAATGGTGTAACAGGAAAGTACGGCCCCTATGGTTGTTTTGTTGGCGTCAAAAACTTCTGCCAGATAGAAAGGCAATACAGGCATCAGTAACCAGAATCCAAAGAATAATAGAAAATTGGCTGCCAGTATTTCTATATAATTTTTGGTAATCAGCTTGTCCTTCATAAGCAATAATGTGCTAATATGTCAATGTATCAATATGCTAATGTGGCAATATGTTAATATGCCAATTGACCGCGTTCTATTCCGCATGGCAATTGGCATATCAGCACATGGTCACATTGACACATTATTAATTGGCTGCTTCGAATTCTTTCAGGAAGCGGGTATCGTTTTCAGAGAATAATCGTAAGTCGTTTACACGATATTTCAAGTTGGTAATGCGTTCAATACCCATACCTAGCGCATAGCCTGAGTAAACTTTGCTGTCAATGCCGTTGGCTTCCAATACATTCGGATCCACCATACCACATCCCAGAATTTCCACCCAGCCTGTGCCTTTACAGAACGGACAACCTTTTCCGCCGCAAATATTACAACTGATATCCATTTCGGCACTTGGTTCGGTGAACGGGAAATAGGACGGACGCAGACGGATTTGAGTATCTTCGCCGAACATTTCTTTGGCAAACAACAGCAATACCTGCTTCAAATCAGTGAATGATACATTCTTGTCAATGTAGAGTGCTTCCACTTGATGGAAGAATGCATGGGCACGATAACTGATCGCTTCATTGCGGTATACACGTCCCGGACAGATGATGCGGATAGGAGGTTGCGAATGTTCCATAGCTCTTGCCTGTACGGAAGAGGTGTGAGTGCGAAGTACGATGTTCTTTTTCACATCTTCCTGATTGGCTTCGATGAAGAAAGTATCTTGCATATCACGTGCAGGATGGTCTTCGGCAAAATTCATGGCAGTGAATACGTGCAAGTCGTCTTCTATTTCGGGACCGTCGGCAATACTGAAGCCCAGCCGATGGAATATATCAATGATTTCATTCTTTACAATGCTCAGCGGGTGGCGTGTTCCCAGTTCGATGGGATAAGCCGTACGGGTAAGATCCATTTCGGCTGCGCTGTTATCTTGGGTTTCGAAAGCTTCTTTCAATGAGGCGATACGCTCCTGAGCCTTGTTCTTCAGCTCGTTCAGTTTCATACCCACCTCTTTTTTCTGCTCGGCAGGTACGTTGCGGAAGTCTGCCATCAACTCATTAATCGCTCCTTTTTTGCTAAGATATTTAATGCGCAAGGCTTCCAATTCTTCCGCATTGGCTGCTTGCAAGCCTTCAATTTCCTGAAGTAATTGTTCTATTTTAGCTAACATAGTTTCTTCTTTATTTTTTAATGACCGCAAAGTTAGCGAATTAAACCCATATATTTTGCTGAAAACTAAAAAAAACGATATTTTTGCATCGATTTTTTCTAAATATAGAAAATGAGAAAACTTATAATCGGAGTTTGTCTGCTTATGCTGATAAGCTCCTGTGGAGGTGGGAAAAAGAAAATGGACCCCTTCGAGACGCTTACTGAGGAGATTGATTCGCTGACTGCAACCCCGGACACAACAGAAGCGATGGCTGCGGTAGAGGAAGAACCAATGGTTCCCGCTACGGCCGACGAAAGTTTTGCCGACTTTTTCTACAATTTTGCCAGTGATGAAAAATTACAATTGTCACGCATCGTGTTCCCTTTGCCGTATTATACAATGGAAAAGAAAGAGCACATTGAAAAGGAGCAATGGAAACACGATCCTTTATTCAGCCGGCAGGATGCCTATACAGTTCTGTTCGATAAGGCGGAAGACATGGAAATGGAGAAAGATACGGGTCTAACCAGTGTCAAGATAGAATGGATTTACTTGAAGAAGGGAAAAATCAAGCGGTACTATTTTGAGCGTCTGAAGGGGCTGTGGAAACTGGAAGCCATAGATTTTGCGGATATGCCGAGAGAGGATACCGGTAAGGAGGACTTCTTTGAGTTTTATGAACGTTTTGCCAATGATTCTGTTTTCCAGTTGTCTCGTTTGCACGAACCGTTGAAGTTTGTGACCGCTGATCCCGAAGACGAGTTTCAGATACTGGAAACGACTTTGGAGGCCGGGCAATGGTTCGCATTCCAGCCTGTATTGCCTCGTGAGAATCTGACTAATGTAAACTATGGCCAGAACGAGAATGTGCATTCCAATACGAAGGTGATTGAAATGAAAGGTTTTGGCAATGGATTTAATAATACGCTCTATTTTGAACGGCGCCACGGTTTGTGGAAACTGATGCAGTTTGAGGATCTGAGCGATTGATTTGATTGTAAATGAAGGAAATAAAAGACTACTCTCTGTTGCCTCATAATACATTTGGTATGGATGTGAAGGCATCTTTGTTTGTGGAATATGAATCGGTGACAGAGCTGCAATCCATCTTGTCGGATAAAAAACTGATGGCCGGTAACTGGTTGCATATTGGCGGAGGAAGCAATCTGCTTTTTAAAGGTGATTATGCGGGAACTGTCCTGCATTCGGCTATCCGGGGGTATGAGGTGGTTGCTGAAAACGAACAGGAAATAGAGGTAAGGGCAGGAGCCGGTGAGGTGTGGGATGATTTTGTGGCATATACCGTGAAAAACAGTTGGTATGGTGCTGAAAATCTGTCATTGATTCCCGGTGAAGTGGGTGCTTCTGCCGTTCAGAATATCGGTGCGTATGGTGTTGAGGCAAAAGATTTGATTGTAAGTGTGGAAACCGTCGAGGTGGAAACCGGCAGGAAACGGATTTTTACCAAAGAGGAATGCCGTTATGCTTATCGTGAAAGCATTTTCAAGAAAGATTTGAAAGGTAAATATATAGTGACTTACGTCACCTATCGTTTAAGTAAGCAGCCGGTTTTTAATCTGGAGTATGGAAATGTGCGTGGCGAATTGGAAAAGCGAGGAGGTGAGGTGGCATTGGAGAATGTAAGGAAGGTGATTATTGCCGTGCGTGAAGCCAAGTTGCCCGATCCCCGGGTGCAGGGAAATGCCGGAAGTTTCTTTATGAATCCGATTGTTCCACGCAGGCAGTTTGAAATAGTACAGCAACAGTATCCTGATATGCCACATTATGAGGTGGATGGCAATAGGGTGAAGATTCCTGCTGCATGGATGATAGACCGTTGCGGCTGGAAAGGCAAACAAATAGGACGCGCGGGTGTTCATTCTAAACAGGCATTGGTCTTGGTGAACTGTGGAGGCGCTACGGGAGATGAAGTGATTGCTCTTGCCAGACGGATACAGGAGTCTGTGCTTCAAAAGTTCGGGGTGGCTATCTCTCCCGAAGTGAATTTTATATATGGTATGATATGAAGATTACAATACTAGGCAGCGGAACGTCTACGGGAGTACCCGAAATAGGGTGCAAATGTCCGGTATGCACCAGCAGCGATCCCCGGGACAACCGTTTGCGTTGTTCGGGACTGGTAGAAACGGAAGGGCTCCGGATTCTGATAGATTGCGGTCCCGATTTCCGTGAACAGATGATACGGTTGAACGATTTCAAGCCGTTGGACGGTGTTTTGATTACTCATGAACACTATGACCATGTAGGAGGCTTGGATGATTTGCGTCCTTTCTGTCGTTTTCGCGATGTGCCGGTTTATGCCGAACAATATACGGCAGAGCGTTTACGCCAGCGTATTCCTTATTGTTTTGCCGAACATCTTTATCCGGGAGTTCCCCGTATTACATTAGAGGAAATTGTTCCCGATTCTCCTTTTATTATCGGCAATCCCGAAGGAAACAAAGTAGAGGTGACACCTCTTCGGGTAATGCACGGCAAACTGCCCATTTTGGGATACCGTATCGGCCGGATGGCATGGATTACCGATATGTTGACGATGCCTGGGGCTGAATATGATTTGCTGCAAGGACTGGATGTGTTGGTAATGAATGCATTGCGTTCTCAGCCTCACCATACCCACCAGAATTTGAAGGAGGCTTTGGACAATGCACAAAGAATAGGAGCCGGGGAAACCTATTTTATTCACATGAGTCATCATATAGGATTACATGCTGATGCTGAACGGTTATTGCCGCCGCATGTGCATTTTGCATACGATGGAATGAAAATTTGTTTATAAAGCCGGCTTCAACGAATACCGGCACAATCCGTTCAATCCGCATTCCGAACATTTCGGTGTCCGTGCCACACAAACATATCTTCCGTGTAAAATAAGCCAATGATGTGCGGTGGGCACAATCTCCTTCGGAATATACTTCATCAGATATTTCTCGGTAGCCAGCGGTGTGGTGCAGGTTTGAGGAACCAGCCCGATGCGGTGGCTCACGCGGAACACATGTGTATCTACCGCCATGGCCGCTTTATTGAATACTACACTTTGGATGACATTGGCTGTCTTGCGTCCCACTCCCGGCAGTTTGACCAGTTCTTCCAATGTTCCCGGTACTTCGCTATGAAAATCTTTCACCAGCATTTGCGCCATGCCCACCAGGTGTTTTGCCTTGTTGTTGGGATAACTTACACTCCGTATGTATTCATAAATCACTTCCGGCGTCGAAGCGGCCAATGCCTCAGGAGTCGGGAAATCCCGGTAAAGAGGAGGGGTGATCATATTTACCCGTTTGTCCGTGCATTGTGCACTCAGGATAACAGCTATCAATAACTCGAATGGGTTATTGTAATGAAGTTCGGTTTCGGCAACAGGCATCGCTTCTTGAAAATAAGCGATCACCTTGTTATAAAGTTCTTGTTTTTTCATCTTACCTTCTTTTTTCGGTTACAAATATAATTGATAAATCAATAGGGTAGAATTATTCGGGCAATTCATTTGTTTAGTTGAGTAAACTTCTTATATTTGCATAAATATATTAGATTTATGCAGCTTAACGTAAAGAATGAAACTTCTACATTGAAAGCTGTGGTGCTTGGACAACCCGGTTCCATAGGGAAGGTCCCCACGCTGGAAGAAACTTATGACGCCAAGTCATACGAGTCCGTATTGCATAACATATACCCCCATGAAGAAGATATTTTCAAAGAGATGAGATGCTTTGAAAGCGTATTGTTGAAATATGGGGTACAGGTCTATCGCCCGTGGACACTGGAGAATTGTAATCAGGTGTTTGCCCGTGATGTGGGGTTTGTGATTGACGACAAAATTATTGTTTCCAACATCATCCCCAACCGGGAGGATGAGAAGGAAGCCTACGAAGTGGTCTATAATCAGATAGCTTATAACAAGATTTTCAACCTTCCCGAAAAGGCGCACGTAGAGGGAGGTGATGTGGTGCTTTACAATAATATAGTGTTTGTAGGCCTTTATACCCAGCCCGATTACCCGCAGATGAAGACGGCACGTACCAACCGGTATGCTTTTTCCTTTCTGAAAGAAATCTGTCCGGGGAAGATATTCATCCCCTTGGAGCTGAAAAAACATAATACAGATCCACGTGCGGGGATTCTGCATCTGGATTGTACCTTTATGCCGGTAGGGAAAGGGCATGCGATTATTTATAAGGACGGATTTATGTATCCTCAGGATTATCATACTCTGCTCGATTTGTTCGGCAGGGAGAATGTATTTGAAATAACGCGGGAAGAGATGTACTATATGAATACGAATGTCTTTTCCATCTCTCCTGAGGTGGTGGTTTCTGAAAGGAACTTTATCCGCCTGAATACCTTTATGGAAGAGGTATGGGGAATGACGGTAGAGCGTGTACCTTATTATGAAATATCTAAGATGGGCGGACTGTTGCGCTGCTCCACCTTACCATTAATCCGAGAAAATGACTAAACAAACAACAAACCACATTTTGATGGTGGAACCCGTGGCCTTCGGGTTCAATGAAGAAACAGCGGCCAACAATTATTTCCAGCAGCGGACAGTTGCGGCAGGTGAGACAGTACAAGCTTGTGCCTTGAAGGAATTTCGGGGCATGGTGGATAAGTTGCGTGCAAACGGCATAGAGGTAATAGCAGTGCAGGATACCCCGATACCTCATACTCCGGATTCCATATTTCCGAACAACTGGGTGTCCTTTCACGACGACGGAACGGTGGTGCTGTATCCTATGTTTGCGGAAAACCGCAGGGCGGAAAGACGGGCGGATATCTTGCAGCGGATAGAGTCGGAGGGGTTCAGCATCCGTCGGAAGGTAGATTATACAGGTTTTGAAGAAGAAAATCGGTTCCTGGAGGGGACCGGGGGAATCATTCTGGACCGGGTGAACCGTTATGCATACGCGGCTTTGTCGCAACGGGTGGACAAAGCTTTATTTGGTCGGTTCTGCAAGGAGCAGAATTTTATTCCGGTGTCCTTTCATGCTTATCAGACTGTAAACGGACAACGTCTGCCCATTTATCATACCAACGTCATGATGTGTGTGGCAACAGATTATGCGGTCGTTTGTCTGGACAGCATCGACGACGTGGAAGAGCGTGAGCAGGTTTGTCACGTCTTGCGGCAGACAGGGAAAGAAATCATTGCCATCTCCGAGGAACAGATGCATCACTTTGCCGGAAATATGCTTCAGGTGGAGAACGGGAAAGGCGCATTGTTTCTAGTGATGTCTCAAAGTGCTTACGATTCGTTGGATGAAGGCCAGTTACAACGGCTGTCTAAGTATAACGCGTTGCTTCCCATGCCAATCCCTACCATTGAAACGCTGGGAGGAGGAAGTGCCCGTTGCATGATGGCGGAAATATTCTTGAAGAAAGAAAAACATTAAATGATAAAAAGCTTATGGATGCAAAATTATCGGCAGCTCAATTGATGGAGCTTGAGAACAAACATGGAGCACACAATTATCATCCTGTTCCTGTGGTATTGGATAAGGGAGAAGGTGTGTTTGTATGGGATGTGGAAGGAAAGAAATATTATGATTTCCTTTCCGCTTATTCGGCAGTGAACCAAGGACATTGTCATCCGCGTATTATCGATACGTTGGTAAAACAGGCGCGAAAGCTGACTTTGACTTCACGCGCTTTTTATAACAGCCAGTTGGGACGGTATGAAGAATTTGTCACCCGTTATTTCGGATATGACAAGGTTTTACCGATGAATACGGGAGCCGAGGCAGTAGAAACCGCATTGAAGCTTTGCCGCAAATGGGCGTATGAAGTAAAAAAGCTTCCCAAGGATACGGCGGAAATCGTTGTATGCCGGAATAATTTTCATGGGCGTACTACCACTATCGTTTCTTTCTCCATTGATCCGGACGCTTACAATAACTACGGACCTTTTACCCCCGGCTTTGTCGTGATTCCCTACAATGATGCCGAAGCATTGGCGAAAGTGCTGGACGAACATCCTCATGTGGCCGGATTCCTGGTTGAGCCCATTCAGGGAGAGGCAGGTGCTTATGTACCCGATGAGGGATATTTGAAAAAATGTTACGACTTGTGCCGTGCCCACAATGTACTTTTTATAGCCGATGAAGTGCAGACCGGCATTGCCCGTACAGGTAAATTGCTGGCTTGTGACTATGAGAATGTTCATCCGGATATCTTGATTTTGGGAAAGGCTTTATCGGGTGGGGCCTGTCCTGTTTCTGCGGTATTATCATGCAATGAAGTGATGGATGTTATCCGTCCGGGGCAACATGGCTCCACTTTTGGCGGAAATCCTATTGCTGCGGCAGTGGCTGTTACGGCGCTTGAGGTAGTACGGGACGAACAGTTGGCGGACAGGGCATACAGGCTGGGACTGATATTCCGGGAAGAGATGAGAAAACTGTGCGAAACATCTCGTGTGGCTTCTTTTGTCCGGGGCAAGGGATTGCTGAATGCGTTGATAATCAATAATGATGAAACGAAGGATTTGGCGTGGGAGATTTGCTTGAAATTGGCCGAAAACGGTTTGCTGGCCAAACCGACACATACGAATATTATTCGTTTTGCTCCGCCATTGGTGATTACAGAGGAACAATTAAAGGAGTGTATCGAAATTATAAAGAAGACGATTGCTTTGTTTGAATAAAGGATTTTTTATCCTGTCTTTTAGGGGTGGATTCAATCTGCCCCTAAAATCGTTTTTACTGATACCCACCTGTTTGTGACGCTTCATCTTTCATTGTTCCATACTGTTTGGCTATAGAAAAGGTAATTATTTGATGAGGCTGTTTCTTCTTGATAAGAATATTT
>OHCL01000778.1_pt1 | contig 10386 bp, 9 predicted proteins | sample 1577591 | NCBI WGS metagenome assembly OHCL01 (sample SAMEA3879549, study PRJEB24766) | human gut metagenome | biome: human-associated habitat; feature: feces | place: USA | collected 1985/1987
TCCCGATGACAAGCTGACCTTTGCAGCAGGCTACGGCAATTACAAGGGCAAAAACGCTGCTGCGGTAGGCGCGTTCTACCGTCCGGATGAAAAGGTTATGCTGAGTGTAGGCGGAACCTTCGGCAACGGCGAGAACATGGTGAATGCAGGCATCTCCTTCTCCCTGGACCGTACCGCACGCGTAAGCAATTCCCGTACAGCGATGGCTAAGGAAATCGTGGACCTGAGAGCGAATGTAGCTAACCTCACCGCATTGGTAGGTCAGCTGACCGCAGGCATGGGCGGCACGATTGAGATGGACAGAATGAAGCTCTTCCCGGATGTTCCCGAAAACCACTGGGCTTACGAATACATCGGCCGTCTGGCGGCAGCAGGCATCGTTGAGGGTTATCCTGACGGCATGTTCAACGGCAACCGCATGATGAGCCGCTACGAATTCGCAGCAATGCTGTACAGAGCGCTTGAAAAAGGCGTGAAGCTGGATCACAAGCTGGTTCGTGAATTTGAACCTGAAATGGGCCGCATCCATGTTGCCCGTATCTCCGGTGCGGATGGCGACAGAGGCAAGATTGAACGTGTACGCGTATACGGCGGCGACAATCGTGACCACTACGGCAGCAAGCTGAAATGAAAATGCAGACAGCTGCATACTCCAAACCTAAATAAACAAACACTCCCTTTTCTATACTAAAAAGAGGAGAACACCCAGTCCTTTACAGGATAAAAGGTGTTCTCCTCTTACTTTTGTTTTACACAGTGTTTTGCTTAATCCCAGCGCTTGAGCATGTCCTCAATAATTTCCTTATTGGTTTTGCGGCGCTTCTTCTCGTAGTTACGGAAGTTGTTATCTCTGTGGTCGGTGGAGTAGTCGGCGTAGTCGAAGTCGTCGTCGCTGCGTTCGTAGCTGCGGTTGTAGTCGCCGTGGCCATCGTCCAGGGAGAGGGGGATTTGTTTTGTGTAGGTGTAGGGTTGTGTGTACATGATTGACCTCATAGATTTTGGAAGAATTGGCTTTGCAATTAATATATCCTTACGCTTGGCTTTCGAGAGAGCCTCTCCTTGGGGAGAGGTGGCATCGCAAAGCGATGACGGAGAGGGGATTCCTCTAAAGCAACGTTGCTGGCTTTCCCCTCTCAGTCACCCTATCGGGTGACAGCTCCCCCTAGGGGAGCCTTCTCTTGTCCTATTGGTAATGCATCTTGCCTTTCTAATGAAGACATTGCAGTTTGCGAGTCATTTTCTTCTTCCCGTTTTCTATTACATATAATTATGCTCTTTTACATGGTCGGAGTGCAGCAGCTGCTCTGCTTTTTCACTCAGCGGTTTTTCCAGGAAGTCCTTATAAAGCTCCTGTACATCCGGATTGTTGTGGGACTGGCGCATAGGACGGTTGCTGTCGATGGCATAGAGCTTATTGCCCAGTACATCGGCACGCTCTTCGCCGTCATGAATCGGCTGACCGCCGCCGCCAACGCAGCCGCCGGGGCAGGCCATAACTTCCACGAAGTCATAATGAACCTTGCCTGCCTTCAGCTCGTCGAGCAGCTTGCCTGCATTGCCCAGACCGCTTACCGTGCAGGTGCGCAGTGTTGCGCCGCCAAGGGTGAATTCGCGTACCTTGCGGCCTTCTGTGCCGCGGACGTCGGTGAAGGCATCTTCGGGAGCTTCCTTACCTTCGATTACATGGTAGGCGGTACGCAGTGCTGCTTCCATAACGCCGCCGCTGGCACCGAAGATAACTGCGGCGCCGGTGCTCTGGCCCAGCGGATTATCAAAGGGCAGTTCGCCCAGCATTGCCGGGTTGATGTGCTCGGCACGCAGCAGGCGGATAAGCTCGCGGGTGGTGAGTACGATATCTACATCATGGGTACCGCTGCTGCGCATAGAGAAGAGGGCAGCTTCGCGTTTTTTGGAAACGCAGGGCATGATGGAAATAGAGCAGATTTCCTTCGGCTTCAGGCCCTTCTTCTGTGCAAAATAGGATTTTGCCAGCGCACCGAAAATCTGTTGCGGAGATTTGGTGGTGGAAAGGTTAGGCACAAAGTACGGGTGAGTTTTGTTGACATAGCTTACCCAGCCGGGGCAGCAGGAGGTGAACATAGGCCAGCTATGGTCCTGCGGATTTTGCAGATGCTCCAGAAGCTCGCTTGCTTCCTCCATGATGGTAACGTCGGCAGCGTAGCAGGTGTCGAAAACATAGTCGAAGCCGATTTTCTTCAGTGCTGCTACCATGCGGCCTTCAGTTGCCATCTCGGGCGGCAGATTGAAGGCTTCGGCCCAGGCGGTACGTACTGCAGGGGCAACCTGTACTACGGTTACCTTATTGGGATCGGCCAATATGTCATAAATTTTGGGAACGTCGTTACGCTCCTTCAGCGCGCCAACGGGGCAGTGGGTGATACACTGACCGCAGAGGCTGCAGTCACTGTCCTCAATGGAAACATTGCCGGCAACGTCTACGGTAGTACGGGCACCGGTATTCTGCACATCCCAGATATGCAGCTTTTGCACCTTGTCACAAATCTGGACGCAGCGCATGCATTTGATGCATTTTTTGGAATCGCGGATGAGCGGGAACTCCTGGTTCCAGGGAGTGTCGACAACATCGCGCTCATAGGGAATATCGTAAATGCCAAGGTCATTGGCCAAAGTCTGCAAGCTGCAGTTGCCGCTGCGTACGCAGGTTGCACACATGCAGTCATGCTGGGATAAAATCAGCTCCACGTTGGTGCGGCGGATGCTGCGGGCCTTAGGGGAGTTGGTGTCGATGGTGTCGAACTCGTGCTTCTTGGCGTAGGCGCAGTAAGCCTGGGTCACGCCCGGGTCGAAGCCGCTGCCCAGCAGGGCGGTCAGGCCGGCTTCCTCAAACTTTTTGGCGTAAGCCCACTGCCAGCTGTAATCAAAGTAGGCAGAGAAGCCGGCCTCCTTGCAGCGCTTCTCGTAGATGGCGCGCCACTCCGGGTCGTCGGTGTTCTCGGGCTCGTAGTTGGCGGTGTCCATGTAGTTGACGCCGCAGGCAAGACAGGCGTCCATGATGGTCAGATCCTGATAAGGCAGGGCGATGTTCATCACGAGGTCGGGCTGGTAGGCCTTGATGAGGGCGATGACCTCCTCCACCTTGTCTGCGTCCACCTGTGCGGTGGTGATCTTGGTGGCGGTGGTGGGAGCCAGCTCAGCAGCCAGCTTATCGCACTTTGCCTTGGTACGGCTGGCGATGCAGATCTCGGTGAACACCTCGGGCACCTGGCAGCACTTATGGATGGCAACAGAGGCCACGCCGCCGCAGCCGATGATCAGAACTTTGCTCATGTCGGTTACTCCTTTATCTGTAAAATGGTAGGTTCGTATTTATACCTGAAAGCCCGGCCAGCCCTTGTCCAGCGCGATCAGGGTCTCGCGCAGCACCTTGCAGGCGGTGGCGGTGGAAACGCCGGTGGTGTCCAGCGTGGGGGCAAGCTCGTTCAGGTCTGCACCGATGATGTTAGCCTTGGTCACGGTGCGGATAGCCTCCAGCAGCTGCAAAAAGCTTACGCCGCCAGCCTCCGGGGTACCGGTGCCCGGGAAGCAGGAGGGGTCAAGGCAGTCCAGATCGATGGTCAGGTACACCGGCACCTTGCTCTCGCACAGCTGTGCGGTCAGTTCGGCAAGGCCGGTAAAATCAAACTTGTGCATCTCGGTGTGCTGGGCAGCAAACTCAAACTCTGCCCGGTCGCCGCTGCGGATGCAGAACTGATGGATGTGGCCGTCCCCTACCAGCTCGTGGCAGCGGCGCAGCACACAGGCGTGGCTGAGCTTCGCGCCCAGATAGTCGTCCCGCAGGTCGGCGTGGGCGTCGAAATGGACGATGTGCAGGTCGGGGTATTTCTTCACCGCAGCACGCACCGCACCCAGCGTGACCAAATGCTCGCCACCCAGCAGCAGCGGGAACTTGCCGTCCTTCAAAATTTCCTCTGCCCGGGCCTCGATATCGGCCAGTGCCAGCTCGCTGGAGCCGAAGCACAGCTCCAGATCGCCGCTGTCGAACACATCAAAATCGGTCAGGTCGGCGTTCTGGTAAGGGCTGTAAGTCTCCAGACCGTAGCTCTCGTGCCGGATGGCCGCCGGGCCGAACCGTGCACCGGGGCGGTAGCTGGTGGTGGAATCGTAAGGCGCACCGTACAGCACGATGCTGGCGGCGCGGTAGCTGCTGTCGCAGCCGATAAAGGTCTCAACGTTGGGGTGCATCAGTGTTCCTCCACTTCCCGCAGCATCTCCTCCAGAAAAGCCGGCAGGTAGAATGCTCCGATATGCAGTTTGGTGGTGTAGTAGCGGGTGCGCATATTCAGCGCCTTCCACGATTCAGCGTCCAGATCATCGATGGGATGGTATTTTTTGCTTGCAAAGCCGAACAGCCAGTACCCTGCCGCAAAGGTGGGGATATGCGCCTGATACACCCGGCTGATGGGGAAGGTGGATGCAATGCGCTTGTGGCTGCGCTGCATGGCGCTGGCGTCCTCGGCGTAGAAGGGGCTGCCCTGCTGGTTGACCATGATGCCGTCCTCTTTCAGGGCGTTGAAGCAGCTGCCGTAGAACTCGCGGGTGAACAGACCCTCAGAGGGGCCGAAGGGGTCGGAGGAGTCCACAATGATAAGGTCGTACTCCTCCTCGCAGCGGCGGATATACTTCAAGGCATTCTCAAAATAGATATGCACCCGACGGTCATCCATACGGCAGGCATTGCTGGGTAGGTAAGCGCGGCAGGCCTCCACCACCTGCGGGTCCATCTCCACAAGGTCGATGCGCTCCACACGGTCGTAGCGGGTCAGCTCCCGCACCACGCCGCCGTCTCCGGCACCGATGACCAGAATATCCTTGGCTTCCTTGTGCACCGCCATGGGCACATGGACGATCATTTCATCGTAGATGAACTCATCGCGCTCGGTCAGCATCACGTTGCCGTCCAGCGTGAGCACCCGGCCGAACTCCGGGGTCTCAAAGATATCAATGCGCTGATAATCGCTCTGCTTGGAGTAGAGCTGCTTGTTCACACGAATGCTGTGCTTCACATCCGGGGTGTGAAACTCTGAAAACCAAAATTCCATCTCTTTCCCTCCTTATGCCAGAACATTCAGGTGCAAAATTTCGGGGTCCTCCGGGCCGGTCATGCTGCAGCCCTTGGCCTTGGCGTACTCGATGTAGTTCAGGATCTCCTTGGTGATGCGCTCGCCGGGTGCAAGGATGGGGATGCCCGGGGGATAGCACATGACGAACTCGCTGCACACCATGCCCTCGGTCTCCCGCAGGGGCAGGCTCTTTTTGGGGGCATAGAAGGCCTCCTGCGGGCTGGCAGCCACCACGGGGTCGATGTATTCCTGACTCAGCAGACCCGAGCCATCGGTGCGGTAGCGGCGCTTGATCTCGGCCAGCGCACTGACCAGACGCTCCACCTCCTGCGGGCGGTCGCCGATGGACAGGTAGGCAAGGATGTTGCCGATATCGCCGAACTCGATCTGAATGTCATACTCGTCCCGCAGGATGTCGTAGACCTCGATGCCGGCAAGACCAATATCCAGCGTATGGACGCTGAGCTTGGTGGTGTCAAAGTCAAAAACAGAATCGCCGTTGCACAGCTCCTTGCCAAAGGCGTAGTAACCGCCTACGGCGTTGATCTCCTCGCGGGCGTACTCGGCAATGTCTGCCACCTGATGGAACACCTGCCGTCCCCGCAGCGCCAGATTGCGGCGGGAGATATCCAGACTGGACATCAGCAGGTAGCTGCCGGAGGTAGTCTGGGTCAGGTTGATGATCTGGCGCACATAGCCCGGGTGCACGTTGGGACCGATGAGCAGCAGGCTGGACTGGGTCAGGCTGCCGCCGCTTTTGTGCATGGAGACCGAGGCCATATCCGCGCCCGCCGCCATGGCAGAAACCGGCAGGCCGCCGCCAAAGTAGAAGTGGGTGCCGTGGGCTTCATCCGCAAGGCAGAGCATACCGGCGTCGTGCGCCATTTTTACGATGGCACGCAGGTCGGAGCAGATGCCGTAGTAGGTGGGGTTATTCACCAGCACAGCCACAGCGTTGGGGTGCTCCTTGATGGCCTTTGCCACCTGCTCCCGCTTCATGCCCAGCGAGATGCCCAGGCGCTTATCCACCTCCGGGTTCACATACACCGGCACCGCGCCGCACAGCACCAGCGCGTTCAGCACGCTGCGGTGCACGTTGCGGGGCAGAATGATCTCATCGCCCCGCTTGCAGGCGGTAAGTACCATGCTCTGCACGCTGCTGGTGGTGCCGCCCACCATTAAAAAGGCGTGTGCCGCGCCAAATGCATCAGCGGCAAGCTCCTCAGCTTCCCGGATGACCGACACCGGGTGGCAAAGGTTATCCAGCGGCTTCATACTGTTCACGTCCACGCCCACGCACTGCTGACCCAGAAAAGCGGTCAGTTCCGGGTTGCCGCGGCCTCGCTTGTGGCCGGGCACGTCAAAAGGCACCACCCGCATCTGCCGGAACCGCTCCAGCGCCTCGTAAATGGGCGCACGGCGCTGATCCAGCCGGGAACGCGCTTTGTTCTCGTTCATCATTTCCTCCGTCCCTGTTCTTCTTTTTGCACAACAAAAAAGCGCAGACACTGCACAAATATGCAGACCTGCGCTTGGAGCAGCTTTTTCCGCGCTGATAAAGCACCCAGCCGTAAGTGCCGGTGCTGCGCGTTATTCGCGATCCAAAAAGACGGGGTGATGAGAGTCTATATAGCAACTACACTTTTACTACTCTTATTGACCGTTTCACAAGTCTGCGCATAGGCTGCGCAATTTCATGGTTGTAAAGGAACCAACTTATAAAATTTGAGCTTCAAACTCAATCAATAATGGCAGCTTGCGCCGCCGGTCGGCAGTGGACCCGGCTGTCCGTATGGCCTTAGCCCCGTTTGGGCGGTCCCGAGTAAATTGCTTTGAAAAGACTCTGCAAGGCGGCGTCTCTCAAAATCAACAAAAGAATAACATGATTCGCCCCGTCTGTCAACCAAAACTTTTTGGCAGTCGCCCGCTGCAGATGCGCAGGGCGGCGCTCGGCGCGCAAAATGGAGCGTTTTGTGCAAAAAAGCAGATGCCCTTCCCGCCGCAGTATGCTATAATAAAGGAACAATGAATGGAGAAAGAGGGTGTATGGATGGCACTGCCAATCGCCATCGTAGAGGATCAGACCCCGGACGCCCAGCGGCTGGAGGAGTTGCTGCAACAGCAGCTGCCCGAAGCCGAGTGCACATGGTTTGCCTGCGGGGATGATTTTCTCCGTGCCGCAGCAGAGCCCGGCTTATACGCCGTGGTGTTTCTGGATATCTGCATGGCGGGCACCAACGGCATCGAGACCGCCCGCCGACTGCGGCAGGCCGACCCGGAGGTGCTGATCGTATTCGTGACCTCCTCGCCGGAATATGTATGGGATGCCTTTCCGGTGCACCCCTTCGATTACCTGCTCAAACCCTATCAGGAGGAAAAATTCGTGCACCTTGCCGCCGAGCTGCGGCGGGCGCTGCGTTGTAAGGAGCCGGAACTGGAGATTCGCATTGCCCGCCAAAGCATTCAGCTGCCGCTGCGCAAGGTGCTGTATGCCATTGCCCGGAACCACTACGTCCTTATCACCACCGAGGATGGTGAGTACCGCGCCATGTGCAGCTTTGCGCAGATCGAAGAAAAGCTTACCGCACGGGAAAACTTTATGAGCTGCAACCGAGGCGTTATCATCAACATGGACAAGGTGCTGCGGTTCGGGGAGGACTGCATCGAGATCTTGGACGGCACCCGCCTGCCGGTACGGCAGAAGGATAAATGCACTCTGCTTGCCCACTTTACACAATACCAGTTCCGCCACATGCGGCAGGAGCTGCACTGAGGAAAGGAGCAGCCGCCATGGATCTTGCTCTGTTCGGCCGTTATTTTCTGGATTTTGCGCTGCTGTATCCCAGCGCGTTTCTGTGTCTGGCATCCCTATGGGAAAAGCTGCGCACCCCCAGGCGCACCGCCTGCATCGCTGCCGGATGCATCACCCTGCTGTGCATCGGCTGCGCCGCGCTCTGCGCCGTGTTCGGGCTGAACAGCAATTCTCTCCTGCCCGCCATCGTGCTGGTCTCCTTCTGGCTGCTGCGCTGGCGGGTAACGCCGGAAGTGACCGTAAGCCAGACCGCGTTTCTGTTTTCCATCTCTGCCGTGATGATGGCGGTGTGTTCCCTGCTGTCGACGCTGCTCAACGCCCAGACCGAGATCTCCAACCCACAGACCGTCTGCCTTGCCTCCACGGCGCTGCTGCGGCTGGGCCTTGCCGCGATGCTCACCGTGCTGTTCTGGTTCACCGCCGTGCAGTGGAGCCGGTGGCTGCTGCGGGAGTACAGCGGTGAAGCCTTCTGGCAATCTGCGTGGCCGCTGCCCGCCCTCTATGCCGTTTTTCTGGTATACTGTATGCCGCTGAACCCCGCCGTGGTGCTGGTCGGGCGGCTGAAGATCATCTCGGTGCTGGCGGTATCCATCTCGCTGTTCGGCATCTTTCTGCTGCTATACGAGATGTACCGCGTTGCCCGGGAGTTTACCCGCAATGCCCGGCTGGACCGGGAAAACCAGCTGCTGGCCATGGAATCCCGCCGGTACATGGAGTTACAGACCTATCTGGACAACACCCGCCGTCTGCGGCACGACTTCCGGCAGCATCTGCATGTGATTGCCGGACTGACCGAGACCGGGCAGCTGGAGGAGCTGAAAAGCTATCTGCACCAGTATGAAAGCGAGCTCAGCGAGCACCGCCCCAGCCTGTGCGCCAACGCCGCCGTGGATGCACTGGCCGGATATTACGACCATGCAGCCGGGCAGCAGAGCGTTCCTGTGGAGTGGAAGCTGGCACTGCCTCGGCAGCTTCCCATGCCGGAGGCCGACCTGTGCACCATTCTGGGCAATCTGCTGGAAAACGCCCTGCACGCCAGCCAGAAGCTGCCGCCGGAGCAGCGCCGGGTGCAGGTGATGGCGCAGATGCTCAGTCCCGCCATGCTGGGGCTTGTGGTGGAGAACCGTTACGACGGCATGCTGAAAAAACAGCAGGGCATCCTGCGCTCCACCAAGCACGAGGGCACCGGCATCGGGCTGGTATCTGCCGAGACGGTAGTGCACAAATATAACGGCAATCTGCATCTGGAGACCGAGGAGCAGATCTTCCGGGTGAATGTTCTGTTAAATCTGTAACCACCGGCAGGCCAACGTGAAAGCGTTCACAAAAAAAGCAGCGCCGTCCTTTGCAGAGAGGTTTCTCTACGAAGGGCGGCGCTGTATTATTTTTCAAGCTTCTCCGTGCTTTTTTGTGCGGCTTCCAGCTCGTCCACCCGCTTTTGCAGGGCGGTGATCTTATCGTCCATTTTCAAAAATGTCCAGACCAGAACGGCCAGCACCAGCGCGGGAGGAACGACCATCCACAGGGACTGCTGACACCAGAGCAGCAGCGAATAGCCGCCGAATACAGTAAAAATAAATACGGCAAACAGACTTGCAGCCAGTACAGCAAAAAATCCCATACAGAAAGTCTCCTTTCAGTTATTCTTCCGTTTCTTCCTCGTCCGGGTCCAGCTCAATGCTGAACACGGCTTTTTTCAGCTTTCCGCAGCCCTGCGCCTTCAGGCCGGATTTATACGGTTCCCCTGCCAGATACAAGGCAAAGCGTCCCTCGCACAGCATTCCGGCAATGCTGGTACCGGCAGTGCCTACGGTGGTGTCGGCGGCTTCATCGGTTGGCTTGGTGGGCGTCAGCTCCGCAAGGCTTACCTCAAACAGCTCACTGCCGTCCAAGTCAGTCTCCAGCGTAATGTGATTGTCGTGCCGCTGGAACAGTGCCTTGTCGGAGGTCTGGGGCGTGACGGTGCTCACGGTGACCACCGCCTTGTCCCCATCGATGCGGGTGCGCCCGGCAGGCAGGGTGGTGATATCCCGCGCCATGATGTACTCGATCACGGTGTCCAGATTGTCGCTTACGCCCAGATAGTTGGGCAGGTTGTTCAGGGTATCGTAGATCATAGAAAAAGTCCTCCGTCTGTGTTGTTTCAGTTACCTGTATGGTATCACAGGTCAGGGACAGATGCAATATGTGTGCGGGCAGATGTCGCGAGCCGCGCAGAAAAGGAACCCGGGTCGCGGCTCCCAGCGGCTGCATCGTGCCTTGGGCGGCACGCGCATCCTGCTGGCCGCAGCCCCAACAGCTCCTCCCTGTTTCTGCCGCTGGCAGCGGTCGTCGCTGTTGCTGTTCGAATCCACCCGCCCTATAAGTTTAGCCTTGTTACAAAACAAAAACCTCAGCGTACTTGCATACGTTGAGGCTTTTTGGTGGAGCGAAGCAACCCAAATCCGAACCATTGCCCTCTGGGGCATCTTT
>OHCL01000787.1_pt1 | contig 10329 bp, 8 predicted proteins | sample 1577591 | NCBI WGS metagenome assembly OHCL01 (sample SAMEA3879549, study PRJEB24766) | human gut metagenome | biome: human-associated habitat; feature: feces | place: USA | collected 1985/1987
GTAAAGAGATAGCTCAGCATGACACCTATGATGCAAAGCGTCCAGGCAGGACGGGCATGGAAGAAAGGCACCAGATAATCGATACTGAAATCATTTGCCACCTTATCACACATCTTCCCCAACACCCCCAAATCCTTAGCACGGAAGAACGACCAAGCAAAGCATATATATAAATAGGTGATGAGCCAGCTGAGGGAATTGCCAGCCAGCGTACGAGGAAAGCTTATGCCCAACTGACGGCTGAAGAACTTATGCACCACAAGTCCGAAACCATGAAGAGCACCCCAGATAACGAACATCCAGGAAGAGCCATGCCATAAGCCTGCCACCAGCATGGTGAGGAAGTTGTTGAAATACATGCGCACCTTTCCCTTCCGGTTTCCACCCAGCGGAATATACACATAATCGCGGAACCAGAAGGAAAGCGAGATGTGCCAGCGATGCCAAAACTCGGTAACCGAGAGTGAGCGGTAAGGGAAATAGAAGTTGTCGGGTAGATAGAAACCCAGGATAGCTGCCACACCGATACTCATATCGCTGTATCCCGAGAAATCGAGGAAGATTTGGACAGGGTAGCCGAAGAGTGCTGCCAGATTCTCGAAACCCGAGAAGGTTTGCGGCGCATCAAACACCCAGTTGTTGAACTGTGCGATATAATCGCTCAGCATATTCTTCTTGACCAGTCCCAGCATGATGAGGAAGAGTCCTGTCCAAAGCATTCTGCTGGAAGCCTGTTCGTTTCGTTTCAGTCTGGGTATCAGGTTGGCGGCACGGGTGATAGGACCCGCCATCAGCAGCGGAAAGAAGGTGAGATAGAAGCAATACTCCAGGAGCGTTACCTCCATGTCAAACTTGCGCTTATAGGTATCTACCGCATAGCTGATAGCCTGGAAGGTATAGAACGAGATACCTACAGGCAGAGCGATAGACTGCAGGGAGAAGTTGGTGCTGAACATCTCGTTGACTACATCGCCAATGATGAAATTGGTATATTTGAAATAGCACAGCAGAGTCAGGTCTACAAGCACCACGAAGGTGAGCAGCGCCTTGCGCGCCTTCCCTTCATGCAGTCTCATTTCCTGGGTTACGGCATAATTGATGCAAGCCGTAAGCGGCAGCATCCACATCACCATTCCGTTCACCTTATAGGCAAAAAAAAGGCTGAAGCAGATGACATACATCATCATGGCTGTGCGCGAATAGCTCTTGAGCAGGGTATAAATGGCAAGGAAGAAGATGAAGAGCAGCGCAAACGGAATGCTGCCCATCATCAGCGGAGAATCTGCCTGATAAACAAACAGCCGCTCTATCCAATGCCACAAGGCACATATTTCGAATGTTGAATAATTCATTTGTCTGTTCTGAAGATATTATTTATTGAACTCTTTCTTATATGGAGTCTTTATGGGTTACATGCTTTACCGCTGGAACCGTCTTGTCAGCAGCAGCCGGAGACGTTTTTCCTGCAGTTGCAGGTTCCTTGGTTGCAGCAGGACTTTCTGTGGTTTCAGGCACAGTTTCCTCTACAGGCCTAGAAAGAGAATCCTTCTTCACAGCCGTACTGTCAGCCCTGTGTTTGGTTCCAGGAGGCAAGATGGTAATCTGTCTGTATCTGCGGTCACGCTTATCCGGCTTTTCCAAACGGAACGGATGCACACAATGCCCGCTATTCATCCACTCTACAATCTTATCCATCCACATGGCAGATGAAGCCATAGTCGGATGCCGGCCGTCTTTCTGGCGTTCGAAGGTAAGTTTGTAACTAGGATAATAGCCTCGTGGTCCCATCACCTCACGGAGGAGTTTGTTATATCCATTATCCTCACACCAGTTTGGCGGACCGATCCATATCGTCGGAATATTACCAATCTTGCTCAGGATGGCACGGATGCGTTTTTCACATCCCTTCATATCAGACGTATATAGTTCGTTACTGCCCAGACATACAAAGACATAGGTAGGTTTGATACGTTGGATATAATGCTGCAGGGTATCGGTAGTAGCCCAGTTTCTGGTGTCCGAACTCACCCAGGTAATACAGGTGAGCTTATGACCGTTCTTGTTGGCATAATCAGCCAGTCGCAGACCTAGATATTCCGACATCGAGTCGCCGAAGATCAGTACTCGCTGCGCCGCCGTATCCACGGGTTCCTTTATCATGCTGTCAGCCTTTTCCTCTTCAGCAAGTTCTGCCTCGCTTTTACCGGTGAGCGCATCCATTCCAATCTGTTTCAGCGGAATGTTTTCAGCCACTTGCTCTGGAATAAAGGCATAAGCCAGCAGTCCTCCAATGGCTATTGCCAGCAGGGCTATCATTTTCCAGGTTTCTTTCATTTTGTATCTTTAATGAGTTTTAGTTATTCTTTTTCTTATACATTCGCCCGACATTACAGCTGAAAGGGAGTGAGCACATTGAGCAACTTTCCGAAATCGGCCTTCGAGATGCGCCTTCCTCTCAAGCTGCGCACCTGCGGATAGTCTTCGAAATAGTTCTCCATCGTAGTATACCACTGATGAGAAACCACTTCCCTGACCGTCTTCAGTTGATTTTCGATGCGACGGGCAAAACTCGGATTCACTCTCGAGAGATAATGTCTTCCATCATTCATCTCGATGGCAAGCATCAGATAAATTTGCGGTCCCTTCTTCTCTTTCCTGCTTTTTACAGTTTCACTTACTTTCCAGCCCTTAGTGGATGTCGATACTCTGATATCCCAGCCATACTGGCTGTTGAGCTTATCCATCAGTCCCTTGAACACAATCCCGTGAGCCGAGGTATCTTTCAGTCCCGTATAACCGATGATGTAATGTATCATCTCGTGGAGCAAGACACTCTTTGCCTGTTTGTCGGTCATATCATAATAAGTAGACATGGAGAGCTTGAAATCGTAGAGCTTGGTGCGTCCCCATCTGAAGGCCCGCTTATAGGCAAGTTGCCCCAACCGAGTCTTGGCATGAGTAAGTCCGAGTTCAGGAACAGGCAGTTTTCCCCCGAAATATTCCTGGTCGAAACGCCTGAACCACTCCTCCATCCATTCTATTGTAACAATCATGTATGTATATTTATTCAATAATTATTCAGTTCTGTATATCAGATACTACAAAACGTTTGCAAAGATACAACTTTTTCTTTGTTTCTTTCAATATTTATCGAAAAATGAGTAACTTTGCACGCAAATTTACAACAAAAATGAACAAGACAGCACAGCATATCATAGATATTAAGAATGTGTCGAAAAGATTTGGCGAGAAAACAGCCCTCAACAACATCAATCTCTATGTGAGAAAGGGCGAATTTATGACCATTCTGGGTCCTTCGGGATGCGGAAAAACGACATTATTGAGACTTTTGGCAGGGTTTGAAACCGCCAGCGAAGGCATCATCACCATCGCCGGCAACGATATTACTAACCTTCCTCCTTACAAGCGAAATGTGAACACGGTATTCCAGAAATACGCTCTGTTCCCTCATCTCAACGTTTACGACAATATCGCCTTCGGTTTGAAGCTCAAGCACACACCGAAGGAAGAGATTTTGCCGAAGGTAAAACGTGCCCTGAAGATGGTAAACATGAGTGATTATGAATATCGTGATGTCAACTCGCTTTCGGGCGGTCAGCAGCAGCGTATCGCCATCGCCCGTGCCATTGTCAACGAACCTGAAGTTCTTCTCCTGGATGAACCGCTTGCAGCACTCGACCTCAAGATGCGTAAAGACATGCAGCTGGAATTGAAGCAGATGCACGAACGCCTGGGCATTACCTTCGTATACGTAACCCACGACCAGGAAGAAGCCCTCACCCTGAGCAATACCATCGTGGTGATGAGCGAGGGAGAGATACAGCAGATAGGTACACCAACCGATATCTACAACGAACCAGCCAATGCTTTTGTTGCTGACTTTATCGGCGAGAGCAATATTCTCTGCGGAACGATGGTCCACGACTGTCTGGTGAATGTGGCAGATACCGAACTGCCTTGTGTAGACAAGGGCTTCGGCTGCAACCAGGAAGTGGATGTCGTGATACGTCCTGAGGATATAGAAGTTTCCACCGATACCGCCCACGCCCAGTTTGTGGGCAAGATAACATCTTCTATTTTCAAGGGAGTACACTACGAGATGCTGGCAGAAACCGAGAAGGGCAATGAATTCCTCATCCAGAACTACAAGCATTTCGAAGTAGGTCAGACGATAGGAATGAGCGTGATACCCGACAATATTCACATCATGAAGAAGGAGCGCATCACCAATACCTTCGATGCAAAGGTAAACGGCGACGGAACAATAGAATTCCTGGGCTGCGAATACCAGATGGAGATTCCGGAAGAAATAAAGGACAAGATTCAGACCGATGAAAACGGAAACGAAACCATCCGGGTGAACGTGCCTTTCAACAAGATAGAACTCTTCGACAACGAGAGCGAAGGAACCTTTACAGGCGACATCAGCTTCATTCTCTACAAGGGCGACCACTATCATCTCACCATCGATACCGACTGGGGCGAGAAGCTCTATGTAGATACACAGGATGTATGGGATTTAGGCGATCATGTGGCTATCACCATTCCTCAGGAGAATATTTCGTTTGAATAAAAATTATTAATTCCTAATTATCAATTATAAATTGAACATTATCAAGTTTATCTCTTCGCGACAAAGCTGGTCGATACCTTACGCCATCTTTGCAGCGATATTTGTGGTACTGCCATTGCTTCTCATCGTAGTGTTCGCATTTACCGATGAGAACGGAGCCCTGACGCTCTACAACTTCCAGAAGTTCCTGGCACACCCCGAAGCCATCAACACCTTTGTGTATTCGATAGGCATCGCCTTTCTCAACACCCTGCTCTGCATTCTGCTGGGCTATCCGGCCGCCTATATTCTGACACAAACCAGGATGAAGTATGCCAACACCATCGTCATGCTCTTCATTCTGCCGATGTGGGTAAACATCCTGGTGCGCACACTTGCCACCGTGGCCCTCTTCGATTTTGCCGACCTTCCGCTGGGTGAGGGCGCCCTCCTGTTCGGTATGGTCTACAACTTCATCCCATTCATGATTTACCCCATCTACAACACCCTGCAGAAGATGGACCGCAGCTATATCGAAGCAGCCGAAGACCTGGGAGCATCGCCTTGGCAGCAGTTCTTCAAGGTCATCCTGCCCCTCTCCATGCCGGGCGTAGCGAGTGGCATTCTGATGGTATTCATGCCAACCATCTCTACCTTCGCTATCTCCGAACTGCTGACGATGAACAACATCAAGCTCTTCGGTACCACCATCCAGGAGAACATCAACAATTCGATGTGGAACTACGGTGCAGCCCTCTCGCTCATCATGCTTTTCCTCATCGGCGCCTCCACCCTCATCGCAGGTGATGGCAGTAAACAGGAAGGAGGTATCAGATGATGCAGTCATTATTCAGTAAGGATATGATGAAGAAAGTATTCTGCCAAGGATATCTCTGGTTGCTCCTGCTGCTACTCTACTCCCCTATCTTCATCATCATTATCTTCTCGTTTACAGAAGCGAAGGTGATGGGCAACTGGACGGGTTTCTCGCTACAGCTCTACAAGAATCTCTTTGCCGAAGGTACACACCATTCGCTCACAGCGGCACTGGTCAATACCGTAACCATCGCCCTGATTACCGCAACCGTATCCACGCTCTTCGGAACCCTGACAGCCATCGGCATCTACAACCTGCGCAACCGCTATGCACGTAACGCCATACAGTTTGTCAACAACATTCCGATACTCAACGGCGACATCATCATCGGTATCTCGCTCTTCCTGCTCTTCATCACGCTGGGCATTCCGCAGGGGTATACTACCGTGGTACTCTCGCATATTACCTTCTGTCTGCCATACGTTATTCTGAGTGTGATGCCAAGACTGAAGCAGATGAATCCGAACCTCTATGAGGCGGCACTCGATCTGGGCGCCTCTCCGATGCAGGCACTTCGCAAGGTCATCATCCCAGAGATATTGCCGGGTATGATTTCCGGTTTCATGCTTGCCATCACGATGAGTATCGATGACTTCGCCGTCACCATCTTCACGATAGGTAACGAAGGTCTGGAAACCCTCTCCACATTCATCTATGCCGATGCAAGAAAGGGAGGACTAACTCCAGAACTTCGTCCGCTGAGTACCATCATCTTCGTACTGGTACTGGTGATGCTGATTATCATCAACAAACGTTCTGAGAAAAATAAGAAGAAATGAGAATGAAGAACAAGATATTATTAGGAGTCAGTGGAGTAAAAGGAGTTAAGACCATCGTCTTTCTCTTTCTTAGCCTGCTGATGATTCTGCCGCTCTCTTCCTGTTACAACAAAGAGAACCGCGAGGAGATTCTGAAGGTTTACAACTGGGCTGATTATATAGATGAAGACGTTCTTGCCAACTTCCCGAAATGGTATGAACAGCAGACCGGCAAGAAAATCCGAGTCATCTACCAGACCTTCGACATCAATGAGGTGATGCTTACCAAGATAGAGCGAGGTCATGAAGACTACGACGTGGTATGCCCGTCAGAATATATCATCGAGCGCATGCTCCGCAAAGACCTTCTCCTACCTATCGACACCGCCTTCGGCAAGACGCCCAACTATATCAGCAACGTATCACCATACATTGTTGAGCAGATAGATGCCACCTCCAACAATGGCCGCATCGCCCACCATTATGCCGTGCCTTACATGTGGGGAACCTGTGGCATCCTATATAATAAGGTGCACGTACCTATAAATGATGCACAGACCTGGGGAACTTTATGGAACAGAAAATATCAGGGCAAACTCCTGATGAAGGATTCCTACCGCGACTCCTATGGCACCGCCCTCATCTGGGCACACCGCAAAGACCTGGAAGCAGGCAAGGTGACCATACCACAGCTGATGAACGACTATTCACCCGCTGCCGTAGCCACAGTAGAGAAAGAGCTGAAAGCTCTGAAGCCAAACATTGAAGGATGGGAAGCCGACTTCGGCAAGGAGACCATGACCAAAGGCAAAGCCTATCTCAACATGACCTGGAGTGGTGATGCCGTCTGGGCTATTGAAGAAGCCGGGAAAGTGGGTGTAGAACTGGGATATGAGGTACCGAAAGAAGGAAGCAATGTATGGTTCGACGGTTGGGTAATCCCTAAATATTCCCGCAATCCGAAGGCTGCCGCCTATTTCATCAACTATCTCTGTCAGGAAGACGTGGCACTCGCTAATATGGAGACTACAGGATATGTGAGCAGCGTGGCAGGCAAGAAAGTATTAGAAGCTATGAGCGATACTGAGGCTTATCCCCAACCTGTAAATCTGGCCTACTTCTTTGGCGAGGAAGGCAGGAATGCCCATCTCAACCCTATCATGTATCCAGACAGCAGCATAGTAGCCCGATGCGCCATGATTCATGATGCCGGCGATCATACTCCCGAGGTATTGGATATGTGGTCGAAGGTGAAGGGCGACAATCTGGGCGGCGGCATCGTTATCTTCCTGCTGGCCGTAGTCCTTGCCCTCACGGTATTCGTTGCCATCAAGAAGTATGAACATTACAAGCACAGAAGGCTGTCGAGAAAACACCGCAGAAGACATGTGGTAAAGGTAAAAGGGTAAAAAGGTAAAAAAGTAAAAGGGGGAAGAGAGGGGAAAAACCTATTTTATAGGGGAAAATGAACATTTTTTGAAGGAAAAGAGAAAAAAGTGCCGAAAAAATTTGGTAATATCAAATAAAAGCATTACCTTTGCACTCGCTTTTGAGACATAAAGCTTTTGGGTAGTTACCAGAGTGGCCAAATGGGGCAGACTGTAAATCTGCTGGCTATGCCTTCGGTGGTTCGAATCCATCACTACCCACTTTTCCCAAAAAATAACTCAAAAATTTAAGAGTCCGACTTTCGAGAGAGAGCCGGACTTTTTCTTTTCATATAAATCCTGAACAAAAGAAGAAGAGTAATATTACTCTCCTTCTACCTGCGTCTTTGGCCAGTTCACGAGATAGAGCATCTCTGTGGCTCGTGTAAATGCAGTATAGAGCCAGTGGATATAATCGGGAGTAAGCATTTCATCCGTCATATAGCCCTGGTCTACATAGACATGCGACCACTGTCCACCCTGCGCTTTATGACAGGTAACGGCATAGGCAAACTTCACTTGCAGAGCATTGAAATACGGGTCTTGCCGAATTGCCTTCATACGGTCTGCCTTCAGTGGTATGTCCTGATAATCTTCCTCTATCTTATGGAAAAGCTGTTCCTGCTGATCATGGGTCAAAGCAGAAGCCTCACTCGTCAAGGTATCCAGCAATACCGTAGCCTCCAGTTCATAATTATCATAATCGGGAAATTTCAACAGAAGGGTGGCAAAATGAAAGCCGTAGAGGTCGATGCGACGGCTCACCTTCATCACCTTCGCCCTATCTCCATTAGCCAGGAAAGCAGGAATCTCATGACTTGGAACTTCGTTACTTTGAACTGTATGATTAGCTAAAGTATTAAATTTTTCACTCTTCACTTTTCGTTCTTCACTTAATTGCCTTTCCTTTATCTTCTTTCTTTCTTCCTCCATCCAATAATAATTGTTCTTCACAATCATCAGCATGTCGCCACTCTCGAGTTCCTCTTCCCTATCAAGCACCATGTTGCGGATGCCCTGGTTGAAGATGTTGGCGCGCTTGTTGCTACGAGTCACAACAATGGTATCGTCCAGTCCTACATGATGATAACTGTCGCCAAGAGCCTCGATGAGTTCTGCACCCGGCATCTCCCTGATATCCGAGAAACCGGAGAAACGGATTTTAGGCAGTTGGGTAATGTCATCGTGGGTAATCATCTGGCGGATGCGGGTAGCATTAAAGAGAATACCCGACTGCTGACTCTGGCGGACTACCTCGTTCAAATCGCACTCATAAACCGACAGTCCATATCCCTGGAGCATCGCAGCAGAAAGGGCTGGTGATTCTTCCTCACCAACAGGAGGCAACTGTGCCTTATCGCCAATCAGCAAGAGGCGGTCGTTACGTCCCTGATACACAAAATGAATCAGATCATCTAGCAGACAACCGCTGCCAAAGGTGGTTCCGCCCAATCCCAGATTGGCAATCATCGAAGCCTCATCCACCATAAAAAGCGTATCAGTATAGAGATTATCATTGAGATTGAACTGTCCATCCACTCCGGCAAACGCCTTTTCGCGATAGATGCGGCGATGAATGGTATAGGCAGGCATCCCGCTGTTCAGAGAGAACACCTTAGCCGCCCTACCTGTAGGGGCAAGGAGCATCACCTTCTGGCGAACGGCACGGAGCGTACGGACGATAGCACCCGAAAGCGATGTCTTACCGGTACCCGCACTACCCCGGAGAATCATCACAGCATGAGGATTACTATCCGTCATAAACTGCACGAAAACATCGAGTGCCTGAGCCTGTTCTGGGGTTGGCGGAAAGCCAAATTGCTGTAATATCTGATATTTTAACTCTTCAATGTTCATATTTCGAAAACTTTTAGTATCTTTGCAGAAAATTTACTGCACCTATTTGCTGTGCAAAAGTAATAATACTTTTTGAAATGAGAAAAAGAATAAAGAATAATTATATTTTGGGAGCATGCGTCATCATCATGATGCTACTCTGTATTCTGAGTGTAAGCCAGCCCATCCGCTTCCAGAAAGCCATGGCTAGCAGAGAAGCAGAGGTGAAGGAGAAACTGATGCAGATACGTCAGGCTGAAGAGAAATACAAGGCGAAACACGGCGTATATACAGGAGATTTTCCGACACTGGTAAAAGGCAAGTACTTACAGGAAGATGCTCAATACATTCCCTATGCCGACGGTAAGAAGTTTACACTTGCTGCCACGGTTATCGTAGGAAAAAGCGGTAAGCAGATTCCGGTGATGGAATGTGGGGCCGGTTATGAAACCTTCCTCGACGGACTTGATGAAGGTTCCATCCAGCAGAAGATAGAGGAGGCCAACTATGCCGGCAACTATCCCGGACTCAAGATAGGCGATTTAACGACAGATAATAACAACGCAGGTAATTGGTAACAGATATGCAAATAAAAGGTAACAACATTCAGCAAGCACGACTCACCATCCGCGTGAGCAGAAACACCCTCAGTTTTTCGGTAGTTGACCGTGAAGCTGAGCATCAGCTCATCTATGAACCTTATACTGTAAAGAGTGGTGTTTCGATGGCAGCCAACTTGCGTCAGGCTTTCAAGGAGAGTACTCTCCTGCAGCGGGGATACCAGAAGGTACGCGTATATCTCGATTCGCCTATCCTGCTGGTTCCTATCGAAGAATTTCATGAAGAGGATATCGATGT
>OHCL01000789.1_pt1 | contig 10316 bp, 6 predicted proteins | sample 1577591 | NCBI WGS metagenome assembly OHCL01 (sample SAMEA3879549, study PRJEB24766) | human gut metagenome | biome: human-associated habitat; feature: feces | place: USA | collected 1985/1987
CAAATTGTGTTACCATATTGTTTTGTATTAAAATGAATGGTAACAATATAAGATGTGTGTCAAGAATGGGAAATCCCCATTGTAAGCCTTTATGCTTGCAATGAGGATTCTATCTTGTCAAGTTGAGCGAATAGTTCTTCAACCTTTGCAACGATGCGGTATTGCTCGGAAAGCGGTGGCAGCATAACATTAATAGGATAGACTGTTTTGCCAGAAATTACAGGTTGTGCTGTTGAATTTGAATATTGCTTCAAATCATATTGCTGCAAAAGATAATAGAGGAATTTTGGTGTATATACGTTTCCCATTATTTTAGTAACAAAAGCATTATCTGTTACCCATATTTTATTATTTACATAATGAACAGAACCACAATAAAACCCCACACGTCCGATTATGATATTTATTCCATCTACATTGTAAGATTCATTATACCCTGTGATGCCGTTTCCTCCATAAATTGGGTATTTACCTATTCTATTGTCTCGAACTTTAATAGCATCACCTGATTTAATCACAATTGTGTTTCCTAATGTCGTTTCACACCATCCCTTCGGCAGCTTGCCATATTGGGGGGTATCACAAGTGATTTCAGCCTTTGAATTGATGCGTTTGAGCAGTTCGCTGGCTGGCTCGTCATTCGGGTCTTGCGGTACGAGTTTGCCGTGAATGGCGAGGTCGAGGATTTTACTCTTGACCCGCTTAATAGCTATTTGCAATTCTGCTTTTCCATTATCTATGACATCAATAATATTCAGCCAAGAACCTAACTCATTTACAATACGATGTTGTTCATTTATTGGAGGTATCGATAAAGCTAATTGTGAAAGCGTAGTACCATTTACGTTAGGCTGTCCAATACCTATAGAATCTCTTTGTATTTGTTCCCAATAGAAACCAGATTCAAAGAAATACTTTACATACTCTGGAAGAATTTCATTGAATGTTTGTACTCGTATTAAATAAGAAGCATATATTGCTTTATCTTGTAGTCCTTTTACAAGATAAGATTTACCTACAGTTGCACCTGTTCTTGCAAACAGAATATCTCCATCGCTGATTAGATATGCATTTGCTTTATGTTCATCATAATCAGTATATGGGACTGTGTTCCAATCAACTGCGTTATTTTTAATATCAGTTATTCTAAGCAACTTGTATTCTCCTTTGCTTTTCGCGGATTCACTTACACCATACAAAATGGATTTAGAAATTTCTCCAACCGTCGTCCACACCCACCCCTTCGGCAGTTCAAAGGGATAATGCGGCTTATCAGAAGTCTTTGCAGACTTCTTTCCCTTCTTAATCTTTCCCTCTTTGATGAGTCTTTCCTTTTCAGCACGGATACGTTCGAGCAGCACCGATGCTGGCTCATCGTTGGGATCTTGTGGAACGAGCTTGCCGTGAATAGCAAGGTCGAGTATCTTTTGTCTTAATGCTTTTGTGTCCATTATTAATTCGTCTATTAATTTTAAGATTTATCTTCTTTTGAGAAGAACTGACAGAATTCCCTTAATTGTTGTTGCATTTTTTCTTGCGGAATTAAGATACGCTTATATTCCGCCACCATCGTAGGACTCATGCTGCGACTCATAGCATATTCAACAACAACCTTGTCCACATCAGGACATAAAATGATGCCAATAGAAGGGTTCTCGTTGGAACGTTTCACATCACGGTCAAGAGCTTCAAGGTAAAACTCTAATTGACCAAGATCTCGAGGATGGAATTTGGTTTTCTTCAATTCCACTGCAACAAGTGCCTGGAGACCGCGATGAAAAAACAGCAAGTCTGCCTTATAGGTAGATGCACCAACGGTGAGCGGATACTCTTGGTCCATAAAGATGAAATCTTTACCTAATTCGAGAATAAATTGCTTCATATGCTCTATTAATCCATTCTTCAATTTGCTTTCATTGTATTTCTTTGGCAACCCAAGAAAATCTAAAAACACAGTGTCTTTAAACATAATAGGAGCATCAGGATATTGCTCTAATAATCCCTTCGACATATTACTTTTATTTCCGAGAAGATTGGAAAAAGTATCATTGTCAATACAGCGCTGCATCTCTCTTTTTCCTAGTTTTTCTTTATGTGCATAAAGAATATAGAATAACCGCTGTTCATAACGCTTACAACGACATAGTATTTCTATATGGTTAGTGAACGTTGTCAACTCCAAAATTTTAGGCATTTGTGCAGCCAGTGGCTGCACAAATGCAGCAGCACCATTTTTTGATTGTATTGCCTTACTTTTCGATACTAATTGTTTTACTTCAATTTGTGCAGCCATTGGCTGCACAAATTCTGCATCAAGATACTTATTTACTATCGTAGTGAAAGTTTCCGTAGAATATTCATCATAGAACATCACCATATTATATATGTTTCTTCTACTATATCCTTTTATCTCAGGATGTTGAGAACGGATATATTCAGATAGTTGGGAAATAACCTTGCTTCCCCATTCCTCACTTTTTAACTTCTTGGAAACATAGGCACCTACATGCCACGCTGTGAGCAGCATCTCCTTATTGACAGCCATAGACGCTTTACTTCGATGCTGAACTATCAGATTTACGACTTCAGTAAACTGCTGTTCGATGTTAGTGTTTATCAAACTTTTGTCCATTTTATACCTCCTTTATTCCACTCAATAATTTCTCCAACTCGCTTACGGCCTTGCTGATATTCATGCTCTGTTCCTTGATGTTTGACATCAATTGGCTCAATGGTAAATCTTCAGTATCATTACCCTGTTTTATCCAAATGATATCAAGACTTGTCTTGTCACGAGCCATGATTTCATCAATGCTATACTTGCGCCATCTGCCAGATGGGTTCTTGTCTGCATCATATGTCTCTTTGCGGGCATTGATGTCCTCAGCATGATAGCAGGTTACAAAGTCATCGAGGTGGTGACGCTCTAACTTGTTCGTAGCCAAGGTGTGTTTTACACCAGTGCGATAGTCGTAGAACCAAATATTCTTAGTTGGCTGTCCCTTGGTAAAGAATAGCACGTTTGCCTTTACTCCCTGTGCATAGAAAATGCCTGTAGGTAAACGGAGAATGGTATGGAGATTGAAATCCGACAAGAGTTTCTTGCGGATGGTCTCTCCTGCGTTGCCTTCAAAAAGAACATTGTCTGGTAGGACTACTGCTGCACGTCCGCCAGTTTTGAGCATCAGCATCATGTGCTGAAGGAAGTTGAGCTGGTTGTTCTTTGTTTCGACATAGAAGTCTGGACGATTGATTTCAACAGAACCGGCAGGGCGTGTGCCAAATGGAGGGTTGGCAAGGATGACATCCACCAAGGTGGAAGGTTCTTTCTCCAAAGAGTCCTCGCATACGATAGGGCTGTGGTCTGTGCCTATACCATGAAGATAAAGGTTCATGGAGGCAAGTGTAACCACAAGTGGGGTGATATCATTGCCATGTAACGCTTTGTTGTTCAAAAAGTCCAATTTATCACGATTCTGGCTTTGTTCCTTCATGTAATCGTAGGCAGCAAGCAAGAAGCCACCAGTACCACAGGCGGGGTCGCATACAGTCTCACCAATTTGGGGTTGCAAGCAGTCAACCATAGCTTTAATCAGTGGACGTGGGGTAAAGTACTGACCAGCACCACTTTTTTTATCTTGACCATTTTTCTCCAAGATGCTTTCATATATAGCACCTTTTACATCACCATCCATGATGAGCCATTGCTCTTCATCTATCATAGTGATTACCTTCTTAAGATAGACAGGTTTGTCAATCTTGTTTTGTGCTTTGGTATAGATGGTGCCGATGAGGTCATCTTGTTGACTTAATAGTTTGAGTGTACTCTCATATTGCTTTACGAGATCATAGCCATCCAAGCCTGTCAAGTCTTTCCATCTATACCCAACAGGTATGGATGAATCCTCTCCAAAGAGTTCCATATTCTCGTCATCCATCTTTAAGAAAAGAAGATAGGTGAGTTGTGTGATGTAATCTGTAAATCCTACTCCGACTCCTGCTAATGTCGTAGCAAGATTCCATACCTTTTTTGTGAGCGTTTGCTCAGTTGTTATATTTTTAGCCATATCTATATACTATGCAGTTGTTCTTAATACTATAAATTTATATACGGAATCCAAAGCCTCGTCAGCTTTCTTCATGTTTCCGAAAGCTGCAATCAATTGGGCTGCATGGGTGACATCGTTCTTCCTTATCTCTCGCACGTTGCAGGCTCCATTGGCTGCGATGTATTCCACTATCTTGCCTATCAAATCTTTCTGCTTCGCTGTTATATCCATCTGTTTTCGACCATACCAAAGATTAAACATACTTCGAGCCGTAGGATAGGCACTTTCCAGTTTTTCTGTCTGATGGTAAGCGAAGCGTACCAGTTGGATGATGTTGGTAAGAGCCTCCGATTCTTCCTTCCTGGTCGTGCGGCGTACTTTATCACCATATACGATGGCGTATGAATTCCATAAGAGCTTTTGTGCAAAGCGGTTGTTCTCCATCTTCAACTTGTTTTCCAAGTCTTTCAGCATGGAATAGGTGATAGGTTCGCCCTCGTTATTATATAGAATGCGTAAAGCTTCTATGTCATCACTGTGGTCGCAGCAATATTGCTCAAATGCATCTGTGGTACTTTGAGCCTCTTCTATAGAGAAACCTTTGGATATGAGCGTATCTTCTCCTGGCATCAGCGTGTTGACAAAACCAGCTGCAAGAATCAGTATGTACTTACAGACATTGGCATGATTAGCTATCGGAGATACCAAACCCTTACGTTCATTGTTAGGTTCATTGATATCTACGTATGGTGGCAATTGTGGCTGGTGATCAGGATCGAGAGCATTATAGATGCGTTGAGCAATTTCCAGCATGTCATCATGAGCGATGCGGACAAATTCCTGTCGCTGTGCATTATCTGCCTTATTGTAAAGTCTGGATAATGTGGCAGCAAGCCGCTTGAGGTAATTGTCTGGCAGATTTCCATGAGCGATACGTTCCAATAGTTCTTTTAATGTGATGGTCTCTGTCTCTGGACCTTCATACTGACCTGGTATGATATGCTCATGTTCGGTTACTCCTACTGCATCAACAAGGAAGAAACAGTCTTTGCTTATTGCATTAGGTGTCACGTTGCGCAGCTGTTCATCACCTATTGTCCGGACTCCACGACCTTTCATCTGTGTATAGAGGGGAGCTGAAGCCACATCACGCATAAACATCACGACTTCCAGAGGCTTTACATCTGTTCCTGTTGCCACAAGAGTACAGGTTACGGCAATGCGAAAGTCCTTGTCGTTACGAAACTGGCGTATCAGTTCATTGCTATCTCCTGCTGAATAGGTTATCTTCTGAACAAAGCGGTCGTCCGTGCGTCCAAAAACTTCTTTAGCAATTTGAACGATATTTGTTGCATGGTTCTCGTTGAGGGCAAAGATGAGGGTCTTTGGCAGATAGTCCATGTTAGGCTCTCTTTGAGGGTCATTGAACATTTCTGTATAGACAGCATCACGATAAGTGGAAAGAATAAGTTTTATCTGGGCAGGGTTGATGATGCTTCGATTTAACTCTTCTTTCGTATAAGTCTTCGTTTCCTTTGTGCTTACGGTTTTAACTTCACCAGTGTATCGAGTCTCAACTTTGGTTTTCTGACCTTGCATAATAGCTCCACCTTCTTCTGTTACCTTTGTTCTGATTCGATAGATGCGGCTATCGACGTTGACACCATCTATGACTGACTGCTCAAGCGTATAGTTTACAACACGGTTGTTGTTGAAGAATGCCATCGTTTCTGGAATTGGTGTCGCTGTAAGACCAATAAGGCGAGCTGTATCAAAGTATTCTAGCACCTTGCGCCAGTTGCCATAAATAGAACGGTGACACTCATCTATAATGATAAGGTCGAAGAAATCGTGTGGTAAGTTTGGGTTGTCTGGTAATGTTACTTCACCATCAGCTGTATCTTCATCGTCATCATCTGTATCCGTAATCTCTTCTCCTTTTAAGAGTGAGAATAATCTTTGTATGGTACAGATAACCACATTGCTGTCTGTTGGTACTTCTGCCGACTTCAACCTGTTGACTGCATAGATAGTATTGAAGGCATCACCAGTTTCCGTAAGGCGGAATGTGCCAAACTCTGTTTCTGCCTGTTTTCCGAGGTTATTGCGGTCAACAAGAAACAGAACACGACGCATAGGAGTATAGCTAAGCATGCGATAGGCCGTGAGACATGCCGTATATGTTTTGCCGGCACCAGTAGCTAGAACCATCAATGCACGATTTTGCCCTATACGGAAGCTCTTCTCCAATTCCGTGACTGCCTCATATTGGCATTCTCGCAGACCTTTCTTATTCAATGTAGGAAGCCCGGCAAAAGGGTCGTCTATACCTAACATCTTTACTATTTCCTTAGGAGTAAGAATGCGGCTGATAGTTTCCCATTCTGAAGTTTCACGATGTCTATAATCAAAAAACTCTATTTCCTTGCCATTTGATTTAAAAAGGAAAGGCAAAGGTTTTTGCCAGGCTTGATAACAGTCAGGTACACTCTTTGCATATGTGATAGCCTGTTCACTCACAATATTGGAAGAAATATTAATTTCTTCTCGTTTAGCTTCGAGCACACCGACAGCTTTCCCATTGATAAACAGGAAATAATCTGCTTCAAGATTGCCTTTGAGCAATCCCTCACGAATAGCTACGGCTGAGATGGTAGGCTCGTATTCATCCCGATTGACAACCTTCCATCCTGCATCAGCAAACCATTGGTCTATTTTGACTCTTGCTTTTTCTTCTGGCGTCATAGTTTTGTTACCTATTATTTTAGTTACAAAGATAATGATAATATTTCACTTGACCATTTATATGATTCACTATTTATACTTTTTTGTCTTTTCCGAATGAAAATAAGTATAAGGGATAAAGGGAAAGTGCATCTTTCTTCATTATATTACAGGAAACGTTTTTCTAAAACTATTGCCACTATTGCCACACTTCAAGTTAACCAATTGTTTTTTAGCTATTTAAGCGTTGCAATAAGGGCATTTTCTATTATCACCTATTGCCACCTATTGCCACACTCGGGCGAAAAACGGGGGATTCTCAGCGAAAAAGCAGAGAAATACTTATTGTTTTCGCAGAAAAACATTAAAAAAGTGGAGAAAAAGGCTTGCGGTTTCGAACATTTTTTTGTATTTTTGCAACCAACAGGAAAAATTCCTGCCGATTCCACCTAGAAGCTTACGACTCCTGTGAAACCACTTTTTACACATTTAACCCCAAAACCAATGACACAAGCAGATTTAGTCAGACTCTACTTCAACAAAGAAAGTGCTTACAACTCATGGGACTATTGCTTCAACCAGCAATGTCCACTGGCTCAGGAATGTGCACACTATCTGTCCGTAACCTACAAAAAACCGGAACAGACCAAAGGCTACGCCATCTATCCCGATGCCTACCATGACAACAAGTGCGAACATTTTCTGCAGCTACAGATGATGAAAATGGCATACGGCTTTATGAATATTCTTGAAGAACTGAAACGTAAAGACGAAGCCACTTTCAGAGTACACATGACTTCCTACTTCGGAAGCAAGACTTCATACTATCGTTATAAATTAGGACAGACAGGACTCGTACCCGAACAGCAGCAGTACGTGCTGAAATGGTGCCAGCAACATGGTTACACCAACATGAGGTTCGACCGGTATGTAGAAGAGGTTAACTATTAACAGCCGCACGCCGATAAAGATTTTAACCCACGTACATGGTCACTCGTACCCGTGCACATGAGTATCCGTACCCATGTACACGGGTACGGATGACCAACACGATGAGCACGGATGACCGAGACGACGGGCACGAGTACCCGGCATAGTCGGGCACTCGTGCCCAACGCCTTGGGCAAAGCTGGGCAAAACCATCGGCAATCCTAAGTATCACCCTATCAATAAATTAACAGAAATATGAAGTTTACTATTACAAGAATCAACAAGCAGAACAAGTTGATGGTCAGTTCGAAAACCGTAGAACGGTTTCTGGAGCGCATCGCTAAAGATGATGCCAAACTGAGTGTCACCAATTTCAGAATGAGTGTGCCGCTCATGGAGGCCGACTACCAGTACTACAAAGGCATCAAGGAATGGCAGCACGTTTATCCAGCCGCAGAATTCAATAAGGATGAAAGCGGCAATCTCGTCTTCCTGAAATCAAACGGACTGGTGATGCTCCACTTCATCAATCTCATGTCGGAGCAGGAAAAAGATGCCGTCAAGAAGACGGTCAGTCTGCTGCCGATGACCTTCGCCGCCTTCGAAGGAGCCGACGGCAGAAGCCTCATCGTGCTCGTAAGCATCTGCAACGAAGAAGGAAAAATCCCGACAAAAGAAGCCGATGCCGACTTACTCTACCAGTCTGCCTGCGAACAGGTAAAAACGCTCTACCAGTCGCAGGTACAGGCAACCATCAAAGCCGAAAAACCATCATTGGCATCCAACTTCATGCTTACGCTGGATGCCTCTCCTTATTATAACAGTAAGGCAGTGGCGATGCGCATCTCCCAAAATATGAAGAAGGTAGCCTCAGCCCCTAAGAATGTAGACGATCTGAAGACATACGATGACTATGAATTCCTCTACCGCAAGGCAGCAGAAGAGACGAAGGAAGAGATGAAAAAAGCCAACATCTCATGGCAGAACGATGAAGACCGGTTCCTTGCCGGTTTCTCAGCCATCGCCATCAAGCTCTGCAACATGGGCCTCAGCGAAGAAGAAGCTTTCATCCATATCCGCCGCAACAACTGGGGACATGTGACAGAAGAGAAACTCCGCCAGATAGTGGGCACCGCTTACGATACCCATTCCAAAGACAGGAAGACGGAGAAATCAGCCTCAGGCAGAAAAGGCCGTGCCGATATTCTGCAGATGATCAGATACCTGGAGAGTCGGTACCAGTTCCGTTACAATACCGTGATGAAATATACCGAATACCGCCCGAACAATTCATGGGTTGGCGATTTCAGACCGGTGGATGCCCGTGTGCAGAAAAGCATGACGCTGGATGTTCAGATAGCCGACATCCACGTAAGCATCAAGGATGTAAGGAATTTTCTAGAATCAGACCGCATCAGAAACTACAGTCCAATAGAGTCCTATCTCTATGACTGTCTGGGAAAATGGGACGGCAAGGACCGCATCCGTGCCCTGGCACGAACCGTACCCACCAACAATCCTCATTGGGAAAACTGGTTTTACACCTGGTTTCTGGGAATGGTTAACCAGTGGCGCGGCATGTATCGCCGTCAATATGGCAACAGTACCATGCCGCTGCTCATTTCCAAGCAAGGTTACAACAAGAGCACCTTCTGCCGCCGTCTCATCCCTACCGAATTATCGTGGGGCTTCAGCGACAATATGATTCTCTCAGAAAAGCATCAGGTTCTGCAGGCGATGTCACAATTTCTGCTCATCAATCTCGATGAGTTCAATCAGATTTCACCACAGGTGCAGCAGGGATTTCTGAAGAATCTGCTGCAGTTGCCAACGGTGAAAATCAAGCCGCCATACGGAAGTCATGTACAGGAATTCCCTCGTCTAGCCTCCTTCATCGCCACGAGCAACATGACCGATATTCTTTCCGACCCATCCGGCAACCGCCGTTTCCTGGGAGTAGAACTGACGGGACCTATCGATGTGAGTGGCAGACTGAACTATGAGCAGCTTTATGCGCAGGCGATGCAAGCTCTGGAGCGTGGCGAAAAATCCTATTTCGACGCCAAGGAAACCGCCATCATCATGCAACATAACAGACAATTTGAGCAGATTCCCCCTATCAAGCAATGTTTTCTGCAGGTTTTCGAGCCTGCAAGTACCCCAGAAAATGGCGAATACCTGATGGCAGCCGCCATTTTCGACATTTTGAAGCAGAAATTCGGCTCTTCTCTCCAGGTTTCGAGCATACAGAAATTGGGCAGAGAGCTTCAGAATATTGAAGGTTTGAAGAACCGAAGAACAAGATTTGGTACTGAGTATCTGGTAGTTAGGAAATAACCTGCTCACCTTCCATCTCATTCCCTCATAAAAAAAGCGTGGCAATGCGTGGCATTAGGTGGCAACAGAAATACCGCTTACTGCCACGCATTATTCGCTTATAATCAGAGAGTTAAATCAAAGGTGACAGATGTGGCAATAAAAACAGAAAAACATTTTCGTATAAGAATCATAAAGGTAGGAATAAACTTCTTTTTACTTTACCATTCGCATGTATTGGCAATTGTGCAGAAATCATGAACTTCATTATGCGAACTCATCCACTTCATTTCACGA
>OHCL01000790.1_pt1 | contig 10314 bp, 10 predicted proteins | sample 1577591 | NCBI WGS metagenome assembly OHCL01 (sample SAMEA3879549, study PRJEB24766) | human gut metagenome | biome: human-associated habitat; feature: feces | place: USA | collected 1985/1987
ACACCCCGGCAATCTTGTCAACACTTTTTGACATCTTTTTTCCAATTTCTTTGCGCGGGGGTAAATGCTCCTGTTTTTCTCCTATTATAATAACCTCCTTTTCTTGACAAGGCGGCGGGTAGAACGTATTATGGAGTCATTCCAGTATCCTGTATTATGTAGCTATACTTATTATATAAAGGAGAAGCACCATGTCCTGTGTCAACATCCGCGGCTGCCGCATCGGGGAGGGCCGCCCCAAGGTCATTCTGCCCATTGTGGAGCGCACCGAAGCTGCTATTCTGGAAAAGGCCGCGCAGTTTTCAACCTTGTCGGCCGATTGTGTGGAATGGCGGGCAGACTGGTTCGAAGGCTTTCAGTCCCCCGCTGCCATTGCCCGCTGCGTACAGAAACTGCGGGTCACCCTGCGGGACAAGCTTCTGCTGGTGACCTTCCGTACCAAGGCAGAGGGCGGCGAGCAGGCGCTCTCCCATAAGGAATACCTTGCCTTTCTGCGCCTGATCCTCGACACTGACTGCGCCGACCTGCTGGACATCGAGTTCTTCACCGCCGGGGCAGACCTGCCCGCACTGATAGAGCAGGCACATTCTGCCGGGGTGGCGGTAGTGTGCTCCAGCCACGATTTTGCCAAAACCCCGCCCCGGGCAGAACTCGTCTCCCGCATGGTACAGATGCAGCAGGCCGGAGCCGACCTGCCCAAGCTGGCCGTAATGCCCCGGTGCCGCAGCGATGTGCTGGAGCTGCTGGCCGCCACCGCTGAGATGGCAGACCATCACCCGGAAACACCGGTCATTACCATGAGCATGGGGGCGCTGGGCGCGGTGAGCCGTCTGGCCGGGGAGACTTTCGGCTCTGCCATGACCTTTGCCAACCCCGGGCAGGCAAGTGCCCCGGGGCAGGTATCGCTGGACATCGTAAATGAAGTGCTGGATGCACTACATTTGTAACCAACAAATCGGAATTGATATAAAAAAGGAGGACACATAGATGAAAACAGTAGTTCTTTATAATATTATTTCTTTTATCATCATCGTTGCTTTGATTTTTGTCTTAAGGATTGTTAGTAAGAGTAATTTAAGACAAAATCAACAACTTGTTATTAAAGTCATTGCAATTATTTTAATTGTTTGTGTGATAGCGTTCGTGCTTTTTATTGATGCAATAGCATTTGGCATTATAGGACCAGTTCCAAATTAACAATTCCAGTTTGTCGCACATCCTGCCCAAAACATAAACCGGAACGATCTTCCCTTTTTCGGGTGGATCGTTCCGGTTTTTATGTTATATTGAAAATCGTTTTATGCCAGCTTGGCTTCCAGACGCTCACGGATGGCCTTGATAAAGCCCTCGCTGTCTACGGCGGTGGGGGTGATGCCCTCTGCCAGACCGCACAGGTCCTTGGTCATGATGCCCTCGTTCAGAGTCTGCAGACTTGCGGCCTCCAGTGCTTCGCCAAAGTGCACCAGCTCCGGCAGGTTGTCCAGCTCGCCGCGCTTCTTGAAGGCGCCCGACCATGCAAAGATGGTGGCCATGGGGTTGGTGGAGGTCTTTTCGCCCTTCAGATACTTATAATAATGGCGGGTGACGGTGCCGTGGGCGGCCTCGTACTCGTACTTGCCGTCCGGGCTGACCAGCACACTGGTCATCATGGCCAGCGAACCAAAGGCGGTGGAGACCATATCGCTCATCACATCGCCGTCGTAGTTCTTGCAGGCCCAGACAAAGCCGCCCTCGCTGCGGATGACACGCGCCACGATATCGTCAATCAGGCTGTAGAAATAGGTGATGCCGGCAGCCTCGAACTTTTCCTTGTACTCGGCATCGTAGGTCTCCTGGAAGATATCCTTGAAGGTGTGGTCGTACTTCTTGGAGATGGTGTCCTTTGCGCCGAACCACAGATCCTGCTTCACGTCCAGTGCGTAGTTGAAGCAGCTGCGGGCAAAGCTGCGGATGGAATCGTCCTTGTTGTACTGACCCTGCAGCACACCGGCACCCTCAAAGTCAAAGACGGTGGCACGCTGCTGGCTGCCGTCTGCGCCGGTGAACACCAGCTCGGCCTTGCCCGCACCGGGAATGCGGAACTCGGTGCACTTATACACATCGCCGTAGGCGTGGCGGGCGATGGTGATGGGCTTTTTCCAGTTCTTGACCACCGGCTGGATGCTGTCGATCATAATGGGTGCGCGGAACACGGTGCCGTCCAGCACAGCGCGGATGGTGCCGTTGGGGCTCTTCCACATCTCATGCAGCTTGTACTCCTCCACGCGCTGTGCGTTGGGGGTTATGGTGGCACACTTGACCGACACGCCGTACTTCTTGTTGGCGAGGGCGGCATCCATGGTCACCTGATCTGCGGTGGCATCGCGGTTGGGCAAGCCCAGATCGTAGTACTCGGTCTTGAGGTCCACAAAGGGGAGGATCAACTCGTCCTTGATCATCTTCCACAAAATGCGGGTCATCTCGTCGCCGTCCATCTCCACCAGCGGGGTCGTCATCTTGATCTTTTCCATAGCAGGGTTCCCTTTCCTCTATTGGTTTTGTATTTTATGCCCCATGCAGGGCGTTCCGGTTATTTGCGGTAGGCGGCTGCCAGCTTTTCAAAGGCGGGCAGGCTGCGCTTTACCTTTTCGGTGTCGATGCAATAGGCAAGGCGCACATAGCCCTTTACCCCAAAGCTGTCGCTGGGCACCAGCAGCAGATCAAATTCCCGGGCTTTCTGACAGAAGGCGTTGGCGTCCTCTTCCAGTGCCTTGGGGAAGATATAGAAGGTGCCGCCCGGGCGCTCCACTTCAAAGCCCAGCGCGGTGAGTTTTTCGTACAACAGTTCCATGTTGGTCTGGTAGACCGAAAGGTCGCTGGTCACCTTCTGGCAGCGGCTGACCGCCCGCTGGATGATGCTGGGCGGGCAGTTATGGCCAGTAAAGCGGGAGATCTGGCTCATCATGTCCACAAGGATGTCCTCCCCCTCGCACCCCGGGCGCACCGCCACATAGCCCAGACGCTCGCCGGGCAGGCTCAGGCTCTTGGAGTAGGAGAAGCAGGTCAGGGTGTGGGGGTAGAACGCCGCCGGGTAGGGCACAGTCTTGCCATCAAACACAATGTCCCGGTAGGGCTCGTCACTGACCAGAAAGATATTGTGTCCGTACTGGGCGCTCTTTTCGGTCAGAATCGCCGCCATGCGGGTCAGGGTATCGGCAGAGTAGACCACACCGGTGGGGTTGTTGGGGGTGTTGATGAGCACGCAGGTGACCTTTTCGGTCAGCATCTGTGCAAAGGCATCCAGATTGGGCTGGAAGGTGGGCGTCTGCGGCGGCACCACCCGCAGCACTGCGCCGGTGCCCGCCACATAGGGGCCGTACTCCGGGAAGTAAGGCGCAAAGGTCAGCACCTCGTCCCCGGGCTGGGTCACCGCCCGGATGGCGTGGGCGATAGCACCCGCCGCGCCGGTGGTTGGGAAGATGTGCTTTTGCGCGTAGGGCAGGCCGAAGGTCTCGGTCAGATGCGCCGCCACTGCGGTGCGGAAGCCCGGGTCGCCCTGACTGGGGCAATAGCCGTGCAGGCTTACCGGCTCTTCCTGTGCCAGCAGGGTCTGCATGGCTTCGGTAAACTCCGGCGGGCAGGGCACGCTGGGGTTGCCCAGTGAATAATCGAACACGTTCTCGCTGCCGATCTGGGCAGCGCGCTGTCTGCCATACATGAAGGTCTCGCGGATGACGCTTTTGTTGTTCAGCATGGCGCGGTAGGTCTCGTTCAGCATACTACTTTCCCTCTGCTTTCCTTATATCGCAAAGCCTGTGCGGGGCGGCTCCCCCTCATTTATGAGCCGCAGCCGTATAGCTTTGTTCCAGCTTGATGATGCAGTTATAAGTGGGATCCTGCTCTTTGATGAACTGCTCCATCTGGGTCAGCAGTTCCACCTTGTCCCCGGCATAACCCGCGGGGAGCACCAGATCGAAAAGCACATTGGTGTGGGTCTTGCCCGGCACGATGCGCAGGTCGTGCAGTGAGAGCGCCGGGTCCAGCTGGCGCAGCTTTTCGGTCAGACGGCTGCGCAGCACCCCCACAGCGGCGTCCGAGGTGACGATGGGGTCATAGTGGATGGTCACCATCAGATGGTCGTTTTTCATAAAGTCCCGCTCGATGTTGTCGATCAGGTCGTGCGCTTCCAGCGGGTCCTGCTCGGCGGGCAGCTCCACATGGATGGACGCAAACTGATGGCCGGGGCCGTAGTCGTGCACCATCAGGTCATGTACGCCCAGTACGCCGGGATAACCCATCACGGTCTGTTCGATATGCTCCACCAGATCCTCGCTGGGACTTTCACCCAGCAGCGGGCTCAGGGTATCCATCACCAGCCCCCAGCCGGAGATCAGGATGAACACCGCCACGCCTACGCCCATCAGGCCGTCCAGCACGTCCCAGCCGGTCACCCGGCAGAGGATGGCAGCCACCAGCACGGCAGCGGTGCTCAGCACGTCGTTGCGGCTGTCGGCGGCGGTGGCGATGAGGGTCTCGGAGGAAATGATACGTCCGATGGCACGGTTGAAGCCGCTCATCCACAGCTTGACCAGAATGGACACCACCAGCACCGCCACGGTCAACCAGCCGAACTGCACCGGGGTGGGGTGCAGCGCCTTGGTGACCGATTCCTTCAGCAGGGAGAAGCCGATGCCCAGAATGGTCACGCTGACCACCAGCCCGGCAAGATACTCAAAGCGGGCATGACCGTAGGGATGCTCGGCATCCGGTGCCTTGGCAGCCAGCTTGAAGCCCACCAGACTGACGATATTGGAGGAAGCATCCGAAAGGTTATTCAGTGCATCGGCGGTGATGGCGATAGAGCCGAACAGGGTGCCCACCACAAACTTGCCAAGACAGAGCAGGATATTGCACACCATGCCCACCACACTGGCCAGATTGCCGTAGGCGGCACGGACGCGGGGGTCCTGCGGAGAATTGGGACGGCGTATAAACAGACGAATCAAAAGCTGCGTCATAAAAGCTCCTTTCAGGCTGCGCATTTTCAGCGCACCCAATGTCCTTCTAGTATAGCATTTTACTTTATGGTTTTAAAGGCGTTTCAAAAATTTCATCCCATTACGCCGGATATCAAACCGGGTTGCCGCACAAAAAGCCCCGGCGGCCATGCGGTCGCCGGGGCTTTTCGGAGATTTCGGGACTGTCTGTTCACAGTCTCTTGTAATTAAGGAGGAGTGCTCAGGTTTTTATCACAGGATCGGGCTTTCAAGGTCGCCAGTATCAGCGATGCCGTGCTTCTCGGCGTAGCCGGTCAGCATCAGGGTCAGAGCGCCGTCACCGGTCACGTTGCAGGCGGTGCCGAAGCTGTCCTGCAGGGCGAAGATGGCCAGCATCAGAGCAGTACCGGCGTTATCGAACATCAGGACACCGGTGATCAGGCCCAGAGAAGCCATGACAGTGCCGCCGGGCACGCCGGGTGCGCCGATAGCGAAGATGCCGAGCAGCAGGCAGAACAGGATCATGGTGCCAACGCTGGGCAGCTTGCCGTACAGGATCTTGGAAACGGTCATGCAGAAGAACACCTCAGTCAGCACAGAGCCGCACAGGTGGATGTTTGCAAACAGGGGGATGCCGAAGCTGACCATGTCCTTACGCAGCACCTTGCTCTTGCGGGCGCACTCCAGCGCCACACCCAGCGTAGCGGCACTGGACATGGTGCCGACAGCGGTCAGGTAAGCGGGGCCGTAGTGACGCAGCACTTCCCAAGGATTCTTGCCGGAGTAAGCACCGGCCAGCAGGTACAGCACAGCCAGCCAGATGTAGTGACCGGCCATAACGATGACGATGATCTGCAGGAAGGCGGGCAGCTGATGGGTGATGGTGCCCTCGTAGCTCAGGCCGCAGAAGGTGGCGGCAATGTAGAAGGGCAGAACGGGGATGATGACCTTGCTCACGATGTCCAGCACGATGTTCTGGAACTCGGCCAAAAAGTCACAGGTCAGCTTGCTGTTGGTCCAAGTGGCTGCCAGACCCACCAGAACGCTCAGCACCAGAGCGCTCATGACGCTCATGATCTGGGGAATGTTCAGCTCAAAGACGACGCCCGGCAGCTCGCGCAGACCGGCAACATTGTTGTCGATGGACAGGTGGGGGATCAGGCCGTAACCTGCGCCCATGCTCATGAAGGCTGCGCAGACAGAGGACACATAGGCGATGACGATGGCCACTGCCAGCAGATGGGAGGCGTTTTTGCCAAGCTTTGTAATGGACGGGGCAATGAAGCCGATGATGATCAGCGGCACACAGAAGGTGATGAGCTGACCCATGATGTACTGCAGGGTCACCACAACGCCCATGGTGCTCTCGTTGAACAGCTGGCCAAGGATGATACCAACAAAAATGCCCAACAGAAGCCGGAATGGCAGACTATTGAATAGCTTTTTCATAACTTTAGTACCTCTTTCTTTTTCCCCGGAAAGGGGCTGGGTGGGGAGACTTATTCCGTCTCCGGGAGGTGTTTGTTCAGCATCAGATCAAGGATCACGCTGTCGCTGGTGCCGTGGGTGCTCAGGGTGGCAAAGTTGTCCAGCGTATACTCCACATTGTGCTCCACGATGCCATCGGTGCTCTGCACCCGCACACCGCGCACGCCCATGGCAGCTGCCTGACAGGCGGCGTTGACGCAGGTGGAGATCTTCAGTGCACAGTCGGCCTTTGCGCCGTCGCATACCATGCCGGTGATGTTGCCCACCATGTTCTGGATGGTGCAGCATACCTCATGGTAGCCGCCACCCAGCAGATAGGCAATGCCGCAGGCTGCGCCGGTGGCAGCAACCGTTGCACCACAAAGGTTGCTCAGACGGCCGAATTTAGCCTTGATGCGGATCGCGATCAGGTTGGAAAGGGTCACGGCGCGGAGCATCTTCTCCTCGTCGATGTCCAGCCAGCGGGCAGTTGCCACCACAGGCATGGTAGCCGTGATGCCCTGATTGCCGCTGCCGGAGTTTGCCACCACCGAAACCGGTGCGCCTGCCATGCGGGCGTCCGCACCGGCAGAAGCGATGACCATGGCGTTGGTGGTCAGGTCGCGGGTCATCAGACCCTTGCGGCAGTTCAGCTCCAGATTGCGACCGATAGCAAGGCCGTATTCCTTGGAAAGACCCTCGTTGCTGATAGTCGTGTTCACCTGTACGGCGCTGCGGATGATGTCGATGGGGTCGTGCAGGGGGTCCAGCTCCTCAGTGCAGTAATCCCAGATGGAGCGGACGGTCAGAAATTCTGCGATCTGCTCCGGGGTCACCACATCGCTATCCCCTGCTGCGGCGGGGTCGGTGTGCTGCTTGTCCAGCGTAGCTACGCCGTCCTGCTCCACCAGCACCACGTTGGTGTGCAAATCCCGCACCACCGCGCGTCCGGTGTGGCCGTCAGAAGTTACAAGCACTTCAACGTAGAGCTTCTGCGGCACCTGCGCCACCTCTACCTTGACCTTGCCTGCCTTGACAAGGGCTGCGGCTTCCTCCATCTGCTCCCGGGGCACATAGTTCATGACCTCCAGCAGGTGGACGGGGTCGCCGCCTACGGCACCAATGGCGGCGGCGTAATCCATGCCCTGATACGAGGTGCCCGGAATGCCTGCCGACATGGTGTTTTTGATAATGTTGATGCTGGCGCGGACGGTCACGGCCTCTACCCGTGTGCCGCCCGCCTTGCGGAGTGCTGCGCCCGCCTCTGCGGCGGTGAGAGCGACTGCGCCGGGCTCCGTACAGCCCGTGGCCAGCTCCATCTCACTGTTCAGGATGCGAACGAACATCTGTTTATCCATTTGGTTCACCGTTTCTTTTCTTCCCGTGCGGGGGAACTTACTTTACAGCAATGCACTCGATCTCCAGCGGAGCGTCCTTGGGCAGCTTGCCCACCTGCACCGCGCTGCGCGCGGGGTAGGGCTGCGCAAAATACTCGCCGTACACCTTGTTCATCTCTGCAAAATCGTTGATGTCCGCCAGAAACACCGTGGTCTTGACCACATTGGCCAGCGTCATCTCCTGCTGTGCCAGAATGGCCTGAATGTTCTTGAGGGACTGTGCAGTCTGGGCGGCGATGCCTTCCGGGATCAGGCCGGTGGCCGGATCGATGGGCAGCTGCCCGGATACATAGACGGTCTGCCCCGCAGCGATGCCCTGCGAATAGGGGCCGATGGCAGCGGGAGCATTGGGGGTAACGATCACCTGTTTCATCCGATTTTCTCCTTTTCCATTTGTTAGGGTGTATCTGAAAACAAAGAAAATGACGAATATTTCGCAAGCACAAGCGGGATTTAAGGCAAATAGCCGCAGGAATCCTTTGTGGATTTCAAGGCTGTTTAACGCAAAATCCAGCTGTGTTTGTAGAAATAGGCTAAATTTTCGACTTTTCAGATACCCCTTAGGAAGGGCTGTCCTTCCCTTGCTGACACTATCCTAACGCAGTGAGAATATTTTGTCAATAATATTTTCTTATCGTGAGAACAAATTGTCGCGCATGACAAAAACTCCAGAAAAATGTCATCACTTTGACGAAACAATGGATACAACGCACCTTCTTATTGTAAAAAACTGTCATTTCTGCTATGATAGCAATAGAACACGCGTGAGAATTTTTTCTCACGCGCTCCAGCAGTACAAAAGAGGTGAACGGGATGGATGCAAGACTTGAGCCTTATCGCGTAGTGGTATCTTTTCTGGGGGAGGCGCTGGGTCCGGACTACGAGGTAGTTCTGCACGACCTTACCAGTGAGGACGGCACCATTGTTGCCATCGTCAATAACCACATCAGCGGACGCACCGAGGGTGCGCCCCTTTCCAACATGGCGCTGCGCTTCATTCAGGAGCGGATGTATGAAAAGCAGGATTATCTGGCGGGCTATCAGGGCGCTTCGCAGGCCAAGGGGCGGCTGCGCTCCTCCACCATGTTCATCAAGGATAACGGCCAGCTCATCGGCATGCTCTGCATCAACTTTGATGCCAGCAAGTACAGCCGCATCGCGCAGGAGCTGCTTGCCCTCTGCGGGGCGCACACCGAGCCTTCCTCCACCGGCATCGGGGTGGAGAACTTTGTCAGTTCCCTGCCGGACGCCGTGCACAACGCCATTGCCGAGGTGACCGGCAGCGCCGGGCTACCGCCCGACCGGCTGACCATGGAAGAAAAGATCCGCATCGTGGAGTCCTTGCACCATGCGGGCATCTTTTATATGAAGGGTGCCGTCAGCGAGGTCGCCGCCCAGCTGGGCTCCTCGGAGGCCACCATCTACCGCTATCTGAGCAAGCTGAAGTGAGCTGCGAACGAACTGCTCCATGAAAAAAAATCGCCCACTTGAGCGAAGAGGGGCAGTATCTTTGTGCCAATTGCCACGGCTATGAAAGCCTTTTCGAATTGCAAAATGATTTTTCAGTTGCTATACTGGGCTTATCAAAATTTTTTCGGGAGGATGCCGCAGTGACCGCACAGACAATGCAAATCGGGAACAGACCTTGCCGCATTTACGGCGAAGCCCATGCAGAATACCTGCTGCTCCAAATGACAGGCGAACATGAGTTGCAGAGCATGGACCATGAAGTGGCGGCTATTGCACAAAGCAACCGAAAGTATCTGTTTGCAGCCGTTCCGGTGCAACATATAAAATACGATAGATGCCCTGTCGGGCTTGCAACATGGTCACTTGATATTCTCCAGCATCCATGCTGCTATTGAGATAGGCAGCGGAGATACCGATTTCCAACAGGCTATCCACTTGGTCTTTCATCAGCGAAATCAGCGGAGAAATGACAATCGTCAAGCCGGAAAGCAGCATGGCAGAAAGCTGATAGCAGACCGATTTCCCTGCTCCGGTCGGCATAATGCCCAGAACATCCCGACCCTGCAAAATCGCATCCACAACTTCTTCCTGTCCATCCCGAAAGGTGGCGTGTCCAAAATACTGTTGGAGTGCTTCGTGTTTGTCCATTTACGACTTCTTTGCAAGTTTCCGCAGTTCGTCCGGTGTAAAAGTATACTGCTTGTGGCAGAAATGACAGGTCACTGTAATATCTTCGCCGTCTGCTGCCATCTGTTCCAGTTCCTGCTTTCCAAGGCTGACTAAGACCCGTTCTGTCCGCTCCTGACTGCAATCGCAGTGATAGGAAACCGTTGCTTCATCCAGAAGATTCGGCTCTAATCCATCCAGCAACCGCAATGCAATTTGGTCGGGTGTCATGCCGTCTGTCAACAGCTTTGTAACGTGTGGCAAGCCCTGAATATTCTTCTCCAGCTGGTCAATACAAGCATCGTTTGCAAACGGCAGCACCTGAATCAGATAACCGC
>OHCL01000802.1_pt1 | contig 10188 bp, 14 predicted proteins | sample 1577591 | NCBI WGS metagenome assembly OHCL01 (sample SAMEA3879549, study PRJEB24766) | human gut metagenome | biome: human-associated habitat; feature: feces | place: USA | collected 1985/1987
ATTCAACGAAATTCTTCAGGCTCGTATCGCAATCAAGCATAAGGATTTCGATAAAGCCAAGAAAATGCTGGGCGGTGCATTGGCTAAATACCTGACTGATGAAAATGCAGCGGCTGATTTGGCGCAGGCTCTGAAGATTGCAATTAACTCGGTATATGGTCTGACCTCAGCCGGATTTGAAAATCCGTTCCGAGATAATCGTAACAAGGATAACATCGTTGCCAAACGAGGGGCCTTGTTTATGGTCAACCTCAAGCACGCTGTTCAGAGTCAGGGCTTTACAGTAGCGCACATCAAGACCGATTCGATCAAGATTCCAGACGCAACACCTGAGATTATCAAATTTGTGACCGAATATGGCAAACTGTACGGGTACAACTTTGAGCATGAAGCAACCTATGACCGTATGTGTCTGGTAAACGATGCAGTTTATATTGCTCGATATGCTACGGTTGAGAAGTGCTGCGACCTGTATGGGAAAAAGTACATCGACTCCGCAAAAGATATTTGCAAGGAGAACAAGAAGCATCCGTATGCATGGACGGCGACTGGCACTCAGTTCCAGATTCCTTATGTGTTTAAGACGCTGTTCAGCAAGGAGAATATCGAGTTCGAGGATATGTGCGAAACGAAATCTGTGACGTCCTCGCTCTATCTTGACATGAACGAGGCTTTGCCGGATGTAAGTGCCCTTGAAGCGGAAAAAGATAAACTGTGGAAACAGATTACCGATTCTAAACGCATGACTGAGCCGATGCCCACTGAATGTGAGCGTGTCGAAGAACTAACGGACGAAATCGCCAAGGGTCACGACTACCACTTCATCGGAAAGGTTGGGCAGTTCTGCCCGATTAAGCCTGGCTGCGGAGGTGGCATTCTGCTTCGTGAGACTGAAAACAAGAAGACCGGTGAAAAGGGTTACGCTGCTGCTACGGGTTCTAAGGGCTTCCGCTGGCTTGAGTCCGAGATGGTCAAGCAGCTGGACAAACAGGGTGACATTGACCGTGGTTATTACAACAACATGGTAGACGAAGCAGTCAAGTCTCTGTCTGTTTATGGTGACTTCGAACGCTTTGCTGCGGACGAACCGTATGTTTCGGATAACACACCACCGTGGTTCGGAGCTGGCGAGCCTCATGAGGACGATACTACGCCGTTTGATGTGAGGTAATGCTTATGATTTTAATTCTGTTAATTGCTGTGTTCATTTATATTTTGTGCACGGCTGATTCCACCGAGTCCTGTATTCCAAATGAGGAGTGCAGGACTTGTCCATTTCCATGCGATAAACGCAAAAATTGAAAGGAGAAACTAATTATGGCTTACAAAGCAGTAGACAACATTATTATCGAGAACGCTCGAATCATTTTCCGCAACTTCAAGGGCGAAGAGTCTAAGTACAATCGTGCTGGCTCCCGCAACTTCTGCGTGGTCATCGAAGACCCTGATATGGCGCAGAAGCTCATTGAGGATGGCTGGAATGTTCGTGTTCTGGCTCCTCGTGATGAGGACGAGGCTCCTCGCCATTATATTCAGGTGGCGGTTAGCTTCGACAACATCCCCCCGAAGGTTATCATGATTACTCGTCGGGCTAAGACCCAGCTGGATGAGGAGTCTATCGGAACTCTGGACTTCGCAGAGATCCGCAATGTCGATCTGACGATTCGTCCCTACAACTGGGAGGTCAATGGCAAAACCGGAGTCAAGGCGTACCTTAAGACGATGTATGTCACTATTGAGGAAGACGAATTCGCTGAAAAGTATGCCGAAACTGAGGGTCCTGAGGAGATGCCCTTCTAAAGGTGAATAGGTGCCAGCTTAGTACATGTCTGGTTAAATGTCCAGTAAGGTCTCGATTAGGTGTGCACGCCTATGATGGTAAGAGGAAACAGCCTATTTCCCTTTAGTAACCGAAAGGAGGTAAAGCCATGTTGTGGCAGAAAAAGAAGAAACGCAAAAAGGCTACCAAGCCTAAAGCAGTTACTTTAGTTGCTCCTCAGCAGCCGGTGGAAGAGATTCCGCAAACGACTGAGCCTGAGGAAAAAGAAGAAACGCCAAAGCAAAAAAAGCCCGCTGGGGAAAAATACAAAAAGGTTTTGTCTCCGGAAAAAGCTTTCTTAGATGCATTCGGACGATTGACCAATCGACATCGGGCTTGGGATGTTTGGCGTGACTTCATCACTATGTTCGCTTGTTCGCTATCTAATCCTCTCGATAAGGAGCACCGGGATAAGCGAGAAGCGTTATATTTGGAAACCATCAAAAAATACAATAAGCAGGAACAAGAGGTGTTTCCTGAACTGGCTGCTCAGACGGTCTTGGCTTTGGAAGAAAATCTGGAGCAGGACTTTCTGGGCAGCATTTTCATGTCCCTTAATCTTGGTGATGGGCATAACGGTCAGATCTTTACACCGTACCATGTCTGTGAATTGATGGCAGAAATGACGATGGATGATGTCGTAAAAAAGGTAGAACAGGACGGTTATATTTCAATCAACGATCCTTGCTGCGGAGCTGGAGCCACATTGATTGCTGGAATTCATGCTGCAAGGAAGCAATTGGAAAAAGCAAACCTGAACTACCAAAATCATCTTCTCATCGTTGCACAGGACATCGATGAAACGGTGGCGCTTATGTGCTATATTCAGCTTTCACTTTTGGGTGTAGCAGGATATGTAAAGGTTGGAAACTCTCTGACAGAACCGATGACGGACAACGACGACAAAGAGAATTACTGGTTCACTCCAATGTATTTTTCTAATGTCTGGGTGCTGCGTCGGATCTTCGGAGGGCGCTGATGGCAGGCATATCACTTCGAGACTATCAAACAGATGCTGTTGAGAGAATGAAAAACGGCTGCATTCTCTGTGGCGGTGTCGGTAGTGGCAAATCCAGAACAGCTTTAGCTTATTATTACAAACAGAATGGCGGTAAGCTCGGCACAAAGAGTTATATTCGGATGCCGGGTACGCCAAAAGACCTGTACATCATCACCACGGCGAGAAAGAGAGATACTTTGGAATGGGAGGGTGAGCTTTCGCCCTTCCTTCTCTCTGTTCACGCGGAAGTCAATACCTATAAAAATAAGGTCGTCGTTGATTCCTGGAACAATATCGGGAAGTATGCAACGGTTACAGACGCATTCTTTATATTTGATGAGCAGCGTGTTGTCGGTTCAGGTGCATGGGTCAAGGCTTTTCTGAAAATCGCTAAGTTCAACGAATGGATTCTTCTATCTGCTACCCCAGGGGACACATGGGAGGATTATATCCCCGTCTTTGTAGCAAACGGCTTTTACAAAAACCGAACCGCTTTCAAAGAAGAACACATGGTCATGACTTGGGTAAACGGAAAGTATCCAAAAGTAGACAGATATTTAGGGGTAGGACGACTCATCCGACTTCGCAATCGCATTCTTGTGGATATGGATTTTAAGCGGGAAACCTGTTCGCACCATGAGGATGTTTATGTCAATTATGATGTTGCGAAGTATAAAGAGACAAGTCGTCTTCGCTGGAACCCATATAAAAACGAGCCGATTGTCAACGCCGGAGAACTCTGCTATGTATGGCGACGCATCGTAAATGAGGACGAGTCCAGGCAAATCGCTCTAATGGAGCTGTTTGAGAAACATCCTAAAATGATCGTCTTCTACAATTTCGACTACGAGCTTGATATTCTGAAAAATCTCTACTATGGAGAAAATGTTGAGATTGCAGAATGGAACGGTCACAAGCATCAACCGATCCCGACTTGCGACAGTTGGGTGTATCTGGTTCAGTATACTGCTGGAGCCGAAGGTTGGAACTGCATTAGCACAGACACCATTGTGTTCTACTCGCAGAATTACTCCTACAAAATTATGAAGCAGTCAGCTGGGCGAACCAATCGCTTAAATACTCCGTTCAAAGATTTATATTACTACCATTTGAAATCCCGTTCCGGCATTGATTTGGCTATCAGTCGAGCGTTAAGCGAAAAGCGGAATTTCAACGAAACCAAGTATGTCGGCAGCTATAAACCCAAAGCTGCCTGAGAAAGGAGAAAAGATGATAACAATTGATGTCGCGGAGTATTGCTCTGCTTGCATGGACTTCGATCCAGATGTTCAACGACCGCAAAAAGCATACGGAATGAGTGAAGAGATCGTCATATCCGACACGGTCATTCGATGCTCAAATCGAAATCGGTGCAAAAACATTGAGCGATACCTGAGAAAGAAGGTGACGGACGATGGCGTTGGCAAGACTGACGAAGCAATGCCGTGAATGTCCTTTTGTCGAGACCTGTGAGCACAAGGAAGTGGAAGCATTGGGATATTTACCAGAACCGATTATGACAGATGCCAAAGTCCCGGTTACTGCTGATATAGCAGCTCCCAACAATACCAACAATTCAGACAGAATGAATACTGTCGCTTATAAAATCGGGCAGGCTATCGCGCTGGTAGTTTGTCTTTGTGTTTCTAGCATCGTCATTGCTTTAACTGTGAAGTGCATCCTGTGGATTTTGTAAGGAGTTTTTGCAGATGAATGAAGAAAAGGAAGTCTATTTTGACCAGTATTGCAAATCTTGCAAATACCACGGTCTTGAAGAGTCCAAAGACCCGTGCAATGACTGTCTCGCAGAACCCAGCAATACAAATTCCCACAAACCGATGAACTATGAAAGCAAAAACAATTCTTGATGCCGAGAAAAAGGATGCGATTGATATTGCAACGGAACTTTGCTATAGCGAAGAAGTCAAGAGAAAAATTGCACAGGCAAAATCTGTTTACGAAATTGGTCGCATCCTTAAACAAGCACGGCTCGATCAAGAGTGATATTTCTGAAAGGAGAAAAGAAACATGAATCTTGAGGAGTTCAGAAAGGCACTTTCGTCAGATGCTACTGAAGAGAATGCACAACTGAAAAGACAGTTGTCAGACCTTCAGACTGAATACCATGAAAAGCTTTCAAAACTCGAAAATGAAAACGATTCACTTAAAGAAAGTTGTCGGGTTTTATGCAATCGATGCTTTACCCTTACGAGAGGTGTTACTTGTCTATTTTGTGGTCTCGATTACCCCTGCCCTCATATGCCGGGGCTTGAGGAACAGGTGGCTATGGCTCATAAATTGAGAAAGGAGATCGAAAAAAATGGCTAATGGGTATCGTAATACTCTTGTTCAACAAATAAAAGACGCAGGTCAAGAACTTATCAACCGAGCTGAATCGATGGTGCATCCCGAAAATGATTTAATCACTGATTTTTCCATAGTAATCCATTTCGAGCAGCATGAGGTACCTACAATCGACTACACAACCAGCGTGATAAACAAAGTTGCTTGCGATCGGGTTATCTATCAGAAAGGAGAATCCAATGTCTCAAAAATATGATGAATATCTGGAAAAACACAGGCAAGCTGTAAAAAAGGCTTATCAGTGGATTGCTGCTTATATTCCAGAACTGACAGATGTGGAGGCAACTCGAAATATTGAGTTCCATGATATGTCGAAGAATACGCCAGATGAGTACACGCCTTATGACAACTATTTCTATGGGGAGCAAACCCCAGCAATCATCGAGGCGTTTAACCGGGCATGGCTTATGCATATCCACCGAAACCCCCATCATTGGCAGTATTGGGTCTTAATCAACGACGAACCTAAAGAAGGAACTATCCTTATCGAAATGCCGTATCCATACATTATTGAGATGATCTGTGACTGGTGGGCATTCAGCTGGATTAAAGGCGACCTTTCCGAAATGTTTGCCTGGTATAAAGACCATGCCGATTATATTAAGTTACACAATAACACTCGTTCGATTGTAGAAGAAATTCTGGAAATGATTCGGACGAAGCTTACGGAGGTAGAAAATGCTGAAAATTGAAAATGCCGAGATTATGGGCTGGGAGCACGCCATTCGTGGTATGAGGAACCCTAAGAACTCGTGGGTGAAGAGTGATAGCGAACTGTGTAATCCTCTCGGAAATTGTTTCTTTGCGTGTGATCAAGCCGAATGCGAGGTAAAAGATCATTTTCGTATCGGTCCTAACGACCTCGACCTGATGACTCGTCTTCGCAACGCCGGAACGGATCATCGGAAGTTTATGCGGATGATTGTGATCTATGTGGATCTGACTGCCCCGTTATACTGGTGGAAGGAGTTCGATACCTACAAGGTAGGGACGGTGGCTAATTCCTGCTCTACTATGCACAAGATTGCGGAGAAGGAGTTTATGTTGGAGGATTTTGGTCACGAGCATCTCATTGATTATGATTTATATTCTTGTGATGAGGTTGATGGACCTGTAATCAATGGTGCTCCCCACGTTGGATGTGGTGGGGTTCAGTTACTTAATCTAACAATTAACGTTCTCAACTATTACAGGAATAAGTATCTTGAGACCAAAGACAAAAAATACTGGTGGCAGATAATCCAACTCCTCCCCTCTTCTTACAACCAGAAACGAACAGTCATGCTCAATTATGAGGTTCTGGCCAATATTCATAAGGGCCGGAGGAACCACAAACTCGATGAGTGGCATACTTTCTGTAACTGGATCGAGAGACTACCTTATTCTGAGCTTATTACGGGTGAAAAGAAATGACGGATCTCGGACGGGAAGAACTTATCTGCAACAAATGTGGACGCCCCGATTATCCGAAATGCAAGGAAACGGTTTGTGAAGCCTGGAAATACCACAAATCGAAAAATTAACATTTTATGTAAGAGCTGAGGTTAAACCTTGGCTCTTATTTTTTGTGTAAAGGAGAAAAACATGCTTGCCAGAGAAGCGACAAAAGCGGATATTCAGGCTGTTCGTGACCGTCTGCGGGAAGCAAAAGAACAACGTCAGCTTGATATTCAAATAAACCAGGCTATTGCACTGGTAAATCGTAATCACAGGAGGAAAAAATATGACGCCGAACGACTATCAGCAGGCAGCTCTTCGTACAGCCCCAGGAGATTTACCGCCTGAGAGACTTCTGCTCAATGGCTTAATGGGACTGAACGGAGAAGCCGGCGAAGCAATTGATATTTTGAAAAAACATCTGTTTCAGGGGCACGAATTGGACACTGCACATATGGCTAAAGAGCTTGGAGATGTGGCTTGGTATCTCGCTGTAAGTGCAAACGCCATTGGGTATGACCTTGAAACCATCATGCAGATGAATGTGGACAAACTGAAAGCCAGGTATCCGGACGGTTTCGACGCTGAACACAGTCTGCATCGCAATCAGGATGATATTTAAGGAGGGTTTTCTATGAATGAACGATTCGGAGAAAAGGTAAAAGCTATTTTTGATAGTATTACCGTTCTTCAAGCAAAGGACAGCGACTTGAAACGAGATAACGCCAACATCAACGGTGACTCCCCTATGGGGGCTATGCTGCAATATGGTGCCAATACCGCCAAGGAGTACAATCTGGAGTATTTGATTAAACCTGCAATTGCAGAACTTCACCGCGATGGATGGATTCATATACACGATCTTGACTTCTATGCATGGACGACGACCTGCACGCAGATTGAGCTTCGCAAGCTCTTCAAGAATGGATTCAATACCGGACACGGTCATCTGAGAGCACCAAAAAGCATCGGTTCGTATGCTGCTCTGGCTGCTATTGCCATTCAGTCGAATCAAAATGACCAGCATGGCGGACAGAGTGTCGTGGACTTCGATTATGCTATGGCCGAAGGTGTCCGTTACACCTATCAAAAATATCTGAAAGAAGGCTATGAGATTTGCGAACGCCTCAACGATCTGAAAGATAAAGCATGGATTCTCGACTATGCTATGGAAAAGACCACCCGTGATACCTATCAGGCTATGGAGGGGTTCATTCATAATCTGAACACCATGCATTCCCGCGCCGGCGCTCAAGTTCCATTCAGCTCTATTAACTATGGCACGGATACATCTTGGGAAGGTCGTCTTGCTATTGAGCAGCTTCTGCTTGCTACAGAAGCAGGACTCGGTCATGGTGAAACACCAATCTTTCCGATTCAGATTTTCCGTGTCAAAGAGGGAGTCAACTATAATCCCGATGACCCAAACTATGACCTGTTCAAACTGGCGATGAAGGTCAGTGCAAAGCGGCTGTTTCCTAACTTTGCTTTCATTGACGCTCCATTCAATCTCCAGTATTACAAACCCGGTCATCCTGAGACGGAGGTGGCTTACATGGGTTGCCGTACTCGTGTAATGGGTAATGTTTATGACTCGTCTCGTGAGATCGCTCCCGGTAGAGGTAATCTGAGTTTCACTTCTATCAATCTCCCAAGGCTTGCTATTGTAGTTGACGGTGATATTCCTCAGTTTTTCAAACTGCTCGATGGAATGCTTGACAAAACCATGCAGCAACTTCTCGACCGATACGAGATTCAAGCGTCAAGAGTAGTTAGAAACTTTCCATTCCTCATGGGAGAAGGCGTATGGATGGACTCTGACAAGCTTAGACCGGACGATAAGGTTGGAGAGGTGCTGAAACACGGAACACTCTCTATCGGTTTCTGTGGGCTTGCAGAGTGTCTTGTGGCATTGACAGGGCATCATCATGGTGAAGATGAAGCATCTCAGGAGCTTGGTCTGCGAATTGTAGGTTATATTCGGAACTATTGTGATGAGAAAAGCAAGCAGTTTGGTATGAATGTAACCTGTCTTGCTACTCCTGCTGAAAGCTTAGCCGGACGCTTACTTAGAGCTGACCGAAAAGAATTTGGTATTATTAAGGGTGTTACCGATCGTGATTACTACACTAACAGCTTTCATGTTCCGGTCTATTATCATCTCCCGGCACTTAAGAAGATTGATATTGAAGCTCCGTATCATGCTCTTACTAATGCCGGTCATATTTCTTATGTAGAACTGGACGGTGATCCGACCAAAAACCTTGCAGCTTTTGAACGGGTTGTAAGACACATGAAAGAAGCCGGCATCGGTTACGGAAGCATCAATCATCCTGTAGACCGAGATCCTGTCTGCGGTTATAACGGAATTATCAATGATACATGCCCCTGCTGCGGACGGAGCGAGGTTGATGGAGTTCCGTTCGAACGCATTCGTCGCATCACTGGATATTTGGTCGGAACTCTTGATAAGTGGAATGACGCTAAGCGTGCGGAGGAGCGAGATCGTGTCAAGCATGAAGTTGATTCGAATTTCGGGGATTGAGCCGGAGTCCATTGTTGATGGAGAAGGAATCCGGTATGTGGTATTCACACAGGGTTGTCCTCATCATTGTCCCGGCTGTCATAATCCTCAAACTCACCCGTTCGGTGGCGGAAAACTCGTGTCGATCGAAGATATACTCGATGATATTTCAAAAAGAAAAAATTGGATAGACGGCATCACCCTTTCCGGAGGTGAACCGTTCTGTCAGATTTACCAGTGTGCTCTGATCGCTGAAAAAGCTCATCAAATGGGGCTCAGCGTTTGGTGTTACACTGGCTATCTTTTTGAAGACTTGTACAAGCAAGGCATCGAGCTTCTTGAACATATTGATGTGCTCGTTGACGGTCCGTTCGTACAGGCTGAAAAATCGTTGGAGCTTGATTTCAGAGGAAGCCGTAATCAGCGAGTCATTGATATTCCGGAAAGCTTGAAAGAAGGCGTAGCGATCTTGAAACAAACTTAGAAGAAAGGAGTACCTGCATCATGGCGAACACTACTAATCCTCGACGAAATGCCGAAGGATATCCTGACCCGACCGCTTACGAAGCCCTCAAGAATATTGATCGTGAAGAAGACGAAAGATTTCATAGACTGCTGCATACACTGTTTTACTTGTGCGAGTTGGCTGGCTTTGAGATCGAAGGTCGGATTATTCTGATTGATAAACGGAACGGACGGGTTTGAAGATGAGAGAAATGAGTCCGTACATACTTGAAAATTGTGTAAATTTTAGCCCACTTTTGTTTGGCGGATTCGGGCAAAAGCCCACTTTTGAAAAAATTTTTGAGCGTGTACGGACAATTTTCCTGAAAAAAGCCCAGAAAAAGTGGGCAGAAGCCCGGTTTTGAAAACCAAAAGTGGGCAGAAAAATTCGGAGGCATTTTCTGAAAATGGCACTTTTTGAGCGTTTTTTGCCCCAAAATGGCCGATTTGCGCCGATTTGAAATTTTTCTTGTGAAAAAAGCCCACTTTCCCACTTTTATTTCTTATTTAATTGTGATAAAAAGTTTTAATAAATATATA
>OHCL01000803.1_pt1 | contig 10184 bp, 10 predicted proteins | sample 1577591 | NCBI WGS metagenome assembly OHCL01 (sample SAMEA3879549, study PRJEB24766) | human gut metagenome | biome: human-associated habitat; feature: feces | place: USA | collected 1985/1987
CTGAAATATAAGTTTGCAATAATCCGTTCATTTTTTGTGGCATAATTGTTACTCCTTTCCAGAATTATTTCACATTTCTCTCTCTATTATATCCTCTGATTCTTTATTCCACAATATTCTTTACGATTTCTTCCTGATCCCACTCACAATCGCATAAAACGCCGGGAATAATACACCGACAACCGGCCAGATGATCCATGTTCTGTCCCAGTCATTAGTTGTAAAGCTCCATGCAAGATAAATGGCTGTGGCGATCAGCCAGTAAACAGTTACCGGGCCAGACATCTTTCTATTTTCATGTTTTTTCTGTCTGGTGTAATCTTCTTCCTCCAGAAGCTGGTTCATCGCATTCATTTTGGCTGCACATCTCACAATAAAATAGGTTCCGATTGCAACAAGTGCTAGAAGCATACATACCGCTGAAACCATATAAAAATCACTTTCGGATACCGCAAGTGTTCCAAATAAAGGAATCACAGAGCATATGCAGCATGCAATTCCGATGACAAGCTGAGTCACATACGGACTGTGATAAGCATCTCTTTTTTCCTTCACCATGCCACTTACACCATAGACAGTCTCTATGTCTTCCTTTTCCATAAATTCATATTTCTTTGTTTTCATACCGCAAAGAATAAAAATTGTTACCGCAATTGCAATTAAGACGATCAAAACACAGATTCCTATTCCAGCCGCTGCATTTTCACTGATATGATAATTTGGCATCTCACTCATTGCTCCAAGCATTAATAACACAATTGGGGATAAAATGCACAGCATCGTAGCAAAGGCTGTTTTTCCTGCCGACCAGTCAATGATCTGCAAATATTCATTTGCCATTTCCATTGTAACTTTATGTACGCTCCTGTCGCTCTCGCTTTCATTTTCCTGCATCTGTGACGGCGCGTATTCTTCCTCTTCCAGTTCATCTTTGATCAGGTAATCTGTGGTCACTCCAAAAATCTCGCTGAGTTTTAAAATCTTATCCAGATCAGGGATAGACTGCGCACCTTCGTATTTTGAAATCGACTGGCGCGTCACTCCGAGTTTTTCTGCAAGCTCCTCCTGTGACCATCCGTTCTTTTTTCTCAGGTTGATAATTTTGTCTGCTAAGATCATAACTTCCTCCATTTTTTCGTCTTTTCTTTTTCCGGACAATTGCTTTTCGCTTTCAGTTCTCTTTTTCGTGTCCTCGAAAAATTTCTCTGTGTTGTGCCAAGATTGAGCGTCTGTCCATAAGAAAAAACTATCATTTTTTACCATTACACACCAGAAAGCCGCCTCGTCAATTTGTCAACCGATGGTTGCGATGCGCTTGTTTGCGGTATTTTATAGCAAAAAGAGAATCATTTTCAGATTTAACAAAAAATTAACTTGAAAGTAATTTACTTCAAAGTTAATTACGTCATATGTAGTTTGCTAAACGTATTATATCAACCCATAGTCTCCCAGGCACCGTTTCAACCCATCCATCACACCACTGAACACGACTCCATGCTCCGCTGCCTTGCCACAGTCCATCCAAAGATTATGCACCGCAGAACCTTCTTGTACTTGCTGCCTGCTTCCGGTGATACGCAAAAATTCTTTGGTGATCTCATACATAGACTGAGTTGTCTCGCTTCCAAAATTATAAACACCACCCGGAAGCTTTATCACACGTTCCATATTCTCGCACACCTCACGCAGATAAGTGATCCCGCGGTACTGCTTTCCAAAAGTAAGCGTCTCTTCTGCATTAAGGACATTCAATAAATAATTGCCTCTCGGTGAAATATAATCATACATCCATTCCGCCCGCAGCATCACAGAATCCGGCTGTCTGTCCAATACCCGCTGTTCCATTTCCAGTTTATGCGCTCCGTAGATATTCGCAGGCTTCGCCTCATCTTCCCGATATGGTCCGTCACTCTCGCAGCCACGGTACACCTGATCAGAACTGAAACAGATCAGCTTTCTTCCGTCTGATGAGTTTGCCAGATAAACCGGAAGAAGTACATTTGCATGATAGGAAGCCTCCGGGGTTTTCTCGCACGTTCCCACATCCGAGATTGCGGCAGTGTGGATGATCACATCTGCTTCGCTCTCCTCCACAATCCGCTTGATCTGTTCTTCGTTCATTCCCTGAATGGACGGAGCCGCGATTGCTCCTTCTAACTCTTTCATCAGGCGTGCACCCACAAATCCGCGCGCTCCGGTAATTAATATTTTCATTCTGTTTTCCTCCTCACAAAATATCACTCGTTGCCCTGTGCATCCCGAAATCTCGTAATATGCCCTGAAAAAAACGAAAATACTCGATCACCGCCTCATAGTATTTCCTGTTTTCCCCGGTGATCACAGCTTCCGATGTTCCGTTAATTCCAGCTCTTTTCCATCTAAAACCGCACGCATTAACACATCTTCCATATTATATATAAGCTTCAACGAAAAGAAATCCTCTCGTTCTTCCAGCAAGTGGAAAAAGATACGATCCCCTTCCCACAAGTTCAGCTCCGAAATCCGGTCTTTCTCTACCCATTCCAGCACACCTTCGTTGCAGTCGATCGGTGTTCCCTCGAATCCATCTGCCGTAAAAAGTGACATGTATTCCACCGTGTCTTCCCCAAGGACAAACGTGATGATTCCACGATATTGCCAGGAAGTCAGGGTATAACCGGTTTCCTCCCAGACTTCCCTTAACATGCATTCTTCCGGGCTTTCTCCCCACTCAAATTTTCCTCCGACACCGATCCATTTATCATGATTAATGTCATTTTCCTTTTTGATCCGGTGAAGCATCAGATATTTGTTATCTTTTTCGATATAACATAAGGTTGTTAATTTGTTCATCTGTGAAAATACCCCTGTCTCTTTTCATTTAATTTTAGCTTATCACTAAACTAGGGGATATTGCAACCTATACGCTGTGAGCACTGCTCATTGCTTACGCATAGTATTTTGCCTGTGCGCTCCAGAGTTCATAGTATTTGCAGTTCGTCTGTTCCACGAGTTCCTCGTGTGTGCCCTGCTGCACGATCCTGCCCCGGTCAAAGACAACAATCTCATCGCAGAACCGGCAGGAAGAAAGCCTGTGGCTTATGTAAACCGCTGTCCGGTCTCCTACGATCTCATTGAAACTGCTGTACACCTCTGCTTCCGCGATCGGGTCTAAGGCGGCAGTCGGTTCATCTAAGATCAGGAATGCCGCGTTCTGGTACAGTGCCCTTGCAAGTGCGATCTTCTGTTCCTCGCCACCGGAGATGTTCACTCCGTCAGCATCACAATCCTTGTAAAGCCAGGTGTCCAACCCCTTTTTCATCCGGTCGGAATGTACATCAAAGCCAGCAAGCTTCAAGCATTCCTGCACCTTGTCTGCATCATACTCTGTAGATGCCGCCACATTCTGACCTAGTGGAAGGGCAAATAGTTTAAAATCCTGAAAGACAACCGAGAATACAGACATATATTCCTTATACTTGTATTTCTTAATGTTGATTCCATTTAACAGGATCTCGCCTTCTGTCGGATCGTAAAGACGGCACAAAAGCTTGATAAACGTTGATTTTCCAGAACCGTTCTCCCCAACGATTGCTAATTTTTCCCCGATACGGAATTTCAGATTGACATGGTCTAACACTTTTCTGTCTGTGCCTGGATAGCAGAAGCTGACATCCTTAAATTCCACTTCGTACTGACAGTCATTTCTTTTTTCCACGGTAAGGCTTCCCTGATACATATCATTCGGTGTATCCAGAAAATCAAAGGTTTTCTTTAAAAATTCCCGGTTTGTATTCACTTCACCAATTGCACCCAAAAATTCCTCCAGATTATGGCTTAAAGCCGTCACCGCACCGATATACTGTGTCACAGCACCGATTCCAAATGCACCTCCGTATGCCTTCAGACAGACAAGCAGATACACCAGACCACTGCAGAGCCGTTCTGTCATATTTGCAGCCGCTGCCAGAACTCCTACTTTTCCTTTTTCCAGACGATCCATCTCGGTTCCGATTCCCCAGACTTTATTTTTCTCATAAAGTCCCATAGCAGCCGGGATCTGCTCATAAACACGGATATCCTGCTCCCGTTCCCGTTCTCCTGCCATACCTGCCATGAAACTCCAGACACGATTTCCAAAAGTTGCACGCTCCGAAAGCTCTGCAATCATGTTCTGTGCCCGTTCCACAATTCTCGATGCCAAAGTCGTAAATCCCAGTATTCCAGCAAGAAACACAATCGCAAAAAGAGGGCTGTTCATCCACAGAAACGCGCTTTTCACCGCTTTTGCCTGAAAAAAACTCACAGTGAGCATCAATGCTCCGGCAATACCGGCAATTGCCTGCAGCATCCTTTCCAGAGTAAAGACAACCATACACAGCCCAAATCTGCTCCACCGGTTAATTTGTTCAATCTGTAATACTTTATCCTGAATGACGGCATCATCCACTTTTTCAAAATCCAGTGACAACATTTTTTCACTCAAAATGTATCTTAATTTTTCTAACATGCGGTTCCGTTCTACTGTGTAACGGTTCTTAAAATAATGGTAAATCAGTCCCAACAAGCTCTCGATTCCGAGTAAGAGCAGTACCAGATTGCGTAGAACAACCGGATTTTTCGCTCCTGCCAGTTCCGTAATGATCTGTGCCGAAAAATAGATCCCGGCATAAGGAAGCACTGCACCAGTGATCACGTAGAAAATCAGCTCCACTAACATTCCCGGCGACTCTCTCCACCAGATTCCGATTGCCCTTTTATTCATCCCAATTGTCTCACGCATCGAATGCAGCATCTTCCATTCCTCCTTCCGTGTAATACCTGCTCTGCACCTCATACAGATGTGCATATTCTTTTCCTGCTTCCATGAGTTCCTCATGCGTTCCCATCTCCGCAATCCCACCTGCTCCGATTAAAATAATGCGGTCACAGAATCTTGTGGACGCAAGACGGTGCGACACATAAATAGAAGTGGAACCCTTTGTCAATTCATGATATCTCTCGTAGAGATCGCTCTCTGCGATCGGATCTAATGCCGCCGTCGGCTCATCCAGCACGATCACCGGAGCATTTCGGTAGAGTGCCCTTGCAAGCATGAGTCTCTGTGTCTCGCCTCCGGAAAGCTCGTATGCATCCAGATGAACCTTCCGCCCCAGTTTTGTCTCATATTTCTCTGACAGTCTTTCAATGTTTTCTTCCAGACCTGCATCCTTTACTGCCGCCTTCACGCGAGAAAAATCAATCTCATCCACGCACTGTGCCACATTTTCTGCGATTGTTCCCGGCAGAATGGAAAAATCCTGAAAGACTGCGGAAAATAGTCTGTAATACTCTTTTCGGTTATATTTTCGGATATCCTCGCCATTTAAGAGCACACACCCATCTGTCGGGTCAAAAAATCCACACAAAAGCTTCACCAGTGTTGATTTTCCAGCTCCATTTCTTCCCACAACCGCGAGCTTTTCCCCATTTTGTATCGTAAGATTTAAGTTGTGTAACGTATCCTCTGATGCCCCAGGATACCGGAAACTCACATTTTCCAATCGAAGCTCATACTGTCCTGCTGCATTCTTTGGAAGCGGCTCCCCATCTTCAAACCGGTACGGCTCCTCGTAGGAGATCAGTTCCATCACGTCAGAAATCCCAACACCTGACTGCCTGATCTGTGCCACATTTTCCATGATTCCCTGCACCCAGCTTGTAAAACCGCTCACCGCGGAAAAATATAAGATAAACTGTGGGGCATCCATATTTCCTGCAAGCACCTGTCCGATCAGATAGGCATACGCAACTCCATTCCTGATCAGTGCAGAAAAAATGTTCACACAATCTGCCATAAAATGATGGTTTCCCAATGCCCTTTCAAAATGCATGAATATCTCATAATTCTGCTTCATCGTTTTTAACAGCCATTCCTTCATATGAAGAATCCGGATATCTTTTGCAGAGACCGGACTCCACGCCTCACCTCTCAGATACCACATGCATTGCCGCGCATGGTCATTTTCTGCCCTGTTGTTCTGCAGCCATACCACAGACCTCTGTGCCGCCAGATAACTGACAACTGCTGCAAGGATTGTGACTGCCAGAATAAGCACATTCATCCTTTTCATGACAAATAGGTACGCAAGGAATCCCAAAATACAGAACACAAGCTGATTTAACTGTATCCATATAATCTCCGTTGCACTGCTGTTGCTGCTGGTTGCCTGGTTCGTGCGCTCTTTCTTTTCCTGAAAATCTTTTTTTCCAAGGTTACAGTAAGATGTTGCGCCAATTTTTTCCGTGATTGCTTTGCAAAGTGACATGCGGATTTCTATCTTTCCCTGATAGGTTGCATTGTTTATGTATTCTTTCAGTCCGGTAAGCAACAGGATTCCACTTGAAAAGAACAGGATAGTTGTCACTAACTCTTTCAATGCGATCTGCTCCTCAATATCGCGCAGTAATACCGGTGTCACGTATAATTCGAGCAGCTGTAATATAAGTGCCAAAATTGCGTCTACAACCAGCCATACCAGCACAGCCGGAGCTTCTTTTACCGCCTGCCGGATCATGAACCTGATCGTTTGGATGACGCCGTATTCTGATTTGTGGTTATTCATTGTGGTTCCTCCGTGAATGTGAAATTTCTAACAGTCTTTACTATAGTACAAAGAAAAAAAGATGCATGTTTCAGGGACGAACTGCATCTTTTCTGGGACGAATTGTATTATTCCTGTGGCAGCAAAATCTCCGTTGTGAAAGCTCCGTCTTCGCTGTTGCGGCTTAGATAGCCGCCATAGCGTTCCACAATATCATCGATACGGACAAGTCCGAATCCATGTCCCTGTCCTTTTGTGGTGTGGAATCTGCCACTGATTTTTTTCTGTTTTTTCGTTGCGGTAAAGTTGGTGAAAGACATGTAGAGCTGGGTATTTTTCATGTCCATGTAGATGCGGATCATGCGCTTCTCTTCCGGCAATTGCAGGCTCGCCTCAATCGCATTGTCGAAGAGGTTTCCAATGATAATGCAGAGATCCATCTCCGATGTTTTTAATGCGACCGGTACATGGGCATCCGCCACGACCGGAATATGTTTTGACTTTGCCAACGAGATCTTACTGTTTAAGATGGCATCGGTCATTTTGTTCCCAGTCTTGATCACGGTATCCACGGTGGACAGATCCTCGTCTAACTCATCAAGGTATTTGCTGATCTGTGCCAAGTCACCGTCTTTCGCATAGCTTTTGAGTACCTGGATATGGTTTCTATAATCATGCCGCCAGCCACGGATCTGACGGTACATGTTCTCCACCTCCTGATAGTGAGTCTGAACTAACTCGCTCTGGTAGGCGGCTAATTGTCTGTTAATGTATTTGGATAGCAGGGACATTGTTTTTTATCTCCTCGGGCAGTTGTTCTTTTATTTCAATTTTTCACGTATCTTAAAAATATTTTATAAACGCCTCATTCAGCTTCTTATAGCTTCCTCTTGGAACCGGAAGTTTCTCCCCGGTGTTCAAAATCAGCTCCGTCTTGCCAATACGTCTCACATAATTGAGATTCACCAGATATGACCGCCCCACGCGGACAAATGCTTCATCCAGTTTTGCTTCCAGCTCTGACAAAGTGCCACGCACCTCGTAATCATTATCCGCATGGATGATATTATAATTCCGGTTTGATTCGATAAAACGGATCTCCTTGAGCGGAAGCCTAAGAACTTCTCCGCCACTTTCGACGAGAAGCACGGCATCCGCTGTCTTCAAACACTCTACCGCCCGATCTAAAACACTGTCTATTTTCTCCTGCGACACGGGTTTTAACAGATAGTGAAGTGCCTCCACATCGTAACCTTCCTGAATGTACTCCATGTACCCAGTCACAAAGATGATCTGCATCTGGCGGTTGTGTTTTCGGATTTCTCTGGCAAGCGCGATGCCGTCCATTTTCTCCATCTCGATATCAAGGAACAAAATCTGCGTCCTGTCATATGCCTGTTCAAATAAAAACTGTTCGCTGCTTGCATATTCCTGAATTTTTGTATGATGAAAAGTCTGGCGGAGCCATCCCTCCACCAGACTTTTGATATACGCTCTCTGTTTTTCCTCGTCGTCACAAATTGCTATTTGATATGTCATATTAGCAGATTTCCACAAGTTCGATCTTGAAATTCAATTCTTTTCCTGCCATCTCATGGTTTGCATCAAACGTAATAATTCCGGCTTCCTTTGCCACAACCGTAACCGGGAATGGCTGTCCCATCTCATTCTGAAGGTAAACCTGCTGTCCTTCTTCCAGTTCTTCTGCACCCGGCAGCTGGCTGATCTCCACATGAAAGATTGCATTTGGATCAGGCAGACCGTATGCTTCTTCCGGCATCAGGTGGATGTCTTTGATCTGTCCGATCTCCATATCTGCCACTGCACGGTCGAATCCTTTTATCATCATACCGGCTCCGCACACGAACTCTAATGGCTCACCGCGGTCATAAGATGAGTCGAATTTTGTTCCATCGTTAAAGGTTCCTGTATAGTGGACTTTTAATGTCTTTCCTACATTTGCTCCCTCGATCTTGCTGCGTTCTCCACAGCCGCATCCACAGCCTTCTCCGCTCTCTGTTCCTTCATGGGAACCGCATCCGCAACTGTGATTTTCCTCTGCATCATGATGTCCGCATCCATGTCCCTCTTCATGATCTCCACAGGTATGTCCCTCCCCATGGTGGTCACAGGTCTGTCCTGCATCTATAAGTTTTCCATTTAAGTAATCTTCGACTGCTTTGTCAGTATCTCCGGATGCACCTGAGCAAACTTCAATCCCCGCCACCGATTCCTCCGCAAATCAACGCCTTCACGTTCCTGTCGGCAAGTACTCCGGCAAGTGCGCCATGTCCTACTCCGTTAGAACTGATCACCTCACTAGAGATCACTTTATTATCCTCTATTTCATACACTTTAAAATTCTCTGTTCTTCCAAAATGCTGAAAAACCTCTCCGTTATCATAAGTTACTGCAATTTTCATACTTTCTTTTCCCTTCTCTTTCTTAATTATAAATAACTGACAAGCCACTCTTTTTATTATAACGGATGCATCTGCTTCTGGCAACCTGCCAGCCTCACGCTTCCTGTCGGCGCTAAAATATCATTACTGTGGATCCATAGCTCGTTCCAATCATAAATTATCCTGCTTCAAAAAGTATTTTTTAATAGCCTGCTCCTTTAACTCTTCCCCGATCACAATGATCACTTCCTGCCCCTTCTCGATCGGGTTCATGGTAATTCCATTATGCGTTGCATTCAGCTGTATCCAGCTTCCATCCTCCTTCTGCAAAAAACCTTTTACACGGAATACCTCGCCGCATTCCCTGTCATTCATCAGTTTTCCCACAGTAGTCTTTAACTGTTCCTCCGTCATTTTCACATTCATAAAATAGACAGATTCAAACCCTTTTTTCTCTTCCATATCCAGTTTGCGGTAGCTCTCCATCTGATAGCCGCAGCTAATCAGCCGGTTGAAATCTTCTTCATTCAGATCCAGTGTGCTTTTGCGCAGCACCTCTTTGTCCACCCTGCGCGGACACTTTATCTGTTCCAATGCACGGTTTAGGTGTGCGACCGTGGTGTCTGCCTGCTCCGCTGACACTTCATCCGCATGACTTAAGATAATCTCTCCTGCATTCGCCACCTCCGAAGCCAGAATATATTCTGCCTCCTCAGATAAATGCTCTTCCAGATTTGCATCCACAATCGCAATCACATTTCCCACCTCATACCAGCGGTCTAACGGTTCTTCCCTCAGCGCATCAAAAAATTCGTCCACATCAAAAATACCGGATGGCTCTACTATGACACGGTCATAGCCACACATTCCCATTGCAATCAGTTTTGTCTTAAAACGTCTTCTGTGACAGTCCGCGTCACAGCCACCGGAAACCATTTCCAACTCGCAGTTGTCTCCCATCAGATCCTGTAACAGCATCATATCAACATTCACGGCTCCAAAATCGTTCTCAAGGATTCCGATGTTCTGTCCTTTGGCAATGAGATATTCTGCATATTTTTTCAAAAAGGTTGTTTTTCCAGCTCCTAAGAAGCCTGTGATTAAGTCTATTTTTACCATCGCTACCGCCTCTCTACTACCCATCAGGCTATTTTCTTTCAAGAATTGCATTAAATACAGAATACACTATATAGTGGGACAGATTTTATTCCCTGCACCA
>OHCL01000816.1_pt1 | contig 10076 bp, 7 predicted proteins | sample 1577591 | NCBI WGS metagenome assembly OHCL01 (sample SAMEA3879549, study PRJEB24766) | human gut metagenome | biome: human-associated habitat; feature: feces | place: USA | collected 1985/1987
CAATTGTCTGTCGCTGATGAAGGGTGATAAGGTTGTCGAGTTGGCTGAAGTAGTAGGCAATGAGTTGCTGCTCCTTCACTGCTATTGGGTAACTCACGCTTGTTTTTTGAATGTTGCTGCGGCTTAAAGAGAGCACTTTTATGCCCTGCATTAGAGGAAGAAGCTGATGGTGGTAAGCATTGGAATTGAGGTAGTAACCGAGGTACCCCAATGCCATTCTGTTCCGAGGGCGGCACACCATTGTATGTAACCCCGATACTATGGCACTCCCTTGCAAATTACCTATTTCACAGGCTTTTCCGGTCGTTTCATCTTCTGCGGTATCAGCGATAATAACATCACCATCCTGCAATAAAGCCCCATTGAAATCCTCTCGGCATCTATGCGGGATGCGAGGAATATCATCCTTTTGAACATCCAGCACAGAGCCATACTTTATCAGCACATCACCATAATGAACATTCAGGACAGTTCCTTCATCATAACTCAGTTCGGCACGGGAAAGTGTGTTATTCGGGACAGTGCAATCAAACACTTCATCAAACTTACGCTGTTCCCAAGAGAATGTATAAAAAGGGGGTGTCAGTTGGACAATCAGAGAAATATCCGGAGGTGACTGCAAAAATGGCTGTCGTTGATGAAGGGTGATAAGGTTGTCAAGCTGCTGAAAAAACTCTCCAACTTTTGCTTGTTCTATCTGATTGGGAAGCGAAATGGGAGTCTTTTTCCCACTTTCAATGGTATAAGTTCCAACAGTACCGATACCAGCTGATTCATTTATGAAGCCTTGAATCTGCTCCGCCGAGAACGAATAAAAGAGGAACTTGCCATCTATTTTATCTGAGTTTTGGAACCATATAATATTACCGTCTTTGAAATACAAAGGCTCCAAATTCCTCACTAAATAAGGCACTCCGATAGTACCAACACCCGTCACAAGCAAATCTGAAACACCGACTTTTCCCGACAATGTACTGTATTCTTCGTACTTCTCTTTTGAAATATAGAGATAGTCATCCGGCTCTTCATTCTTTGCAGCAGCAACAATATCTCTTGCTCTAAGGAACCTTACTCCACTGTCTGTCCAGTCTGATTGATGGATGCGCTTAACAGATGTAACATTCATCATATCACCGAGCTTACGCTGTTCCCAAGCTATTCGGTTACTGTCGAGCTTACACAGGTGTGAAATATCGGAATTAAGTTTGATATTTCGGGATTTATAGTTGCTATTTCGGGATTATATGCTATAATATAAAATGTGTTTTAGTACTTACTCGCGGACCGAGAGAAAGGAATGATATGATGGCTGTAAGCTATAAAAAACTCTGGCACATTCTGCTTGATCGAGATATGAAGAAAAGAGATTTGCAGGAAGCTGCAGGGCTCACAAAATACGCAATGAATAAGCTTAGTCGTGATGAAAATGTCAGCACTGAAGTGTTGGGAAAAATCTGCTCTGCTTTGAATTGTACAACTGACGATATTATGGAGTTTGTTTCTGACGAAAAGTAAGTCCGTTTTATGGGACACTAGTTGTGTGTATCATGATAGGGGGTAGTACGTTGCCCTTAGAAAAAGAAAAAGGATGGGGTCACAGAATGAATAAGCAACAACTTGCTCAGAAAATATGGGCTTCCGCAAATCAAATGCGTTCCAAAATTGAAGCAAATGAATATAAGGATTACATACTAGGCTTTATTTTTTACAAGTATCTTTCCGATAAGGAAGTTAAGTTCTTGAAGGAGAACGACTATGATAATGAACTCCTGAAAACCGTATCGGAGGAAGATGCCGAAACAGTTGAATGGATCCAAAAAAACATAGGCTACTTTATTGCCTATAAGGATCTTTTCTCCACTTGGCTCACGATGGGTAAGGACTTTGATGTTTCAAATGTCCGTGATGCTCTTTCTGCATTTAGCCGACTAATTTCTAGTTCGCATAAAAGGGTATTTGAAAAAGTATTTGATACCCTGCAAACAGGCCTTTCCAAACTTGGCGATAGCTCCGGTTCACAAACGAAAGCAATTAGTGGGCTGCTGACGCTGATAAAAGATATTCCTATGGATGGCAAGCAGGACTACGATGTTCTCGGTTTCATCTACGAATATCTTATCAGTAACTTTGCAGCAAATGCTGGAAAGAAAGCTGGCGAGTTCTACACCCCGCACGAGGTATCGCTTCTGATGTCCGAGATCGTTGCGAGTCATTTGAAGGGTAAAAGTGAAATCAAAATCTACGACCCGACAAGCGGTTCGGGCTCACTGCTTATCAATATTGGTCAAAGCGTTGCGAAGTATATGAGCGACGACAACAATATTCAGTATTACGCTCAGGAGTTGAAAGAGAATACTTATAACCTGACCCGAATGAATTTGGTTATGAGAGGCATTGATCCCGCTAACATTATCACTCGTAACGGCGATACTCTCGAGGAGGATTGGCCGTACTTTGATGAAAATGATCCGGTCAATACCTATAACCCTCTCTATGTGGATGCGGTCGTGTCCAATCCGCCGTATTCGCAGGCTTGGGATCCGTCTAATAAAGAGGGAGATCCTCGTTATGCTCGTTTTGGACTTGCTCCCAAAGGAAAAGCCGACTATGCTTTCCTACTTCACGACCTGTTCCATATCAAACCGGACGGCATTATGACAATTGTTCTTCCCCACGGCGTACTGTTCCGTGGCGGTGAGGAAGGTGAAATCAGAAAAAACCTGATCGAGAATAACCATATCGACGCCATTATCGGGCTGCCTGCAAATATCTTCTTCGGGACAGGGATCCCCACCATTATTATGGTGCTGCGCCAAAAGCGTGAGAACACCGATGTTCTTATCATCGACGCATCCAAGGGATTTATCAAAGAGGGTAAAAATAACAAGCTCCGTGCGTCTGACATTAAACGCATAGCAGACACCTTTATCAAGCGTGAAAGCGTCCCGAAGTTTTCACGAGTTGTCAGTCGTGAAGAAATTCGCAGCAATGATTATAACCTGAACATTCCTCGCTATGTGGACTCATCTGAAGCAGCCGAGCATTGGGATGTCTATGCGTCTATGTTTGGCGGTATCCCGACGGCAGAAATTGAAGAGCTGGGCGAATTTTGGACGGCGTTCCCGGCACTGAAAAAGGCTCTGTTTACAGAGAGTGGCATCCCCTATGTGAATGTGTCTGTCGATGACATTAAGAGTGCCATCAAGAGCCACCCCGATGTGGTCGGATTTGAGGATGCTTTTAATGCCGCCTTTTCTACTTTCCCGGCGTTCCTGAAAGAAGAACTCATCGACCGGATGGAAAGCATTGAAATCTCTAAGGCTGAAACCGTTCTGAGCGCTGATATTTTTGAGCGTCTGAAGGATATTCCGCTTATCGACAAATATGCGGCGTTCCAACTCCTTGACGACGATTGGACTGGGATTTCTATTGATCTTGAGGTCTTGCAGACCGAGGGCTTTTCTGCGACAAAGGAAGTCGATCCGAACCTTGTCATCAAGAAAAAGGATGGCAAAGATCAAGAGGTGCAAGAAGGCTGGGTAGGTCACATTATCCCGTTTGACTTGGTACAGGCGACTTTGCTCTCCGCAGAAACGGATGAGCTCCACGGTTTGGAAAGCCGTTTGGCGGAAATCCCGTCTGAATATGAGTCCATCCTTGATGAAATGACAGAGGAGGATAAAGAGAGCTGCAACGATGTTCTCACCGAGGAAGGCGATGCTTTCGTTCCGAAAGAAGTATCCAAAAAGATTAAGGAACTGAAGAAAGACCGTTCTCCTGAAAGCGTTGCGCTTCGTACACTCTTAGAAAAGGTAGAGTCTTTGGTCAAGAGCGAGAAAGAAATCAAGGCGGAGATCAAGGCAAAGAGTGCTGCGTTGCAGGCAAAAACAAAGGATACGATTGAAAGACTGAGCGACGAGCAGGCTTTGGATCTGCTCGAAAAGAAGTGGATTGCTCCTCTCATTGAGAGCATTCACAAACTGCCTGATACCGTAATCGACAGCTTGGTGAGCAAAATTCAAGCCCTTCAAAACAAGTATGCTACAACTTTCTTCGAGGTCGAACAGCAGATCAGCGAAACCGAAGCAACGCTTTCGGGAATGATCGATGACCTTGAGGGTAATGAGTATGATATGCTGGGACTTAATGAGTTGAAGAAATTGCTGGGAGGTAGTGCAGAATGACGAAAAAATCAGATGCTCCCGCAATTCGCTTCAAAGGATTCTCAGACGCTTGGGAACAGCGTAAGCTATCCGAAATTACAGATAAAGTCACGGAGAAAAATGCCGGACTACAACATGTAGAAACATTTACAAACTCTGCTGAGTTCGGAATTATAAGTCAAAGAGATTTCTTTGATCACGATATAGCAAAGCTGGGCAGCTTGGATGGGTACTACATTGTAAAAACCGAGGACTTTGTTTATAACCCTCGTATCTCTACTTCCGCACCAGTTGGACCGATAAACCGCAATAAACTTGGAAGAACGGGCGTAATGTCACCGTTATATACCGTCTTTCGCCCGCACGATATTGACACGACTTATTTGGAGTACTTTTTCAAGTGCGGCTATTGGAATTCTTTTATGAATTTCAATGGTGATTCCGGCGCAAGGTCTGACAGGTTCTCGATTAGAGACAATGTGTTTTTTCAAATGCCTATACCTATACCAGATATAGATGAGCAGAGAAAAATTGGCGAGCTACTAACTTGCCTTGACAACCTTATCACCCTTCATCAGCGTAAATGTGCATTATTATTCAGTCCTTTTCAGGCTTTTATCTCTATGATGTTCATCACTTCAACATTTTCTTGGGAACAGCGTAAGTTGGGAGATATTGCTGACATTGTGGGTGGTGGAACCCCAAGTACAGGAAATCAGAGCTATTGGGACGGTGATATTGATTGGTATGCACCTGCTGAAATTGCGGATCAAATCTATGCAAATTCGAGTCAGAAAAAGATAACCGGCTTGGGTTATGAGAATAGTTCAGCCAAAATGCTTCCTCCCGGTACAGTCCTGTTTACATCTCGTGCAGGGATCGGGAAAACAGCCATTTTAACCCGAAAAGGCTGTACTAATCAGGGATTTCAGTCCATTGTCCCACATCGTGGAGAGCTTGACTCTTACTTCATTTTTTCTCGAACCGAAGAATTAAAACGATATGGAGAGCTTGTTGGGGCTGGATCAACTTTCGTCGAGGTTTCGGGAAAGCAAATGGCTGTAATGGAGCTGATGATGCCGCCAACGATGCGAGAACAACAGACTATTGGAGGTTTCTTTCAGCAGCTCGACCACCTTATCACCCTTCATCAGCGTAAGTGCATTTTCTTTACTGGAAGGGCGGGTAGGCTTATCTCGACCGTAAACAAAAAGCGAATTACTTCTTCTTGGGAACAGCGTAAGTTAGCATCTTTATGTGAGAAGTTCACAGATGGCGACTGGATCGAATCAAAAGATCAGAGCGATTTCGGTGTGCGTTTAGTTCAAACTGGCAATGTTGGTGTAGCAGAATATTTGGACAAGCCTAATAACAAAAAATGGATATCTGAGGACACTTTTGATCGGCTCCACTGCGAAGAAGTGCTACCCGGTGACATCCTTATTTCGAGATTGCCTGAACCAGCCGGCAGAGCTTGTATTGTGCCGCTTTTAGGCACAAAAATGATTACGGCAGTTGACTGTACGATCGTCAGAACTGCACCTGATATGAGCAACAAGTTCTTGGTTCAGTATTTATCGTCACAAGCATATTTTGATGATGTTAATACATGTCTGGCAGGCGGAACAAGACAGCGCATCAGCCGAGGTAATCTTGCAAATTTCAATGTGCCTATCCCTGTAAAAAAGTCTGAGCAGGATGCAATCGGGATGTTCTTTGGCTATCTCGACAACCTTATCACCCTTCATCAGCGTAAGCCATTTTTAATGAAATGGAGGACTTCTGATGCTAACAGAAACCAAACGAACAGACTTGTTCTGTGAATATTATGCAAAATGGATTACGGTGTATAAGAAGGGCGCAATCAGAAAGGTGACGATGGATAAGTACCTGATGACGCAGAAATGGCTCGTTAAGCTCGTCCCGAACCTGAGAGTATGTGATATGAACCGGATCGCTTATCAGCAGCTGTTGAACGACTATGCTGAGTTCCACGAGCGCCAAACAACAATGGATTTCCACCACCAGCTCAAGGGCGCTATACTTGACGCCGTTGATGAGGGCTTGATTGAAAGAGATCCTACTCGCAAGGCAATCATCAAGGGGAAGCCACCGGTTGCTAAGAAAATTAAGTATCTCAATCAGTTTGAGCTACACACGCTGCTGATCTCGCTTGACCTGAAGGATAAGGTGAATTGGGACTACTTTATCCTGTTGGTAGCAAAGACGGGGATGCGCTTTTCTGAAGCACTGGCTCTTACCCCGAAAGACTTCGACTTTGCCCATCAAACACTGTCCATAAGCAAGACTTGGGACTACAAGGGAAAGGGCGGCTTCCAGCCTACGAAAAATAAGTCGTCTGTGCGGAAAATTCAAATTGACTGGCAAACCGTCATTCAATTTTCTGAATTGGTAAAGCACCTTCCCGAAGATAAGCCCATCTTTGTCAATTCCACTGTCTATAATTCGACGGTGAACGACATTCTCGGCAGGCATTGCAAAGCCTGTAACATCCCTGTCATCTCTATCCACGGATTACGGCATACACACGCCTCTTTGCTGTTATTTACGGGCGTTTCCATTGCGAGCGTTGCCCGCCGTCTTGGACATTCAAGTATGACCACTACGCAAAAAACCTATCTGCACATCATTCAGGAACTTGAAAACAAAGACATCGACTTGGTGATGCGCTCTCTTTCGGGTTTGAGCTAAAAGATTAAACCGGCTTGCGCTGATTAAAGGTGATAAAAAAGATGCCATCCGAAAGGGTGGCATCTTGATTTCATCTGTTGTAGAATCCAGCTCAATAATGTCATCACCAGCAAAACTGCAGACAAATGGATAACCTATTTTTGTGACATATCGTATTACCTTCTTTAGTGCACTTCCCGCAGCTTTCTTATAAGAATTATCCCAGAAACTGCTTTGTCGCAGCAAACAAGGCCTTTGCTCGTTGAATATGGAAAGCGCTGATGTTCTTTGCCATATGCACCTCGCTATATTCTACCGAGATTATCTTTGAAGATCACTTGCGTTCGAATACAAAACTGATACGGTCTTGGTATTCAGGCAACTGCTCCAGATAGACATTAAGGCGCCGTTCTACCTCAGCACGCTCCAATGCTGACGCTTCTACCGGGTTTAGGTCGTGCCCACCTTCCTCCATGATATCCACTGCCATTTCATACAGCAGCTTATCCAGAAGCTCTTCGGGGCTATCAATTACAAGGCAGTCCATGTCGCCGACAGTACCACGGCAACTATCGATGCTGATGTAGATATACCCGACCTTACCAGACCATACAATATCGAAGTATGGAGTTGTTTTGATGTACTCGGAGAATACGCTCATGACTCGTTCAATGGCCTCTTTCACGCTGGTGTCATATTCCTTTTTCATGTCGGAGTCCTCCTTAAAATCGAATGGATGGGAGATGCACCTCTCCATACTTATCCGCTTCATGGATAATGCGAGGATAAGCACAGTAGAAGAACAAACCTCCTTGCCTATAATCCGTTCCTGTCCGGAACTCGTTGATTAAATTGTTCTGACATTCCCGGCATTGGTTGTTATGCCAATCGTGCGTTTTCGGGCATATGTACCAGTCCCGTGGATTACCCTTGATTCGGCTGCACTTCGGCGCATAGGGTTGGTTATCACGGAGGAAGGCATCAAACCGCTTCCGCTTGCTCAACAGAATGTTTTGTAGGCCGTCTTCAGTAAAAAGATTTGGCGCAAAACCATCATCAATGAAGAATCGGCGATAGTCGGCATACCCGTCATCGTCTACGATCGCCCACTCCACCTTCACGAGCCATTCGCAACCGTCGTCATCATGGTCTTCGGTGAGCTGCAGAACGACTGCTATATCTGTGGATCGCTGAGGAACAACTGAAGCGAGCACGCGATTCGGCCACTTCCACACAAACTTGTTCTCATCATCCAAGCTGCTGGAGATATACTCATTCCCAAAGGCGTAGGTCTCATCGAACACCCAAATCACCTTATAGCCGGCCCTCGTGTAGAACTTATTGCGCCGTTCAAATTCACCGGCAGAAATCGGACTATGCTGAAACTCAATGACATAGCCGCCCATCAAGATGTCTGCACGATGGCATTCGCCCCTGTGTTCCACGACAATCTCACGAACATTTTCGGGAAAACGCGATTGCCATCCTCGGTGCCATTCAGACATATCGTATTTCCAGTCATCCATACACGAGGTCACATGAGCGAAGTGCCACGAATTGACTTCGCCCTGGCGAGGAATCACCTGGTTGCCGCACACAGGACAGTAATACTCTTGCCCCTTCTCCGCATCGAATGCGTGAACGCGGTGATGATCCGCTGTCAAAGCATATTCCAAAGTGATCCCTCCTCACAGAATAATCTAATCGCCGTCTTCTTGGCTGCTCGCGTCTCTCTGGAAGCCATACTCAAAAAAGCACATGTCCAGGATTTTGGCTGCCGGATACTCAATTCGGCTGCCGCAATGTTTCCGGAGCTTTTCAAACTCATCCTCATGGTCAAGATACAGGTTGCCAAGGGTTCGGATGGATTTCGCACTGAATACTTGGGGTGCTGCACCGGTATCAGCAAGAGCCTTTTTGAAATACCGATCATAGGCGGGTACGCAGCCCACAGTACCCAGCATGATCTTGGTAAGCAAGGTATCCGTTGGGATGCCGGCACCGGACGCCACATAAGCTTCTGTAATGCTCTCGCTAAGTTTCATGATACGGTCAGAATAATACTCCTGCGAGAGTTTCTCGGGAGAAAGGTCCCAGAGATCATCCCACTCCGGTTGATAAATCAAACGGACAACATCCGCATGGATCTTGTAATCCTTCTGCATGAGGAAAGAGTTTCGAAGCATACCCCAACTGGCCAAATACCAAGCCAAGTGCAGGCAGAGATAGTCGATCGTGGCGTCAATCTGCGGGCGCCTATTCAGCCGAAACGCTTCATGGCAGTACTCCCAAGAGAGATACCGGTGATGTGGATCATCCTTCATACTGTCATAGCACTCGTATCCGGCTTGAATGGCTTCAGCAAGTTTTTTCTGATCCACAACACGATAGGGCGGCTTACTATGGTGCGTGTGGCCCTGTACTTCGCCTTTCCTGAATATGACCCATTGTTCCTCTAAACTAATGGAATCCACGACATATCCCGCACTGATCCAGCTGGAGCAAAAGGATGCAGGGTTTGAGAGATTTGCCCAGGATGGTCTGTTCTTATATGCGTGGTTAGGGATTGGGATGATCTGGTTCAACTCATCGAAAGTAAGCTTAACAGAGTCTCCTCCGTGTTCCTTCAGCCAATTTCCAAGTGGAGCATATTTCTCTCCAATAGCCATATCCGTCACCCATTCAATTCATGAGGCTTGAACACTCTTTTGTCCAGCGCGAAGATGCGACTGCTCACCTCTCCCACCTGGAGACCAGCCAAGGTCTCGCGGTAGATTTCCATCCGGCTGTCAAGCATATCGATCTGGGAGAGCAGCTCGCTCTCCGCACAGATGGGCTTCACTGCAGCGCCGAATTCTGGCTCTCCGTGATGGGAAAGAATCATGTGCTGCAGCAAAACGGACTTGTCCTCAGGGATACCAAGTTCTGCAGCTACGTTGGAAACTTCCTGTGCGCCCATCACAAGGTGCCCAAGGAGTTGTCCCTTCACCGAGTATTCCGTGACCAGACCGAGCTGAGAGAAGGTAAACTCCTTCTCTTTGGCAAAGTCATGCAGGAACGTGCCTGCAAGTAGCAGGCTGCGATCGATGATATCCCCGTAAAGGCCGGCCAGGAAATCAGCCGTTTTCATCATGGTCGCAGTGTGCATCAGAAGTCCGGAGATAAATCCGTGGTGGACGCTTTTAGCGGCCGGAATCGACTTCAAGGACTCCTTATGGCGGG
>OHCL01000832.1_pt1 | contig 9925 bp, 13 predicted proteins | sample 1577591 | NCBI WGS metagenome assembly OHCL01 (sample SAMEA3879549, study PRJEB24766) | human gut metagenome | biome: human-associated habitat; feature: feces | place: USA | collected 1985/1987
ATCCGAAAAATTATACCCTTTATCTTTTAATTGTTGTATAACACGAAGAATCAAATCACGTTTTTCTGTAGCCTCATTGATTTTCGCCTGGTTTTTATCAATATACATATTTTTATCTGCCTGACAAAACAATTCGCGCATTGTTAATTTTGAAAAATCATTTGAATACGCAAAACCAGCCGCATAACTTAATGGAATTTCTGAACATTTAGCACATTCTTTTTTGATATTTTCTAAATTTCTTTTTACATCTTCCTTTGTCACATTTTTAAAAAAGGCAATGAATTCATCACCGCCACAGCGACCTACAAATTGATTTTCATCCACACCGTTACGAAGACTTTTCGCAAACAAATTGATGTATAAATCCCCTCTTTCGTGTCCTTGTTGATTGTTGATGATTCTAAGATTATTTAAATCAAACACACAGATTGCCATATTTTGTTCAGCTTCTAAAGTTAAAATCTCTTCACACTTATTTTTATTTGGCAATCCTGTAGCTTCATCTAAATATATTTTACTTTTTAATTCTCGATTCGCCTTCGCATAATGGAAAGCTTTAAAAAGTTCATACAAAATCATAAAGATGAGAATTACAATATCAATGATTGTCAACGCTTCAAATTGTCCTAAACGTGTTGCGATTCTTTGTGCATATGTTTCTGCAAGCCCTGTGGCCACATCACATAGAGAAAAGAAAGTTTCACTCTTTTGAATAATATTCGTATTCTCATATCCAACTTGTCGAACAAGATCAATCTCTTGTTTTAAAGTATCATAATACGCATCTAATTCTTCCATTTTAGCTTGAAAAGCCTTGTCATCTAACGAAACCAAATCTAATTCTTCACTGCCAAAACGAAGTCCTTCAATATATCCATCCACATCCGAGTAACAATCACTCTTGACAAGAGCGGTGTGAACAACCAGCACACCTTCCAAGGCTTTGCCACGAATGTAGCAATCTCAAAGACGGGGGGCGTGGATTTCGCGACGGCGCAGGTTGAGATTTACGGCCTGTCGCTCGACACCATGGGGCAATTGACGACACTCGCCTTCAAGCCTCTCGGTCGTAGGTGGAATGCGATAGAGATCGCGGCCGGTGAGCAGGGGCAGGAGTTGCCTGTGATTTTTCGCGGGTGCGTCACGGTTGCATACGCCGATCTCAACGGTTCGAGCCCCGTGCTCAAGATAGAAGCGCAGGTTGGCGCATACCCGCTCCTCGAGCCCGCGTCGACTGTGAGCGTGCAGGGGTCTCAGGACGTCGGGGACTTTATCAAGTCTCAGAGTGCGCAGGCGGGGTTCGAGTATCAAAACGACGGTGTGCAGGCAACGGTTTCTGACATGACGGTCTACGGAGACCCGATCACAAAGATGAAAACGGTTGCGAATGCCGCAGGCGCGGACATCATCTTTGATGACGACAAGACGATCGTTGTGCCGAAGGACGGCGTAAGGCGTGCAGAAGGCGGCGTGCCCGTTGTCTCTGCTGACACAGGGATGATTGGGTATCCGACGTTTACGAATACGGGCATCCAGTGCAGGACGTTTTTCCGTCCAGAGCTACGAGTGGCGGCGGCGGTGAGTGTGCAGACGATCGTCCCTCATGCTTCAGGCGTATGGAAGATCACTCAGCTTCAACATTCTTTGAGCGCGCACAACCCTGGGGCGAGTTCTTGGGAAACGTCCTTTGATGGCATGTGGTTAGGAGAATGAAATGTCAGAGTACGCACAGCCGCAGAACGCGTTTACATCGGGCTCACAAATCAACGTCCTGGATTTTCTGATTCGCTCGGTCATCAAGGGCATGGTCAATACCGCGATTCCCGTGCGAGTGGACACGATCACGCGTCCCGGTGATGGTGCGGGCGCTGGATACCTGAGCGCGACGCCGCTAGTCAAAATGCGAAGTGCATCGGGGGAGGCGCTGGAGCCCGTGTCAATCCCCAAGCTCAGGTGGTTTCGCCTACAGCATGGCACAGCCGCGCTGATTTGTGACCCGAAGCCCGGCGACGTCGGCCTAGCCGTCTTCGCACAGCAGGACGTATCCACGCTCACAGGCGGGAATGACGCAGTTCAGCCCGGCAGCTTCCGTTGCTACGACATGAGCGACGGTTTTTACTTGGGCGGCTTTTGGGGGCAGACGCCGACGACGTTCGTGCGAATTGAAGACACTGGGGACATCACGATTACGGCGCCGAAGACCGTGACGATCAACACGAACGTGGAGACGATCAACGCGAAATCGTCGTGCACTGTCAACACGGCTACGGCGACGATCAATGCGAGCTCCAATTGCAAGATCGACACTCCCGCGACCCACATTACGGGCACGCTGAAGGTTGATGGAAAGATTACGGGCTCGGGTGGCCTTGCGGTATCGGGCGGCGGCGGGGCCACGGTTTCGGGTGATGTGGTGGCGGACGGAATCAGCCTAAAGGGTCACGTTCACACCTGCCCTGATGGCACAACCAGCGCGCCGCAGTAAAACGCAATTGAAGAAAAAACAAACCCCGTCCGAGCGGAAATCGGGCGGGGCTTTTTTATGGAAAGAAGACGCTTTCACAAGAGAATTATATGGGAAAAGGAAAACGTATGCGAAAAATGGAGCGCGAAAGTCAGTTTTGGAAAGGCGTCAAGGCGTGCGCAGTGTGGCTAGGTGGCACGCTCCTCGGCACTGCGGCCTTCCTTTACTACGTCCTAGAAATCGTTGAAAAGTTGCGATAGGTGCGGCCTGATGTTCATGTCAAACAAAGATCTACCGCCTTACGGGAAAGTATTTGCGTGGGCGGTTTGTGCCGCCGCGTGGCTATGCGTGATCGTCGCGGCTGTCGCGGCTTTTCGCGGGCTCTTCCAGTGACCACAGATGGCAACTCCTTAATTTTCCTTAGAGGTTCGCATATGACGCATACGGCCTACACAGCAGAGCTTTCGTCAGAGTGGGACTTACAGCTTGACGGAAACGGGAATGTGGCGATGCTTCGTGAAGCCCCGGCGATCTTGCAAAACGTCTGCAACGAGGGGCGGCTTTTCTACCACGATGCCGTCTTTCGGTGGGATCAAGGGATCAATTGGTTTTCGGACCAAATCGCTCAGCCGATACAGGAAGCCATTACAACGGAAGATTTGCGTTCGGCGGCATTGAGTGTGCCAGGCGTGCTTACGGTTGAGTCGGTTCAGCTAAAGGCGCTTGATACAACAACACGTGTTTTGAGCGCTGAGGTACAGGTAACAACAGAGGGCGGCAGTTATGGCACAGCTAGAATTTAACGCGGATACTGGGGTGGTCGTCCCGACCGTTAAGGAGGTGCGAGACGACGTTGCCTCGGGCTTTCAGGAGGCCTTTAAAGTCAGTGACTCCGACCCGCTCCTAAACGTGGATTCGGCATCGCCCATGGGCCAGGTCGTGGACTTGGTGACGACTGAAGTTGCGGCTAAAAATCGTGAGGTGGCTTTCCTTGCGAACCAGCTCAATCCGAAGACCGCAACGGGTGTTTTCCTCGATGCCCTAGCCGCGCTCTATGGGCTCACACGCAAGATTTCGGAGCCGACGGTCGTCGTCTGTACATGTACTGGTTTGAAAGGCACTGCCATTCCTTACGGCGCGATTGTGCAGGATACGCAGGGCAATCAGCTCCGACACGCCGTGGCTGGCGGGGTGATGATCCCGGATTCCGGCAGCGTCGACACTCAGTTTTCCTGCGTTGAGCACGGTGCCATTGAGATCGGCGCAAAGACCGTGACGCAGATCGTGACGGTGATCGCGGGGTGGGATTCGGTGACGAACGCTGCCGCGGGGAACACCGGGCGAGACGAGGAGCCGGACGGCGAGCTACTCAATCGCATGAAGCAGAGCTATGCGATCAATGCGAACGGGACGGTTGAGAACATGCAGGCCAATCTTTCAGCGCTAGAGGGCGTGCTTGATTGCGTTGTGCTTGAAAACTACACGAGCGAGACGCAGACGCAGTATGGGATTTCGATCAAGGGACATAGCGTGGCGGTGTGCATCGTCGGCGGGGACGATGACGATATCGCCCGCACAATCTTTGAGCGCAAGAGCGCGGGGTGCGGGACGGTGGGCGACACTCAGGTGACTTTCATTGACACCGAGCACTTCAACGCTTCCTATGTCTACAACATTGTCCGTCCCACGGCCGTTAATTTCACTGTCAAAGTGACGTTCTTCAGCGGCGACATGGACGCTGCGACGCAAGCCAATGTCAAAGCAGCGATCATCTCTGACTTCCTTGGGGAGCTCAAAAACGCCCGAGTGAAGCTCGCTACGACGGTTTACTCAAGCCGATTCTATAAGTGCATTCAGGACGTGACGGATGCCCCAATCAAAGAAATCGTCATCGGCATCTCTGGGGGCTCACAGTCCTCTAGCGTTGACGTGCCTGCGAACAAAAGCCCGACGTTGTCGGAAAAGTCAATCACGCTTGCTTTCGGGGGCTGATGATGGCAGAAACACAGACGTGGGAGGACATCCTGAGCGTTGACTGCGTTCAGAACATGGCCGACTTTGCCGACATGTCGACGGACGCGATTCAGTCCCAGTACTCGCACGCGACGCGCATCCGGCAGAGTGCATCGATGCTCAGGGACAAGATCGATGCTACAGAGTTACTCGAAAGCCTCCAGCAAACGATTGCTGACATGCGAACGGCTAAGGGGGGGTACCTTGACTGGTGGGGCACGCGCGTAGGCGTCAGCCGCTTACTGAAAGTCGGCTCGGATTTCACGCGGTTTGATGACGACTACTACCGATTCCTGTTGTTTTATCGTGCGAGGTGCAATCTTTCGAACGCAACTGCCGCAACGATGAACAACATGCTCAGTCAGTTGACGGATACCAAGGTGTTTGTGGTTGATTACCAAAATATGACTATCAATTCGATTGTCATCATTGGGAGCATTAGTGAATTGCAGGCTCAAATCCTTGAGGTATATGGGCTTTTGAACCGTCCATCGGGCGTGCTGACGAATTTTTTGATCATTTACCCAGACGAGCAGATTTTTGGGTTTGAGGGAAGCGGCTTGCTTCCCTTTGACCAAGGCGTGTTCAATCCTGGGCGAACGATTGGCACATGAGCCAATTCCAAAAGAAACGAAACCCCACAGGGCTGCAACCTTGTGGGGTTTTTCTATGGACACCTAAAAGGGACTCAGGTGCTCAATGACTGACATTTTACTTCAATTGGTGGAGGCATTGCGTATGGCTAGCGAACTCCCGATTGTTGCAGCGATCCCTCTCTATGGCATTGCGTACTGTGGTTTTGCCTACGTTCTTATTGTTGTGTTGGCACGGTTACGTCGGCTGATCAAAGAGTGGTGAATTGTATGACGAAGAATGAACCAAACGTCGAATTCAATATTGGGTTTCGGATTTTCCGTATTGTTGCGTGGATAACCGCTACTACAGGGTGTTTGGCATTAATGGTGTGGCTTGTCGCGTTTGCGTGGTCTGAAGTTAGAAGGCTTTTTTAGGATGAGAAAATGAGCAATTATCCTCAAACTTTACTTTCGTGCCCCATCGCCAAAGATGGCGATAGAAGCGCAGTTCCCGTGACGTCGCTTGAGGCAGGGACGGGTAGGCTATCGCAAGAAGAGGGGTGGGGCAGATGGAACTCCTTGCCGATCGGTGAGGGCGGCATTCCCCCGAAGCGAGACGACTTCAATTCGGTTCTCTACTTGCTTTCGTCGTTCCTCGTTTGGTACCAGCAGGGCGGCATAATGCAATACTCGGCGTCGCTTCAATACGAGCCTGGAAACGAGGTATTCAGCAACGGCGTCAAGTATCGATGCTTAATCGCGAATGGGGTAGGCACGGACAAGGGAGTGGTGGCACCGGCCGCTGACAAGACGGTTTGGAGTAATCAGGATTTGCCTAGCGTCCTTGCGGGGCAGGTTACGCCTTTCTACAACTGTAAGCTGGGCGGGTCGGACGGAAGAAGGCTAATCCCGTGGGGAAGTCCCGATGCGTATGAGGCTTATGTCATCTGCGACGGCGGCAGCGATGGGCGCGGCGGGAGCGTCCCCAACCTCGTCGACAAGTTTTTACTCCCGAGCACTGTTGCGAATGCAGGCAAGACTGGCGGAAGCTTGAGCCTTAAGGTGCCGGGGGTAACGGTCAACGGGACGGTAGGATCTACGGTTTTGACGGTCGAGCAGATGCCCGCGCACACGCACACAGGCAGTTCATCGACTGCGGGCGCGCATACGCACACTCGCGGCACGATGGAGATTACAGGCGCGATTCCCGTGGACGATCACAAGATCCGCTATGTCGAGGGGGCCTTTTATCAAAACGGGAACTATTCCAACTGCGACAACCGAGACTCCGAAAACGGCTCTCCGCGCGCGTCCTTTGCGGCTTCGAGAACGTGGTCCGGGAAAACGTCGTCCGCCGGCTCGCACTCGCACACGATGAATCTAAACTCGACCGGTGGCGGGCAGGGGCATACGCACACAATCACAAGCTCATCCGAAGCGCAGACGCTCACGCTAAACCGTCCGCCCTTCTATCGTCTTGCTTATTTTGTCAAACTGCCGGAGTAACAAGGCATGGCATCAAAAGAATTTCATTTCCATTACGTCAAAACGCCCACGGGTTCGATCAGTGGTCAGTCTGTTTTGACGCAGACAGAGGACGCGATCAATGATCTCGGCGACTATATGTTCGAGGCTACGGGCGACGTGACCGAGGCGCTGAATAAGGCTACTGAAGCGCTCAACACGGCGAATACCGCTCAGCAAAATGCGGCCGAGGCGCTCTCTACTGCGAATTCTGCGCTTGGTAGCGTCAATACCTTAACCATCACCGTCAATTCGTGGAATGGGCGCATCAAAAAGGCTGAGAGCAACGCGGCTAATGCCGTCACTGCGGCGACTGAGGCATCTAATAATGCCTCTCAGGCCGTCACAACGGCCAATTCTGCGCTCAATACGGCTCAGAAGGCCGTCACGACGGCCAATGCCGCGAAGACGACGGCTCAGAATGCAAGCACTGCGGCTACTCAGGCCGTGGGCACGGCCGACGCGGCGAATGCGACGGCGGAAAAGGCGAAGAAGATTGCTCAGCAAGCCGTTACCGACACTGACGGCATTCGCGATGAAATCAACCAGAGCATGGTCTTGATTACCCAGAAGGTAAACGAGGCTACGACTCAGGCGCAAAATTCCGCGTCCTCCGCCGCCCAATCACAGACCAATAGTGACCTTTCTAAGCGGTGGGCAACATGGACGACGGGCGTAGAGACCGAAGACGGCACGGACTACACGGTCGCCGATGACGGCTATTCGTCCAAGTGGAATGCTCAGCTCGCTCAGGCGTGGGCGGTGAAGACTGACGGCAAGGTGACGGAAAACAACCTGGCCGATGGAACTGAGATCGATTATTCGTCGAAGTACTACGCTCAGCAGGCGAAGGCTAGTGCTGACACGGCTGATGCCTCTGAAGCCTCTGCGCTCTCTTCGAAGAACGCGGCGGCATCGAGCGCGGCGGCGGCCAAGACTAGCGAGACGAATTCGAAGGCGAGCGAGGTTGCGGCCAAGGCTTCGCAGAACGCGGCTAAGGCCTCGGAGACGAATGCGAGTGCGTCGGAGACTAATGCCCTTGCGGCTAAGAAAGCAGCGGCTACGAGCGCAAGCGCGGCTAAGACGTCAGAAGCGAAAGCCAAGACTTCTGAGACTAATGCGAAGACGTCTGAGACGAACGCGGCCTCATCGAAAACTGCGGCGGCATCCAGTGCGTCGGCCGCGAAGACTAGTGAGACGAATGCCGCATCGTCGAGTTCGGCCGCTGCTTCGTCTGCTTCTGCCGCGTCAACCTCTGCAACGAACGCTTCTAACTCGCAAAAGGCCGCCGCGTCTAGCGCTACCTCAGCCGCTAACGCGCAGAAGGCCGCAGAAGTCGCGCGCGATCTCGCTCAGCAATATGCGTCGCAGAATGCGCATGCTGTCGTTTATGACGCTCAGACGCTCACGACAACCCAGCAGGCGCAGGCGCGAAAGAACATTGGGGCGATTTCGGCGGCCGAGGCACCCGCACCCAACCTGACACCGTACCTCACGAAGGCCGACGCCGCCTCTACGTACTTGGGCATCAACGCCAAGGCGAAGACCGCAGGAACGGCGGATAAGGTGCCTTGGACGGGCGTGAGCGGTAAGCCCAATCTCGTTCGTAGTGTCAACGGAATTTCGCCGGGAACTGATGGGAATGTAACTATTCCTATTCCGGCACGGATGATGCCTAACTATGGATCGTGCGTTCAAATTGGTGCAGGGGATTACACTCCGAGCGAAGATGGTTGGCTGAGACTCGAAAATATGAATAGCGGTGACTATACGGGCGGGAAAGTCATACACAAAGCCAGCGGTGCCTTAATTCTTGAGTTCTATCAAAACAGATACCCTGGGATTGCGACAATGATGCTCCCTGTACGAGCCGGAGAAACATATACCGTTAGCAATCCAGGCAAGATTTATTTCCATAGAATGATGTGAATATTATGACCCAAAGATACAAGATTCAAAATGAGAACACCAAAGAGGTGCTTATTGCCATTGGTGAGGACATCGAGTGGTTCGAAGCAATGGGTTATACGGAAGTTGGAGAAGTAGAGCAAGCCTACGATGGACGCTATTACGTCGCGGGCTATGAGCCTGAGATTCCAGATGAAGAGTTGGAGGCAAGGCATCTCGCAGAAGCAAAGCGCGAGAGAGCTGAGCAGGTTGGCGCAATCCTCGTCGAGGTCGATGGGATGGTCTTTGATGGTGGAGAGCGTGCCCAAACTAGAATGGGGAACGCTATTCGCGCGGCTGAGATTTCAGGGCTCTCGTCTTTCGACTGGGTGTTGGCAAACGACGAGGTCGCGACAGTCACGCTTGAGCAACTGAAAGAGGCGTTTGCAAAGTCCGTAGGGACAATGTGTGAGCTCTGGCCTAGACCTTACGAGCGGGCATAACGGCGTTAACTATCGAGAAAGTTGGCACCCCCGCTCTAGGCGATAGGACGATCCTCAATCGTGCGTCAGCGTTAAAGAACGTTTCTTTTGGAACATCGTTGTAAGGCGATAGCCACCGGACTTGATGGCACGAAGCAAACGCACTTTTACGCTCGTCGGTAGGCGTCTGCGGCAGGCTCGGTCTCCGATGTTCGATGGGCCATCAAGCGTCCAGACGCAAGCCGAAAGCAATCTATGCGGAGGGAAACGTTTCGCGAAGTCGGAGTAAGGACAGAACAGCCAGTCGTCGACGGGAGCCGGTATCGGCATATAGGTAGCTAATGCGTAGGCAGCGGCTTCGCGATGAATCAGATACGCAAAGGTGCAAAGCGGTGTTGGCTGGATGATCCGAAACAATTCCGTGTCATGAACTGGATAGTTTTCTCCGACAGTGAACGTTTGACGGGACCCGTGGAGCTGGATGACGTGGACCCCTTGAGGAATCCAATCGGAAGAGGTAGCGAACAGCTTGAAGCGGGGCGATAGGACGATGTCGTCCTCCATGATCAAGCCCCATTCGCAGTTGCTTTTTACGAGCTTTTCCCAACAGGCTGCGTGCGATAGGAAGCATGCAATCTCAGTTGGCCACAGCGCTTTTCTGAAGACGAATTTCTCGGGGGCATCGTAGGGGGCCTCTAGCCGGGCGAGTTCCTCAGAACTCAATTTACGACCGTCTATAGCAATCCTCGTAAATAATGCATTTAAGACAGTTCAGCAGAGTGCGAAAGACAAGGAAGATATCTGCAGGCGTGCTGACGCACGGCAAAGATATCTGACGCAGGACTTCACGCTATGATGGACTGGATTGTTTGCAGTAATTTATGGAATTGCTATAGTATTCACGCCAGGATCTGTGTCAAAAAAATCTCCGCCCTATTATAGAAGCAGAGATTTTTTACAGAAATTTTATCACCAAG
>OHCL01000836.1_pt1 | contig 9910 bp, 10 predicted proteins | sample 1577591 | NCBI WGS metagenome assembly OHCL01 (sample SAMEA3879549, study PRJEB24766) | human gut metagenome | biome: human-associated habitat; feature: feces | place: USA | collected 1985/1987
ACATAATCGGTACTGATATAGACCATCTTGCAGTCCAGCTTCTTGCAGACATTCGCAATGTTCTGTGTGCCGTCCGCATTGACCTTACGGCAGATTTCCACGTTATCCTCCGCTGCATCCACTGCGGTATAGGCTGCACAGTGTACCACAGCGTCCGGTGCCGCCTCTCCGATCACCTTTTCCACGCTGGCCGCATCTGTGATATCCATCTCCTGAATATCCACGCCGACAGCCTCAATTCCGCGCTTTGTCAACTCATTTACCACATCATATCCCAACTGGCCTTTTACGCCTGTTACCAAGACTTTCATAGATTGCCTTCCTTTTCTTTCCTATGCTTGTGGCGCAGGTCTCTGAACCGGCCACATACATGATTATAACATTCCCGGCAGACATCAGCAACGAAATACTTCACTTTTATAAATCTGGTGTAAAAAATCCGGGGATGATCCCCGGATCTTTCTGATTAAATTTAAACAGTCATATAGCTTTGCGCTGCCCGCCGGATATCCTCGACAATTCCTTCTGCCTTTTTATCCTCCAGTTCGGTTACCTGCTTTCTAAGTTTCCACCAGTTCCAGCCGGGATGTGCATTTTCCTGCAATTCTATGATTCTTTTCTGGTATTTTCTGCATAATATAAAATAAATCACCAAGAGTAATAAAACACCAATGCCCAGCATTCCGGCTACTGTGTCACCGTAATATCCACTCTTTGCTGCCTGTGCAAGCGGTGTCGCTTCATCTTCAATTTGTACGATTCGATAACCTGTCAAAATCACAGGTATGGAATATAACATGCCGCTCATCTCGACCGCCTCCGTTATTTCTTAGTCTCTATCTATAAAGACTACTTATCCATGAAAAACGGCTCACATTTTTCGATATTTTTTTCAGGAATTCCTACCGGTCTGCTTCCGGAAATTTTTATCGCATAAATTTACTTTTTATGGGAAATCCGATATAATGGTGATATAGATTTTCACACGGCTATTTGTGCTGCAGGCGTCACAAAGCAGCCCTTATCGCAGAATCAAATTTGAAATTTGATTCGCGATTCCTCCGACGGAAGGAATCGTCTGCAGAATGGAGATTATTATGAAAAAAAGTTTCATACGACATATTTTTGCTGTAAGTATATTGTCCTGTTGTCTGTTATTCGGAGGATGCAGTCATAATTCTGACGGAGAGGATACATCCTCCGCCACGACTGCTTCCACCTCCCCGTCTGAGACTGTTGCCGCCCAGCCTGCCGATGTTTCCCCGGATTCCGAGTCGTCTGCCATAGAATCCACTTCGGAGGATACCAGGGCACTCACCCTGTCGGTAGTCAATATGTGTGGCATCGAAGTCGGTATGGTAGCGGTCATTGATCCCGTGACCGGGGAACAGGTAAATCTGGATTCCCTGTCGGATCAGGAATCGATCTCTATGGAAGCAGACTGGCCCTCCTCTGTCAATGAGTTCCAATGGGCTCTCTACAATACTGACGGTGAATTATGCGTTGAGGGGACAACCGATATCAGCAGTGCCCAGGCCACAGTGACTCTTCTTCTGACCGGAGACGGTGATCTGGAAAAAGTCGAAGAGCTCTTCGAGTAATCCGCTTTCCAAGGTCTAAAAAACGACATCCACAGGGGAAATCCCAATGGATGTCGTTTTTGTTATCTTTTATTCTTCGATATCTCCTGCATTTTCTGCCTGAGCCTTCAGCTTCTTCTCATTGTGCTTCTTGTACATTTCATATCCGGTTGCACCGAGGATCAGAATGATCAGCCACCACCACCAGGACATCTTTGCATGTTCGCTTTCCACAGCCACATCTGCCAGGGGAACAGCCTCTTCTTCGATATTTACGGCTTCCTTGGTCTCTTCCTTATCGGAACCTGCCTGAACGGTTTCCTGTGTATTTGCAGGAGCTGCTTCTGCAAGAGGTGCTGCTTCGTCAGCGATCTGTACAACGGGTGCTGTTGCCTGGTTCTGTGCAACTACGGTTGCCTGTGCTGCGGGTGCTGCTGTCAGTGCAACAGGTGTAACAACTGTTGCTGCCTCTCCGGCGCCACCTTCCTCTGTATCACCAGCACCCCCGGTCTCACCTTCTCCACCTGCAGGTGTTCCGGGTGTAGGTGCAGGAGTCAGACGATCGATCACCTTATCCAGCTCTCCGCCTGCCTCATCCAGGCTGCCCAGAATCTCCTTCAGAGTATCTTCTGCATCCTTTTTGTTGTGTTCAGCCACGGCCAGCTTTCCTTCCAGTTCCTTCAGAGCTCCAAGGTTACTGGTTCTGTTACTCTTCAGAGCTTCGATCTCTGCCTTCAGCTCATTGACCTTAGCCTGCGCTGTTTCCACGTCTTTCTCTGCGTCCTGTGCATCCTGTAACAGCTTCTGATACTTTTGGGTCAGAGCCTTGGCATCATCTACGAACTTACGATATTCAGTATCCTTCTGGGTCAGTTTGATGTTGCCTTGAATGTAATTCAGGTTCTGGATGATCTGGCCGGTCAGCACTTCTGCATTTGCATAAGTCTCAGTTCTGACAGCAGTATTGGTTGTGGTCTCTCCGGTTTTCTCCAGATAATCAATCTCATAGGAATAGCTGGTATGAGCAATGGTATCGGTATCTGTAGTCTTCACATTGTACACACCGGTTGCGCCGCTTGCTTTTGCCTGTGCCAGTGCTGCATCCTGTACCGCATTCTGTGCCTCCACTGCGGTGGTCTTCTCATCGGTCTTGACACTGACACCTGCCACATAGCGGATGGTTGCCTTGCCAAGCTTCCAGTCATCCCAGTTAGCGCTGACGAAAATACCGCCATCTGCCTCGACTGCCTTTCTGGCTGCATCTTCCAGTTTCTTGTTCGTAGTTTCTCCATTACCAAACAGAGCCTTGATGTCATTCCAGAGGGAGCCGAAGGTACTCTGGTCTACTGTCTTCTTAGTGACCTTTGCATAAGTTGCGGATACAGTGCCGGATACGAGGAAGTCGGAATCATCATACCAGTGATCTTCTGTATAGCCGGTTACCTTAAGATCACTGCTTACACCGATCAGGTATAAGTCGTCATCATCGTTAATCTTATTGCTTAACGCCTTCTCCTGCTCTTTCGTAACCTTTGCTACTGCTTCTTCCTCTGTTCTTACACCATAATCCGTCTTTTTATCTGTATGCTTCCATTCAACCTCTTCATCCTTCACATTCACAGTCTTCGTAAAGGTAGGAATGTAGGTTCCGTTACCGGTATAAGTATAATCCGTTTTTTCTGTTCCTGTAACGGTTACATCCTTGCCGGCAGCGTCCTTCAAATCCTTTTCCTTTGCAGCAGCTGCAGCATCTCTCTCTGCCTCTGTCTGATACTGTTCGGTAGAAGTGAATTTTGCATCGGTATAGGTGATGGTGGTCACATCAGCGGTCACGGTCTTGATCAGGTTGCCGTTCTCATCCAGTTTCCAGGATTCCTTCTCGGTAGCCTCATTTACATCAGTATCAACCTCGCCGTTTTCGGTCTTCTGGTTATTGTCAGAAATAATGATACTCTCGGTTCCGTCGTTCTTGATCACTTTCTTTCCATCTACTGCAATAATGGTTCCGTCTTTCAGACCTTTTTCCACTTCGGAAACAGTGATAGTATCCCCATTTTCCTTCACATACTGATCCGGATTGGTCTCCTGCGCCGTCTTCCAGTTTACTTCCTCAATTCGCTTCTCAAAGATCACGATATTGTCCTTGGAAGTCTGTTTGTCATCCATCACATAGTTGTAAAACTTTGTCTGCTTATTACCATTCTCATCGGTATAGGTTACTTCAAAATAATTCTTGGTATTATTGTCTTCACCCTGTCTGCGGACAACCTTAATATCATCGGCAGTGATCTTCTGTACCTCGGGCAGATAGTAGTTCTGCATAATGGAAATGAAAAGCTGATCCTCATTTTTCCAGTTCAGTCCATTGTCTCCCTGGGTCAGAGTTTCCTTATCTGCAATATCCAGAGCACCTGCTGCGGAGGTATCCACTGCACCCTTTGCAGCCTCCAGAGCCTTTGCCAGTGCTTCTGCATTTGTCTTCGCTGTTGCCAGCTCAGCTGCTGCCGCCTCAGCGTTCGCATCTGCACTGTTTACAGCCTCCTCATAAGCCTTTTCATAATCTGCCACCTTCTGTGCTGCCTCTTCATAAGCTGTCTTGGCGGTATTGTACTCCCCAAGCTTTGCATCGAAATCAGCCTGTGCCTGATCTACGGTAGTCTTTACTTCTTCATATGCCGCATTGGCATCGGTGATAGAAGCAGCATCCTTGATATTCTCGATCTGTCCATTTACCTTATCCTGGGAAGCCTGCATGGCATCCTTTGCTTCTGCCGCAGTCTGTCCTGCATTTGCCGCAGCATCAGCTGCCTTATTCAGTTCTGCGTCGGACAGCTTGTCATTGGCTTCCGCAACCCCTAGCGCAGTATCTGCATTCTCTACGGCAGACTCTGCGTCCTTCAGGGATGAACCGTCTTTAACAGTCTTATCCTCTACTTTGGCATTGGCATCCAGAATGTCCTGAGACAGATCCTTTCCCTCGGCATCCTTCACATCTCCGGCTGCCACCTTGTCAACCACTTCCGCCTTCACATCAGCGGCACTCTTTTCGGCGCCCTCTACAGCCTTGTCAGCATCTTTTGCGGCTGCTTCCGCCTGATCGCATGCACCGGCTTCCGGTGTCACTGTAATGTTCTTATCCTCGTTTCCTTCGGAAGAATTCCCCTCTCCTTCTGCTGCCAGTGCAGTCAACGGTGAAGATGCCATCAGCATTGCGGAAATGCCGATCGCCATAGCACGAATCACTTTTTCGTTCTTACTGTTTTTTCTCATATGATTTTTCCTCTCCATTCTATTTTTCAACAATATGTTCAAATAAATACTGCAGCACCTCCGGCGTGAACTTCTTTGCCGAAATAGCTACTTTAAAATTTCCGTCTTCTTGCTCCTCCTGTCTGGTGACATCTGCATACATGATCATCGTATCCGCTACGATTATGATGTCTTTCCCCTTAAGGTCAGGAGATCCTGCCGGCATCGTAAAGGCTATGCCCAGCGGACTGACATTCCGGGTCTCCACAAAAATGCTTTCCCCGGTATCACATACCACGATAACACTCTTTGCCTGGTAGCCCACACGGTCGATCCGTCTTCGTTCTTCCATGTCCCCTTTTGCTCCTTTCTTCCAGAGATGCCTGTTAAAACGCCCCTTTTATTCTGTCTTATCTATTAAGACTCTCCGTCTCAGAAAAAAGGTTCAGAAAAACAGAAATATTTTTCTTTTTTTTTACATTTTTTTCAAAACATTGTATTCTTAGCATTTTTCCCATCCCTTTTCCTTACACTCACCTCCATGGCCAACAGATCCGCAAGCAGGATCATCCCTCCCAGCACCGCCGCCAACGGTTCTCTCCACCATCCATATCCAAACAATACCACGGCACCGGTCATTCCTACCCAGTTCACCCGGGTTCCATGCATCTTCATTCCACCTCTTCTGCCTCTCTTTCTAATACGCATCCGCATGCTTTAACAACACTGTCACCGTCTTGCACAAAATCCGGATATCCTCCATCAGTGACCAGTTATCAATATATTCCACATCCAGCTCCACAATCTTTTCGAAATCCGTCACCAGACTCCTGCCGTTCACCTGCCACATGCCCGTCAAGCCCGGCTTGATACTGATCCGCCGCCACTGCCTTGTGCCGTATTTCTCCACCTCGTCCGGGGTCGGCGGTCTCGTTCCCACCAGACTCATGGAACCTCCCAACACATTAAAAAACTGTGGCAGCTCATCAATGCTTAAATTCCGCAGGATCCTGCCCACCCGGGTGATCCGGGGATCCTCCCGGATCTTGAACATTACGCCCCCCGCGATCTCATTTTGCGACAGCAGCTCTGACTTTCTCTCTTCCGCATCCACATACATGCTACGGAATTTATAGATCTGAAATGTCCTGCCGTTTTTCCCGACCCGGGTCTGCCGGAAGATCACAGGACCGGGGGAATCCAGCTTAATGGCCAGCGCCGCCAATAACATCACCGGAGAAAACAAAACGATCCCTGCCAGGCCTCCTGCCACATCCATGATCCGTTTTATCACCTGTTCTCCGGTATTCAACGTCACCGTATGGTAGGTGATGACCGGATAGGTTCCCACACAGCTTACATAACTGTCGGCTCTGCGCCTCTTATAGAAATCCACCACCATCCGTACCGTCACCCCCATATCAATGCACAGATCCACATATTTCTGCATGGAAAAAAGCTGTTCCTCGCGCTTTTGCAGAATATAGATCTGATCCAGATGGTACCGGCGGATCAGCATTTCCAGATCTTCCAGACTTCCCAGATATTCTCCTGCATCTCCTTCTGAAATCTGTGCCAGTTCCTGTGCCGATGCCGCAATATACCCCACAAGCTCCATGGGAATGCTGGTCTTCTTCAAAAAATACCGAAACTTGTTGTACTGCGCCCTTCTTCCCACAAATGCGGTACGCGGCACTTCCCCGCGATTTCTTTCCATGTCTCTGCAGCATCTGCCGTGTCGCAGCAACGGTACGCTTTCCAGACTGTACGCCAGGATCAGAAACAGAAAATATCCCCTCTGATCCTCTGTAATATATGGCAGCAGGACCACAGTTGCCGCTGTTGCCACCAGAAACGATCCTGTTCTGCGCCGCTGTATCCTGTCCGGATAACCGAACAGGGTCACATTATACAGATATTGCTCTTCCTTTCCCAATACATAAAGCAGCACGAATATCGCTGCCAGCCCTGTCATACCCCCAAGTGTCCGAAGGCTCCATGCTCTTCCCATAAATAACACAGCCACTCCATAAGCCACCAGAAGCCGCAGCATATCCTTTACTATGTGTCCGATATCCTTATTTGCACTCGTATTTGACCGATTCATTTTTCTCCCCCTTCTCGTGTCACTTTTTCATCCGGTCTGTCGTTTTCCGCTGTCCTTTGTCTCTCTCTGTCGACCTTCCTTTGGTGACAATCGTTTTTCCCCCATGCTAAAATAGCACCAGCAAAGGAGGCAAGATAATACTATGTTCAAGCTTGTACTGATCGATGATGATGCCGAAGTGCTGGCGATCAATCAGAAATATCTCACCGGTGCGGGATTCACCGTGTATACTGCCATCTCCCCCCGGGAAGGCGTCTTATCCATTCGAAAGAATCTTCCGGATTGTATCTTACTGGATGTTATGCTGCCCGAAGCCGACGGTTACCGGGTGTGCCGTTACATCCGCTCTTTTTCCTCTGTGCCGATCCTGTTTCTCACTGCCAGAAGTTCCGAGGAAGATGTGATCCGGGGACTTACCTGCGGCGGGGACGATTATCTGGTCAAACCCTACAGTCTCCGGGAGCTGAAAGCCCGGGTGGACCTCCTGATCCGCAGGCGCAGACAACTGGCGCAGGCTTCTTCCGATCTGGTACTGACGATCGGAAATCTTTCCATCGACAGGGTAGCCCACAAGGCCTTCTACCGGGAACAGGATCTGTGTCTCGCCAACCGGGAATATGAAGTCCTGCTGTATCTGGCAGAACACCCGGACCGGGACATCACCTTCGAGGAACTGGGAACGGCTCTCTTCGGTGTCTACCGGGAAAGTGACAGACGCAGCGTTATGGTCAATGTCAGCCGTCTCCGCAAACGTTTCGAGGGCAATTACGAATTGGAGAACCGCATCGAGACCGTCTGGTCCAAAGGGTATCGTTTTGTGAAAGGAGGTATCTGACCATGGCACAAAATTCCCGTCCCGTTTTCCGTTCTCCCTCTCTCGAACAGGAGACCGTGGAAGAACTGTCCCTCAGGCTGCTGGAAATCACCGCGCAGTTAAATGCCAGCAATCGCTCCCTGCAGCACCTGCAACAGGAATCTCTCCCATGATCTGCGGGCTCCCCTCACTGCCATCCGCAGTGCCGTGGATTATCTTACTTCCGGACAGTCTCTGTCTGCACAGGATATCGAAGGTGCCCTCACCCTGATCGATCACCGGACTGGGACACTGGAACATCTGATCCGGGATATGTACGAGTTGTTCACTCTGGAGGATCCTTCCCACGCCTTTTCCTTTCAGGAACTGGATGCCCCGGCCTTTCTGGAAGAATATTTCTATACCGCACTTCCGGACAGCCACTATGCCGGTCATCTTCTCTGTTTATCTGTATCGCAGGATCTCCATGCCACCCTTTTTGCAGATCCCGGAAAACTGATACGGATTCTGGACAATCTGCTCAGCAATGCCGCAAAATATGCTCCCGCCGGAACGAAAATCACTCTGTCTGCCGCGCCTTCCGCTGACCTTACTTCTCTCCGGATCTCCGTGACCGATGAGGGGCCCGGCATTCCGCCGGAGGACCTCGAGCGGATCTTTAACCGCACCTACACCGTCTCCTCCGCCAGAACTCCCGGTTCTGCCACCGGCAGTGGTCTGGGACTGGCCATTGTAAAGACGATCACAGAACGTCACGGCGGAACCGTGTCCTGCGAAAATGCCCCCGGTGCAGGCAGTATCTTTTCTGTGACACTTCCTGCAAAATTCTTACAATCATGATACATTTCTTTACTTCCGCCCCTGTGTTCCCTATGCTGTAGTCACACAGGGACTTTCCCCGTGTACATCTCTGCATAAGGCAGACGGAAAGGAGAATTCTTATGAAGCATTGGACACAACCTGAACTGATGGAACTGAAGGTATCCGAGACCGCCTGTGGATGGTTTCCCTGGTACCCCGGATATCCCGGCGGAGGAGGACATCATCCCGGACACCATCCCGGTGGCGGCGACTGTCAGCCCCCGCAGCCTTCTGAGGAACCGGAAGAGTTCTTAAGCTGACACGACGTTTCGCAGTGCGTGTACTTCCGCTGCCACCTCGGCAGTGGAATCACCTGCTGCCGGTCTCCTTATCCAAAAGACCGGTATCTGCTCCGCTATTTTCAGGCAGTTCTGCCAGATTTCCATTCCCGGATCCTGTTTTTTCCACAGATGTCTTAAGAACAGATTGTCTTTATACACGATCATGCTGTCGGGGCCTGTGATTTTTTCTGCTTTTATCTTCCCGGACTTATCTTCCGCCTCTTTTTTCCATCGGATTCCCAGAAAAACAAATCGTTCCAGTCTGGCCTTTTCCCTTTGAAATACCCCGGTACAGGGCACCAGAAATTTGTCCTTTTTTTCATCAATATACAAAAGTTCTTCCGGGGGATATCCCTGCCTCAGCACCACATCCCTGCACAGCTTCATATAAGGAAAAGCCGGATACACCCACACCCCTTCTTTTCCGGAAATGTCCACCACTGCCATATCGTCTGCCAGAAAACGATACCCCCGTTTCAGCAGTTCTGCCGTCAGTGTGGACTTGCCCGCGCCACTCTCTCCGGCGATCAGGATCGCACCACCTTCCGGAGTTGCCAGCGCACTGCAATGGATGGGAAGTTTTCCCTGCTGAATGCTGAGCATTGCTATTCCAAAGCCCAGCAGATAGGTTCGTACCGCTCCGGGATCTCCTCCCTTCCGGATGTGATACCGGATCACCTGTCCCCGCTCCACACTCATGGCCAGCGTACGATTACACAACCAGCCTTTTTCTGTACCCAAAAAACTTCCGCAGACGCAGTCTCCGTGTTCTTTCCGAAACTGTGCTTCCTCCTCTTCGTCCATCGCCCGGATCCGGACCTTTTCCCGTCCGAAGTCCCTGTCATCCTCCGGTAAACGCACCGGATCCAGCTGTACAAAGTCCAGATCCGCTGTTACCCTCATGCCGTACAGATAGTAGTGGTACTGCATTCTTCCGTCACACTCCCTTCCCGGATGCAAAGTTCTCTGTCACAATATTTTAAAACACCCTTCCTGTGGGTGATAAGCAGGCAGGTGG
>OHCL01000847.1_pt1 | contig 9812 bp, 16 predicted proteins | sample 1577591 | NCBI WGS metagenome assembly OHCL01 (sample SAMEA3879549, study PRJEB24766) | human gut metagenome | biome: human-associated habitat; feature: feces | place: USA | collected 1985/1987
TATTTAACCGAACTTAGAAAGGAGGACGGCGCTTCCTCCCCTGTCTGAAGACAGAGGTTTCCGCGCCGAATTTCTATGAACATTGGCTCCATCGAGGCCCTGCTCGAGCGCAACGGCTATAGCGTGAAGCAGTTGTCCTGCTATCGCGCACTGACGGCTAGCTAAGCAATAGTCATCATCCAACCATTTTCTCAATCGGCCCTGCCCTAACCGGCGGGGCTTTTTCATAGGTACGCAAAATGAAACTCTACGAAATCGCACCGGCGCTGCGCTTTGCGCTGGATGACATCGTCGTCGACGAGGAGACTGGGGAAATCCTCTCTTCCGACGCGCTCCACGCCGTCGAAGCGCAGGCCGCCGAGAAGATCGAGGCCACGGCGCTCTACCTTCGCGAGCTCGATGCCGAGGCCAAGGCCGCCAAGGAAGAGGCCGACCGCATGCTCGCCCGCGTCAAGTCAATGCAGAAGCGCTCCGACTACCTCAAGTCCATGCTCCTCGATGCCCTGCACGCGACCGGGAAGGTCAAGACCGCCCGCGTGACCGTCTCGATCCGCACGACGCAGGCCGTCGAAGTCTCTGAAGGCGCAAACCTGCCCGAGGCCTACACGACCGTCAAGACGACCGTAAGCCCGAACAAGATCGCCATCAAGCAGGCACTGCTCGACGGCGTCGAGGTCCCCGGCTGCCACTTGGAGGCGCGCGAAAGCGTGAGCATCCGATGAGCCACAACGGATATATCGGCGTGAGGGCCGACAAGGCCCTCGCGATCATCGGCGAGAATGGCCCGCAGCGCATGTCGGCGCTGCTCGAGGCGCTCGGGATAAGGACGAAAGTCGCAGCGTCGTTCAAGGCTACGGTGCAAAAGCTCGTCAACGCGGGGATTATGTCCGTCACGGACGATCATGACACGCTTGTGAGTCTGACTGACCAGAAGTACGCAGACCCCGCAGTCGCCCTTGACGAGTACCGTGCATACAACTCAGAGAAGAAAGCCGAGAAGAAGACAGAGACCAAGGTCGTGATAATTCCTACGGTTAAGCGATCGATGATCGAGGACATCGCCTTTGGCATGGCAGAACAAGGAGTGAAAGCGTAAACAACTCTCGACTAAAGTCGAAAGCTTTATTGTCACCTGCTAAAGCAGGCTCAACATAGGGCTTGTTTACACCAGCCCCTGGGTTATCAGCAGACAACCCAGACGTTGCAGATTCCGACCTCCATTGAGGTCGCTGTGCGCTCTGTAACCACAGTTCTTGCAAACAAATCGGTGCTTCTGCCGTGTTCCGATGGCATTGCAATGCGGACAGGTTTGCGACGTATAGCGAGGGTCAACGAAGATCACTTCGATACCCGCTCTACAAGCTTTGTCCACTATCTTCTGCTGAAGCTCCCTGAAGGGCCAGCGGTGCAGGCGTGCGCGAACCTTCTGCCCGGCCTTGATTCGCTCGCGGATGTTCGTAAGATCTTCAAGAACGATCAGGCGAATATTGCGTTCTGCCGCATCTTCAATAATGGACTTGCTGATTTCGTCGTTGATTTGTTCCACATGTCGTTTCTCTCGGCCGGAAGCCTTTCGAAGTGCCTGTCTGGCGCTTCTGGAGCCATTGCGCTGGAAACGAGCCCGACTGCTCAGGTATTTGTCACGGTCGTCCTTCATCTTCCCGGCTTTGAAGATTCGGCCGGTAGACAGTGCGGCGGCGTTGTTTTCGCCAACATCAACGCCCATGACTTGATTCAAAGACAAGTTGTCGAGAGATACTTCCTCGAGTTTCTTCTCTATGGCAATGTGCAGCTCCCATCTGGAAGGCGTGCCTTTGATGCCGCACTTCCAAACGAGGTTGCATTCGCCAAGCCTGTAAATCCGATTCTCCTTCGACGTTCCGGCAAGCTCTTCAGCCAGAAAACCGGCCAATTGGCTCAGCTGAAACTTTCCCGGACGAAGACGAACGCCGACACGCCCATTCACCGTATAGACCGACGCCTCGGTGTAGTTGTTGAAGAAGTGAATGGTGTTCTTGTCCAGGTGAACAACAGGATTCCTGAAGCTGATGCTCGGGAGCACCATCTTCTTATCCTTCGAGAAGTTCGGATGGTTGCTGATCCACGACTGGTACATGCTCGATACCGAACGCATGACGTTGCAGGCGAGCTGTGCACCAAGAACGGACATTTTGGTTCGAACCATCGGATAAGCAGCCTTGTGCAGGTTGTACCGTTGCCAGAGCCGTTTTTTCCTATCTGTATCGGACACGACGATTGGGACGAGCAAATTGCAGGCCTGCCCGTAGAGGCGACGGGTCTGATGCATCTTTTCGGAAGCATCGGCATCGACCTCCAAGGCAATGCAGACGGTACGCACGTCGACTTTGCGTCGAACGAGCTTACCTGCGCCCTTTGATATGTTCAGTCCTTTCAATGTAATGCCTGATGGTTTCCGCACTGACATTGCCAGCCGTACCTACGTAATAGGACGGAGACCACAAATGCCCGCCGTAAAGCTGATCCTTCAACGCCGGGAAAGCCACAAACAGCTTCCGGGCCGTCGAACCCTTCAAAATCTTTACGGCATCGGCTACAGCCTGTGACGGAGGGATGGTTACGAACAAATGGATATGGTCAGGTTGGATTTCCAAGGTCAGAATCGGCCACTCGCGCTCAATGCAGATCGCGGTGATGGCAAGACGCAAAGCCTTGGCTATTTCACCTTTAAGTATCCGTTTGCGGTACTTCGGACACCATATCACATGGTATGCCATCTGGTAAACGCAATTTCGGTTGTATACTATTTCCACCATATCCTTAATTTTATCACGTGGTAGTGTGAAAGGCATGGGCCGCAATTCCTCACCTGACTGAAGTCAGATGTTTCCTTGCGGCATTTCTATGAAAACGAATCGTTTTGAACTGAAAGACTTTCGTCTTAATGAGATTCTCTCAATGCTCACTACGTACAACGGTCCGAGCCTGTCGGAAGAACTCAATAGAGTTTGGACTGGCGAAGCGAGGACCGTCAAATTCGGCAATCGCTTTTCTGTCGATCTCACCCCCGAAGACGTCAAGGAAAACCCGGAGTTTCGTCCGAACGAATGGAACCCAACGAAGTCTTGGAACATCCCCAAAAAACGTCGACCTGATGTTTTCGATTCAGGAAAAAGAATCAGGGAAAGAAATCGCACGATTGCGTGGCCACTTCGACGGTGAGAATTTTAGAAGACCAAGCGGAGAGCCCATGTACGCATTTTGCCGTGGATTTCATGAAACAAAGTACAAATCGCTCATCAAGTGTTGGCCTGATGATCAAAAAAGCGAGTGGATCTCTGGGGACTTTTTAGCTCGAGTGGCTGAATTTGATCGTCGACTTGTAGAAGAAATGGAGGGGTACGAGAAATGCCTGTCAAGATGAAAAAGGAAATACGCAAGCGGGTTGCATGCCAGATCGGGGCGACGCTGGAAGATATGCACAAGGCCGAGTCGGAGTGTGACGGAGAGTTGTTCCTGTACCCAGTCGATACACAAGGTACGCTAGGTGGCTTCTACCTCCTCCACGTCCCCGTCAAGGGCAAGATTGCGCCAACGCTCTTCCCGACTGAGTACTTCGTCAAACAGAAGGAGGACGAGGGATGACAGAAACAGAAATCGTCGTCCAGGACATCCGTCGCGAGCTCAGATGGTCTTATCGCGATCAATCGGTCGCCAACCTCCTCGGCCTCGCAAAGCGACTCATCGACAACAAGGACACGGCAGACATCGTTCGATCGATCAAGGCCTACACGTCATACCTTTCCATCGCCAAGAACTGCGCCAGCAAGCAGGCTTTCAACAGAGTACAGCTCAGCGCACGCACCCTTTGCGACGAACTCAAGAAATGGGAGCTGGCTCATGCTTGACAATGACGAGTATTTCGATAACTTGAAGCTCCCCTGTCTGAAGACAGAGGATTCACTTTGACCGTCAGACAGCTCTTTCAGGGGGCAAAGCCGCCTGAACGTCACCGTCCGTACAAAGTGTGCGCGGCAGACCTCTTTCCCGTTCCGCCTTGCTCCCGCAATTCGGCTTCGTGAGCCCCGAAGCGTCTTTCGATACTTCAGGGTCGCTACAAGGTTCATGACGACACAGACCGCTGCCGCTCAACAGTGCTTCCGCAGTCGTCCACTTCTCAAGGAGAAGGGCTCGGTCGTGTCCGTTTTCAGTCACATGGCACGCCAGGAATGCGCTCATGACATCTCGTTGAACGAGCGTGTCGGTGTTTCCCCAACGATGCCACCTCTCCTTCAACGGCTTCTTACGATACGTATCCGTTTGCGGATCGTACTGCGACATCTTCAGCTTATAGGCATTGAGTTCGATCACCTCGCAGCCGGCGCTTTCAGCCTTGCGTTTGAGATGCTCCACAAACTTACCCATTCCCCTCCGGTTTGTCGACCGTCCGAAGCAGCGTTGAAAAGATCGGTAATTGTTTTTCTCAATTTTGATCGTGCCGCCGATCTGCAGCAGATCGTTCACAAGCTCACCGTGGTCGCGCTTGCGGGTGGCTGCCAGGCACCGATGGTGCTCGGCAAGCTTTGCCGCCGTCCTGCGTCCGCGATTGCTTGTGTTCCAAGTCAACGAACCCTTTTTCACAGTTCCGTCGGGATTGTAGTTGTCGGGATTGTTCGCTCGTCTTGAACGGTCGATCCTGCGCTGCAGAAGGCGAATCTTCGGCTCTTTCAGATCCACGTGAGGTGCAACCTCGACTATGGCCGCCTGACACTCATGAAAATAAGCAATCCGGCTTGGACCCGGGTCGATGCCGACGACCTCGCATTTGGGCGCATATACCTTGCGAACGGGCGGCAGACCTTCGACCACGAGCTGCACGAACCAGCGCCTGACGTCGTTGAGCGTCCTGCGCACGATTCGGCAGTATTTCACGCGTCGGTCGAAGGCGAGCGCCTCCTTCATGTAGTCAGTGTCGGGCTTCATGTACGGCATCACGTGCTTGCGCCAGACAATGGCTCCACGCTCGGGCTTGTACATGATTTCCCGATTGTTCGTGCCTTCGATGGAATTGAGTCCACGCCTGAAGGATTTGAAGCGAGGTCTGCCGGCTTTCTGGAACATGTGACGCTGTAGAGCCCTCCAGACCGCTTTACCAATGCTTTGCGCTTCATGAGCGCCAATGTCTTTTCGACCGCTCGCCTTGCGATGATTATTCGCAATGATCGTAAGGCCGAACTCGGTTAGTCCAAAGGCTTTGTGAACAGCACTGAACGCTTTCGTGCGTGCTTTCCCCTTGGGCATGTCCCGTGCCACCCGCCACTCCTGCGTTTCACGCATGCGCTGCAGACGTCCGAGAGCTGTCCCGAGCGTCGCATTGTAGAGCGTGCGTCCGAACTCAAACGCCTTTTCGAGAAAACGATTCTGCTGATCGTTCACACGAAGCGGAAGTTCGACGATGTAGGAAGAGGTGGAGGTGCGCATAAGGCAATGTTACTTCACGTTCGAAAACTTTGTGCGCCTTACCTCCCATTGAAATGAGAGGCTTGCGGCGCACGGGTTCTGTCATGCAGCAGTGGGCAGACGCGATTCTACCAATGAGCTAAGACACATAAACATGCCTCATCCCATTTTACCTAGCAGACGCAACATAGGGATTACACCAACTCAGGCACTACAGCCATCTCAAAGCTAGACATACAATCTTCTCCATCTGACTGGAACAGGGTAAGATATGAGAATCCTTATTCCGTCTTACTGGAAGGCAGTAGCTTAACTCACACTATCATGGCCACGACAATTTCCCTCTTCAATCATAAAGGCGGGGTCAGCAAAACAACGACAACCTTCAATTTAGGTTGGGCGTTAGCGGACGCCGGCTACAAAGTTCTCCTTGTCGATCTAGACTCTCAATGCAACCTTACAGGAATCATTTTAGGGTACTCTAAAATTGACGAAGGGTTAGACCGCTTTTATGAAAGCCGAACTAACCTCACATTAAAGACTGTTGTTTCACAGTTAATTGATGGCATTTCTTCCGATAGCATTCTATCCAACGAATCTGGAAACCTATTCCAGACACAGAACCCGAATTTATTTCTGTTGCCAGGAAGTCTGAATATTTCAGACATGGACTCTCAGATTAGCATTGCCCTCAAAATCGCCGTCGGCGTTCCCGCAACCAGAAACTTACCCGGTGCATTGCCAAGATTTATTCGCGACCTCGCAGAAAGGGAAGGCTTCGATTTTGTTCTATTTGATATGAGTCCCAACGTTGGCGGTCTTAACGAAGTAATGCTCATGTCAAGTGACTATTTTATCGTTCCTACTTCACCGGATTTTTTCTGTTGGCAAGCCATTTCTTCGCTAACCGAACACCTTCAAAACTGGCATCGTGAAATCAATGCTTTCAAACAAACTATGCCCTCAAGATCGAGTTCGGCTCTCACAAACCGTCCTATTTTTCTTGGAACAATTCAACAACGCTACAGGATTCGCAAACAAGAACCCGCAAAGTCTTTCGAACGTTGGATTTCAAAAATTAGATCTTCTGTAGACACCCTTCTTTTGCCGGCATTGCAACAGATTGGCTGTGACCTAGATAAGGAAAGTGTTCAGAAGATTTTGTCAAACTACCCCGATAGAAATGGCGAGCAACTACAAGCATACGACCTGTCCCACATAGCCGATTTTAATTCTCTCATAGCGATTAGCCAAAACCTATCGAAGCCTATTTTTGCTTTAACTGACCAAGACCTCATTGATGCCAAGCAATTCGGTTTTGCCTTGCAAACAATGCAAGAAAGTCGAAATGCCTTTGACACTCAATTTAAGCGGCTATCAAATGTCATCTTGAGATTAACCAATACGATATCTCAATAATGGCGCTATAAAAAATGCCCCACCTACCGATCAATAGTAAGTGGGGCTTTTTCATGGGCAGGATTTCTCGGCGCTCTTCATGGTCGAGCGCAGGTACTATCGTAGCCCGTATAGGAAACCGCGCGGAGTGAGCATCCCAAAGGGCTAGGCTTGCGCGGTGTTGTTGCAGGGAGTTTAGCACTTCACTGGCTCACAATCATCGCCATAGCATCTTTGTCTATCGCAGTGCGCTCAGATAGTTCGACACCTCTTCGAACCAACTCCGTGCCTCTTTCGAGTAAGTCTGCGCAGCGGGCAAGCTGCTCTCTTTCAGACTCGAAGGTACCGCCGGCGGCTGCGGACAATCGACGGCGAGCATCGGCTGCTTGCTTGCGCACCCGCTCAAGATCAGCGCCAAGATCATCGGCGCGAGCAAGCGCCTTGTCCCGGGCTTCCCACGCATCAACAAGACTCTGTGCATAGCCCCTCTCCTTCTCTCTGTACTTAACCTCAAGAGACTGCGCCCGTATCGCGTAGTCCTCACGCAGTGCGGCAATGTCCTCGCCATACAAGGCGGCCGCATAGCGATAGCCGGCAAAGAAAAAGGCGGCACTCATCGCAAGCACCGCCACTCCCTTCAAAACTTGAACACTCATTTCAAGGCATCCTTCCAAGCCTTAACCGTTTTGGCAAGCCCCCATGCAATAGCCACGCCACCAATTCCAAAGAACACGGCGTAAGTCCCAATCGCCTGCCACGTCAAATTCTCGACCATCATCAATTCTCCGAGTCGCAAAGCGACGATCAAGTTTGATAAAATACTCTCCATAGAACCTCTGTCTCAAAAGGTCTCCCCAAAGCCGTTCGGTCGCCACAACCGAGCGGCTTTTCCTTTTGTGCTTCATAACTCGAAGCCCTTCACGGGATTCAGATAGATCCCGACGTACTGAGCACATTTGTCGCGGGATCCCCACAGTTTCCAGCCGAGGTTGAGCCTTACACAGCACGGCCTGCCGAACAGGCGATAGTGCTTGATGTAATAGAGTTGAAAGGCGATGAGCTTCCCGTCGCGGCGGCAACGCCTGCGGCACGTGCCCGAGACGCCGTTCGTGTCGCTCGCGTCCTCATTGCCCGTCACCTCCCAGTCATCAGACGTATGAACGGGGACGCCCAGCACTTGAATGTCGAACCCATAGCAGACATTTCTAAGGAGCCAGGCGACGCGCCTTTTGTACGTACTCCACCAATCAGTGCCCGGCCATCGCTCCCAATGGCCCGCATCCCCATCCGCGTCGTTGTCGTCAGTAGCAAACCACGACAGCCACCTCGGCAGACGATGCGTTTCCTTGTCCACGAAGAAGGGCAGGATGGGCGCGAGAAGGCGGCCAATGATTGCCATAAAAAACGACGCGGGCATGAGTGCCAACCACTTCAGATAAATCATCGTCTAGGCCTCCGAAAGAAAGAGCTTTGCCTCGGCGCGGCGGCGCTCGGTCAGCCCCGCGAGCACCTTGCCGCCTGCCCGGTTGATATCGAGAAATTCGTGAGCACACGCCTCCGCATCTCCAGCATTGAGTGCACGCATGAGGCGCGGACACTGGTGAACGACGTAGCTCACGCCCACGTTAAAAGCCAGACTCACCAATGCCACGAACTGCCCTTCAGTCACGTGAACATTGACGAAAGGCGCAAGCCCTCGCTTGACCTCCTCGACGTCCTGTCGTAGCAGCTCCCTCGCCTGCTCGTAGGTGATCTCGTCATGCTCCGTCACGTCCTTCGTGTGACCGACGCCGATTGTCCAAATGTCGGCGGGGCACTTGTACGCCTGCAGGCGGCAGCCCTCCCAAGCCTCGATGAAGTCCATCGCGACTTCCGCCGAATACTCGCCAAAATTCTTCACTTCAAATCCTCCTTATCCAGACCAAGGCGCTTCTGCAGAACGACCTCAAGAAGACGGATCACCCGCGTGCCGCCCCACCCAGCCATGCCGCTCAAGGCCCCACACAACTGCGACGGAAACCCTTCGTAAAAAAGCACCTCGTAGCAGATCAAACCGCACACAGCACTGATCGCACCATGAAGCAAAAACTCTCGCCATGTGAAAGCCTTTCCTTCCTGTACCTTCAGCAGGTACGAAAGCCAACCGCAGATCGCCGCAAAACCAGTTGCAGCGGCCAGAATCTGCCCGTCACTCAAATCTCTGTATGGCATGCAACCTCCCGCATGCCTTGAGTCTCTGACGAGACCTCAAGCACACGCGCATAAAAAAACTCCCTCAACGCATTATCAAGGGAGTTGTCGACGCTTCATGGACGCGTCGGGAAGCCTCAGAAAAAGGCCGCGAAGGCATAGCCGACGACCGCGCCAATCACAAGACCGACCGGTCCCCAGAAGAGGCGCGTCTTGCGACGGGTCTCCGCATCAAGCAAGGCCTTCTGGGCTTCCACCTTGGCGATGAGCTCGTCCGTCACTTCCTCGACCTTGACGCCGAGCTTGTCGAGCCATTCCTTCACTTCGTTTTTCGTCATGTCATACACCTTTTCCTTTAGCGCCTCCTTCAGCGCCTTGACAATCAAACCCCACATACAAAAAAACCGCCTAAAGGCGGTGTGATAAAGTTATGTGTACGTACCATGCTCATGGTTGAGCCAACAACCGTGAGCCTTTTTTGCATTCATATTAAATATGTATCAACCCGTTACCCCCCCCGAATAGCCGTCAATTAAACATCACGCTCGTCAATACTTGGCACGTCGTCAATGCCAAGGGCGGAACAGAAAAGGTTTTCTGTGACATGGCAAACGCTTTTGTGCAAAGAGGACATAACGTCACCGCCATTTGCCTTGACGAAAATCAAGGCCAACCAGGCTTTCCGATAGATAGCCGAGTTCATTTCATCAACGCCTATCATGCCCAGATACCGCTCTCATTAACGAAACTTGTCCGAAAGCTTCGTTCGCTTAGCTTGTGCAAGG
>OHCL01000848.1_pt1 | contig 9810 bp, 4 predicted proteins | sample 1577591 | NCBI WGS metagenome assembly OHCL01 (sample SAMEA3879549, study PRJEB24766) | human gut metagenome | biome: human-associated habitat; feature: feces | place: USA | collected 1985/1987
CGTTTACCCCAAACCGATGGTCTGTTTTATTTGAGGCAATAGCATGCTTCCCCCTCCTCCCCTTCACCCTCAAACATCCATGAATAAAAGGTTGTGAAGGGGGCATGCAAATCTTTATTTTGCTATTACATTACACTCTTCTTACATCAGACCGAAAAGAGAGCCGGTTTGCAACAAATATAAAAACAGAAGAGAATCCCGGGAGATTCTCTTCTTTCACTATAAAAATTACTGATTGTATTAACGTAGTAATTACTCTTCTACCTTATCATCAACTGCATAATCGAGCACCGTTTTCTTGTTGGCAAGCATACGATCGTACTCTTCTTTCGAACCGACAATAATCTTCTCGAATTCGCGCTGACCTGTACCGGCAGGAATCAAGTGACCACAAATCACATTCTCCTTCATACCCTCCAATCTATCAACCTTACCATTGATGGCAGCCTCATTCAAAACTTTCGTTGTTTCCTGGAATGATGCAGCAGACATGAAACTTGAAGTTCCCAAAGCGGCACGGGTAATACCTTGCAGAATCTGAGTAGATGTAGCAGGAATAGCATCACGTACTTCAACAGGCTTCAAATCACGACGTTTCAACATACTGTTCTCATCACGCAACTTACGGGCAGTAACAATCTGACCCGGCTGCAAATTCTGAGAATCACCAGAGTCAACAACTACTTTCTTGCCCCAAATACGATCGTTTTCTTCCATGAACTCTTGCTTATCCACTACCTGCTGTTCCAAGAAGCGAGTATCGCCCGGCTCATCGATTTCTACCTTACGCATCATTTGACGAACAATAATCTCAAAGTGTTTGTCGTTAATCTTCACACCCTGCAAACGGTAAACGTCTTGCACTTCATTTACGATATATTCCTGTACAGCCGTGGGACCTTTAATGGCCAAAATGTCAGCAGGAGTAATCGCACCGTCAGATAACGGAGTTCCGGCACGAACGTAGTCATTCTCCTGAACCAATATTTGTTTAGACAGATTCACCAAATACTTTTTCACTTCACCTGTCTTAGATGTGACAATAATTTCACGGTTACCACGCTTAATCTTACCCATAGTAATTTCACCGTCTATTTCAGAAACGACAGCAGGATTAGATGGGTTACGAGCCTCAAACAGTTCTGTAACACGAGGAAGACCACCGGTGATATCACCAGCCTTGCCTACAGCACGAGGAATCTTCACAATAATGTCACCAGCTTTCACTGCCTGACCGTTTTCAACCACAACATGCCCCCCCACGGGTAAGTTATAAGTACGGATCAAATTACCATCCTCGGTTACAATATGGGCAGAAGGTACTTTTGTCTTGTCCTTAGACTCGATAATGATAATTTCACGCAAACCGGTAGCTTCATCAGACTCTACCTTATAAGTTACGTTTTCAACCACACTCTCGAATTCAATCTTACCAGTAGCCTCTGTAATAATAACAGCGTTGAACGGATCCCACTTAGCAATCAGTTTTCCTTTCTCAACAATATCACCGTCTGCAGCATATAATTTTGAACCATAAGGCACATTATGAGTTGACAGGATAATCCCTGTATTCACATCGATAAAGCGGACTTCAGCCAAACGACCGACTACCACTTTCACAGCCTCACCCATTTCATCAACCGTATCTACCGTACGCAATTCTTCGAATTCCAAACGTGCATTATTCTTGGCCACAATGCTTGCATTAGCAGCCATATTACCTGCGATACCACCGGCATGGAATGTACGCAATGTCAACTGTGTACCCGGCTCACCAATAGATTGGGCAGCGATTACGCCGACTGCTTCACCTTTCTGAACCATACGACTGGATGCCAAGTTACGTCCATAACACTTAGCACATACCCCTTTCTTAGATTCACAAGTTAATACCGAACGGATTTCAACGCTTTCAATCGGAGAATCCTCGATTTCCTGCGCAATATCCTCTGTAATCTCCTCTCCACCGGCTACAATCAGTTTACCAGTAGTAGGATGGACGATATCATGTACAGAAACACGTCCTAGAATACGTTCGTACAAAGTAGCAATAACTTCATCGTTATTCTTCAAAGCCGTACAAACCAAACCACGAAGTGTTCCACAGTCTTCTTCATTGATAATCACATCATGCGACACGTCTACCAGACGGCGGGTCAAGTATCCCGCATCAGCAGTCTTCAACGCTGTATCCGCCAAACCTTTACGAGCACCGTGGGTAGAAATAAAATACTCTAACACAGACAAACCTTCTTTAAAGTTTGAAAGAATAGGGTTTTCAATAATCTGTGCGCCTTCAGCACCGGCTTTCTGCGGTTTTGCCATCAAACCACGCATACCAGACAACTGACGAATCTGCTCTTTAGAACCACGGGCCCCGGAATCAAGCATCATAAATACTGAATTGAAGCCTTGGTCATCATTCTTAATCGTCTTGTAAAGTATATCAGACAGGTCACTGTTCACGTGAGTCCATGTATCGATAACCTGGTTATAACGTTCATTGTCAGTAATGAAACCCATATTATAGTTCATCATAATCTGTTCCACTTCCTCATTACCACGTTTTACCAGTTCTTCTTTTTCTTTCGGGATAATAATATCACCCAAGTTGAATGACAGACCACCCTTGAACGCCATATAGTAACCTAAGTTCTTAATACCATCCAAGAATTCACAAGCACGTGCAACACCGACAGCTTTGATAACATCACTAATGATATCTCGCAAAGACTTTTTGGAAATAATGGTATTCAAGTACCCCACTTCCGCTGGAACGATTTCATTTACAATCACACGCCCTACGGAGGTTTCTTTCATCATCACATCTACGATTTTGCCATCTTTGTCCAAGTCCTTCACCACTACGTTGACGATAGCATGAATATCCACTTTACCTTCATTATAAGCAATCAAAGCCTCTTCCGGACCGTAGAAAGTCAAGCCTTCACCTTTAGCCCCTTTTCTCAGCTTGGTAATATAATACAAACCAAGTACCATATCCTGTGCAGGCACAGTAATAGGAGCACCATTAGCAGGATTCAGAATGTTATGAGCTTGAAGCATCAACATCTGTGCTTCCAGAATCGCATCATTACTCAAAGGCAAGTGAACCGCCATCTGGTCACCATCGAAGTCGGCATTGAACGCTGTACAAGCCAACGGGTGCAACTGAATAGCTTTACCTTCAATCATATGCGGTTGGAAAGCCTGAATACCCAAACGGTGCAGAGTCGGCGCACGGTTCAGCAATACAGGATGACCTTTCATGACATGTTCCAAGATATCCCAGATCACAGGCTCCTTGCGGTCTACAATCTTCTTTGCAGATTTTACAGTCTTCACAATACCACGTTCAATCAACTTACGGATGATAAACGGCTTGTAAAGCTCTGCAGCCATCAGTTTAGGAATACCACATTCACCCATCTTCAATTCAGGACCAACAACGATAACCGAACGAGCAGAGTAGTCAACACGCTTACCCAGCAAGTTCTGACGGAAACGTCCTTGCTTACCCTTCAAGCTATCGGACAGTGATTTCAATGGACGATTAGCGTCAGTCTTCACTGCACTTGATTTACGTGAGTTATCGAACAAGGAATCGACAGCCTCCTGCAACATACGTTTTTCGTTACGCAAAATCACTTCGGGAGCCTTGATTTCAATCAGTCGCTTCAAACGGTTGTTACGGATAATCACACGACGATACAAGTCATTCAAGTCAGAGGTAGCGAAACGGCCACCATCCAACGGAACCAATGGACGCAGTTCAGGAGGAATAACCGGCACAATACGTACAATCATCCATTCAGGTTTATTACGTCCGCGAGATGCACGGAACGATTCAACTACCTGCAGACGCTTCAAAGCCTCGTTCTTACGTTGCTGCGAAGAATCATTACTTGCTTTATGACGTAATTCATAAGATAAAGCATCCAAATCCAAAGTTGAGAGCAGATCATAAATGGCTTCTGCTCCCATCTTAGCTATAAACTTATTCGGATCTGTATCTTCCAAATATTGGTTTTCTTTAGGAAGTGTATCCAAGATATCCAAATACTCTTCTTCAGAAAGCAAATCATATTTATTAATGCCATCTTCAGCCTTCACACCCGGCTGGATAACCACATAACGTTCATAATATACAATAGCGTCTAGTTTCTTTGTAGGCAGCCCCAACAAATAACCGATCTTGTTCGGCAATGAACGAAAATACCAGATATGCGCTACAGGCACAACTAACTGAATATGTCCCATACGTTCACGACGGACCTTCTTTTCAGTCACTTCAACGCCACATCGGTCACAAACAATACCTTTATAACGGATACGTTTGTACTTACCGCAATGACATTCGTAATCTTTCACCGGACCGAAAATACGCTCGCAGAACAAACCATCACGTTCCGGTTTGTAGGTACGGTAGTTGATCGTTTCAGGCTTCAACACCTCACCGCTCGAATTCTCAAGGATTTCTTCGGGTGAAGCCAAGCCAATTGAGATTTTCGAGAAATTACTCTTTATCTTAGTTTCTTTTCTAAAAGCCATACTTCCTTATTTATAATGTAAAGAGTTATATTTTTTTATTATTCAAGGTTGATACTCAAGCCAAGACCTCTCAGTTCGTGTAACAATACATTCAGAGATTCGGGGATACCCGGAGTTGGCATAGGTTCACCTTTCACAATAGCTTCGTAAGCCTTTGAGCGTCCTACAACGTCATCAGACTTAATGGTCAGGATTTCCTGTAAGATATGTGCTGCGCCGAATGCTTCAAGCGCCCAAACTTCCATTTCTCCGAAACGCTGACCACCGAACTGTGCCTTACCACCAAGCGGCTGCTGAGTAATAAGGGAGTACGGACCGATAGAACGGGCATGCATCTTATCTTCAACCATGTGCCCTAGTTTCAACATATAAGTTACACCCACTGTTGCAGGTTGGTCAAAGCGTTCGCCTGTACCACCATCACAAAGATAAGTCTTACAATAACGAGGCAATCCAGCTTTATCTGTCCATTCATTTAAATCATCCATAGAAGCACCGTCAAAAATAGGAGTAGCAAATTTCACACCCAACTCTTTTCCGGCACGACCTAATACGGCTTCGAAAATCTGACCAATATTCATACGAGAAGGCACACCCAACGGATTCAATACGATATCTACTGGAGTACCATCTGCTAAGAACGGCATATCTTCCTGACGAACCACACGAGAAACAATACCCTTGTTACCGTGACGTCCCGCCATCTTATCACCTACACCAATCTTACGCTTCTTGGCAATATAAACCTTAGCCATCTGAATAATGCCCGCAGGAAGTTCATCACCGATAGTGATAGCAAACTTCTTACGCTTTAATTCAGCATCCAATTCTTTATATTTCTTCAAATAATTCATCACCAAGTCACGAATCATGTCATTCTTATGAGCATCAGCTGTCCACTTGCTCAACTGGATAATAGTATAATCCAATGATTCCAAATCGCGTTTGGTGAACTTCGCCCCCTTGGCAATAACTTCCGTTCCCAAATAATCTTTCACTCCTTGGGAAACCTTACCATTAGTCAAAACCAATAGTTTCTCAATCAAGATATCTTTCAGTTTTGCTGCCTTTTCTTCGAATTCATCATTCAGTTTAGGCAGAATAGCCTTATCGGCATTCTTCTCACTTCTGCTCTTGATAACACGTGAGAACAACTTCTTGTCAATAACGACACCACGTAATGACGGAGAAGCTTTCAATGAAGCATCCTTCACATCACCTGCCTTATCACCGAAAATAGCACGAAGCAATTTTTCTTCCGGAGAAGGATCTGATTCACCTTTCGGAGTAATCTTACCAATCAGGATATCACCCGGTTCGATACGTGCACCTACACGTACAATACCGTTTTCATCCAAATCTTTAGTAGCTTCTTCACTCACGTTAGGAATATCAGAAGTTAATTCTTCCATACCGCGTTTCGTTTCGCGGACCTCCAAAATATATTCATCAACGTGTACAGAAGTCAGCAAGTCCTCACGTACAACGCGTTCATTCAATACAATAGCATCCTCGTAGTTATAACCTTTCCAAGGCATATAAGCCACCAACAGGTTTTTACCCAATGCAAGCTCACCACCCTGAGTTGAATATCCTTCAGTCAGGATATCACCCTTCTTCACACGCTGTCCTTTATCACAAGTAGGACGGAGGTCAATGGTCATGCTCTGATTAGTCTTACGGAATTTAGGAATTCTGTATTCCTTCAAAGCAGGTTCAAAGCTTACAAATTCTTCATCTTCATTTCTGTCATACAAGATACGAATAGTTGTTGCATCGACATATTCTACAACACCATCACCCTCTGCTGCAATCTGAGTACGAGAGTCTTCAACCAACTGTTTTTCAATACCTGTACCTACAATAGGAGCCTCTGTACGCAACAAAGGAACTGCCTGGCGCATCATGTTTGATCCCATCAATGCACGGTTAGCATCGTCATGTTCCAAGAACGGAATCAAAGAAGCAGCGATAGAAGCAATCTGCTGTGGAGAAACATCCATCAACTCTACCTGGTCAGGAGTAACAACAGGATAATCAGCATCACGACGAGCTTTTACTTTCTCACGAACAAATTTGCCTTCATCATCCAATGGAGCATTACCCTGAGCGATTATCTTATCCTCTTCCTCTTCGGCTGTCAGATATTCAATACCTTCATCAGATATATCCACCTTACCATCAGCTACTTTACGATAAGGAGTTGAAATAAAGCCAAGCTCATTAATCTTAGCATACACACACAAAGAAGAAATCAAACCGATATTCGGACCTTCAGGAGTTTCAATCGGACACAAACGACCATAATGAGTATAGTGTACGTCACGAACCTCAAAACCAGCACGTTCACGTGACAGACCACCAGGTCCTAACGCTGACAAACGACGCTTGTGAGTGATTTCAGCCAATGGATTAGTTTGATCCATGAACTGCGACAAAGCATTTGTTCCAAAGAATGAATTGATAACAGAAGAAATAGTCTTCGCATTAATCAAATCAATCGGAGTAAACACTTCATTGTCACGCACATTCATACGCTCACGGATGGTACGAGACATACGTGCCAGACCAATCGCAAATTGATTGGACAACTGTTCTCCTACAGTACGTACACGACGGTTACTCAAGTGGTCAATATCATCAACATCCGCTTTAGAGTTAATCAGCTCAATCAGATACTTAATGATTTCAATAATATCTTGTTTTGTCAATACCTTCACATCCATGTCCGTAGTCAGTCCCAACTTTTTGTTGATTCTGTAACGTCCTACCTCGCCAAGGTCATATCTTTTTTCAGAGAAGAACAGGTTATTGATAACCTCACGAGCACTGGCATCATCAGCCGGATCTGCATTACGCAACTGACGGTAAATGTAAAGTACAGCCTCTTTTTCAGAGTTGCTCGGGTCTTTCTGAAGGGTATTAAATATAATAGAGTAGTCGGATGAATTCGCTTCTTCCTTGTGAACAAGGATATTCTGAACGCCTGAGTCTATAATTTCATCGATATGATCCTCTTCAATCACAGTTTCACGGTCGATAATAACCTCATTACGTTCAATAGAAACAACTTCACCGGTGTCTTCATCTACAAAATCCTCTGTCCATGTCTTCAAGACACGCGCAGCAAGTTTTCTTCCTACAACCTTCTTTAAATTGGCCTTATTGACTTTAACTTCTTCAGCCAAATTAAATATTTCGAGAATATCTTTATCATTTTCAAAGCCGACAGCTCTCAACAGAGTAGTAACAGGCAATTTTTTCTTACGGTCGATATAAGCATACATCACATTGTTAATGTCTGTAGCGAATTCAATCCATGAGCCCTTGAATGGGATAATACGTGCGGAATATAGTTTTGTACCGTTAGCATGTACACTCTGTCCAAAGAATACACCCGGAGAACGATGCAGCTGAGAAACAACAACACGTTCAGCACCGTTAATCACGAAGGTTCCCTTCGGCGTCATATAAGGAATAGGACCCAAATAAACATCTTGAATAACAGTATCAAAATCCTCATGATCGGGATCTGTACAATAAAGCTTCAATTTAGCTTTCAAAGGTACACTATAAGTGAGCCCACGCTCTAGACAATCATCTATTGTATAGTGAGGGGGATCAATGTAGTAGTCCAAAAACTCAAGGACAAAGTTGTTACGTGTATCAGCGATAGGGAAGTTTTCAGCAAATACTTTATACAGTCCCTCGTTCTTACGTTTCTCGGGTGGGGTATCCAGTTGTAAAAAGTCTTGGAATGACTTCAATTGTACTTCCAGGAAATCCGGATACTTCATCGGATTCTTGATGGAAGCAAAATTTACTCTTTTGTTTTCTGTATTTGAAGACATCTGATAATTTATTTGTAGAACTTAATAATAATATAGACACAAAAAGGTTAAGAATCCTCGTCTAGAGGATTCCTAACCGAATTACCTGATAATCAGGCTTAATATTATTTAAGCTCAACTTCAGCTCCAGCTTCTTCCAAAGTTTTCTTCAGTGATTCAGCTTCGTCTTTAGCCAAGCCTTCTTTTACTGTGCTAGGAGCACCGTCTACCATGTCTTTAGCTTCTTTCAAGCCAAGACCACATGCTTCTTTAACGGCTTTAACAACCTGCAATTTTGCAGCACCAGCGCTCTTCAAAACTACATCAAAAGATGTTTTTTCTTCAGCAGCAGCTGCACCAGCAGCAGGACCAGCAGCAACAGCTACAGCTGCAGCAGCAGGTTCAATACCGTATTCTTCTTTAAGGATAGTTGCAAGTTCATTAACTTCTTTTACTGTCAAGTTAACTAATTGTTCTGCAAAAGCTTTCAAATCTGCCATTTTTGTATGATTTTAATTGTTTGTTACTAATTGATTATAAAATTGATTATTCGGCACGTTCGCCCAGAGTCTTAAGAACTCCATGAATGGTGTTACCACCTGATTGAAGAGCAGAAATAACATTTTTCGCCGGTGATTGCAGCAATGCAATAATATCAGCAATAACTTCATTCTTACTCTTAATGTTGCAAAGAGCATCCAGTTGATTAGCACCTACATAGAAACCTTCTTCAGCATAAGCTGCTTTCAATGCAGGAATTTCCTCTTTGTATTCTTTCAACAACTTTGCAGGAGCGTTAGCTACTTCGCTAAACATTACTGAAGTTGTACCTTTTAAAGAATCGAACAACGGAGAGAAATCAACACCTTCCATGCTCATCAGAGCTTTGTGAAGCAAAGAATTCTTCACAACAACCAGCTTAATACCTGCTTTGAAACATTTTCTTCTCAGTTCACTTGTCTTAGCTGCATCCATAGCAGTTGTGTCAACCAAATAGAAATGTCCGTATTGCTTAACGGTTTCAGCCAACTGACCAATAATAACGCCTTTATCTTCCTTTCTCATGATTCCTCCTTATTGTTAGTTTTCTTCTACAGTTTTGGGATCAATCTTGATACCCTTACTCATAGTACTTGAAAGATAAATACTCTTTATATACGCACCTTTAGCCGCAGTAGGTTTCAACTTGATCAAAGTTGAAATAAACTCCTTAGCATTGTCACGAATCTGTTCCGGAGTGAATTTAGGATCACTTCCCACATTCGTGTAAGCCAAGTTGGTTAACGTTGCATTCTGCCATCCAGCAACCGGAGAGAACAGAATATCAGGATTCTGCCATCCAACAGAACCACTTAAACGAACGGTCGGCTTTTCATTTTTCTTACCAGTTTTAGTAGTTACTACAATTACACCATTTGCCGAACGTGAT
>OHCL01000851.1_pt1 | contig 9788 bp, 7 predicted proteins | sample 1577591 | NCBI WGS metagenome assembly OHCL01 (sample SAMEA3879549, study PRJEB24766) | human gut metagenome | biome: human-associated habitat; feature: feces | place: USA | collected 1985/1987
AGACATATTCATTATATACGAATCTTTGTTCGATTACAACAAAAACGTATCGGTAATGAGACATTCGGTCTCGTTTTCCGATACGTTTTTTTAAGATGCTGAATCACCTGTGTTTATGACTATACCTGCAGTCTGCCGGCTGTAATGAGTTTTCCGGATTTTCTGTCAAATAACAGAATATCTTCTCCACCGATCTCGAACTTCACTTCCTGGCCGATCTTGTAGGCGGTATTGCCGAAGACCACGCCGGTCAACAGGAAATCACCGATACGAAGCTTAATCGTGGATTCCATACCGGTGGGCATGGCACCGTAGATCACGCCGTCCAGACCTGCACCATCGTGTAATTGCAGGGCTTCCGGACGTACACCGATGACAAAATCCTCGTTGGTGATCACGGGAGCTTCCTGCAGTGCATAATCATCCTCGTTCACTCTGGCAATATGATACTTGAAGACTTCATCCTTGTTGGATTTCTCCACAGCTTTCTTATCCTGCATTTTCTCTTTGTGACGGGCTGCCTCATCGGCTTCGTTCTTATCTCTCTCTGCAAACCATCTCTGCAGATCCAGATGTTCTTTCGGAACAAACTTTGCCTTTCTACCGTCTAAGATCGTCACATCCAGGCTGCCGTTTTCATTCTGCACACCCTTGGCTTCGATAAAATTAATGGAAGGATTTCCTACGAAATCAGCCACAAACAGGTTGTTGGGTCTGCTGTACACAGTCAACGGTGCTTCATACTGCTGCAGCACACCGTTGTTGATCAGGCAGATCTTCGTTGCCAGTGTCATAGCTTCCATCTGGTCATGGGTTACATATACGAAGGTGCTTCCGGTCTCTACATGCAGACGCTGCAGTTCATATCTCATTTCCAGACGGAGTTTCGCGTCCAGGTTAGACAGCGGCTCATCCATGAACAGTACCTGGGGTTCCGGCGCCAGTGTTCTGGCAATGGCAACTCTCTGCTGTTGTCCACCGGACAGTTCTGCGGGATAACGGTTCATGAACATTCCGATCTTAACGATACGGGATACTCTGCGTACCGCCAGGTCAATCTCTTCCTTGGAATATTTTCTGACCTTGGTTACTACCTTGCCACCGGATACGACTTCGAATTTCTCGTTAAGCTCTTCCCCTTTTTCCTTATGACCTGCCAGGATGCTGTCCAATTTTGCAGTCAGTTCCTGCTTCTTTTGCTTTGCGGCACTTTCTTTGTCAGCTGCCTCGTGGAGTTTGTAATTATACAGCTCCTTTGCAGTATAGATAGAAATGGTGTAATTATCGATCAGCTTCAGATAGACCATATCCAGGTCTAATTTTCCCTTTTTATCTCTGCATTCCTCAATGAGTTTTACCAGCTCTCCCGGATTCTCCAGTGCCTTGATCATGCTTTTTAAAGCTTTGGCTTCCTCATCGATCACGGGAAGTTCTTCCTTGATATTTCCCAGTCCGAAGGAGATGTTCTGGTATACCGTCATATTCGGCCACAGTGCGTAGTTTTGGAACAGAAATCCGACTTTTCTCTTATTTGCGGGAACATTGATCCCCGCTTCACTATCGAATACCACCCGGTCTCCGATCTTGATCTGCCCGCTGGTAGGGGTCTCCAGACCGGCGATCATACGTAAGGTAGTGGTCTTACCGCAACCGGAGGGACCAAGCAGAGTGATAAAGGAATTATCCTCCATATCCAGACTCAGATCATCTACCGCATAGAATTTTCCCCAACGTTTTGTAACATGTGTTAATTTGATTTCCGGCATAGTTATTTACCTCCGATACCTTCATCCAGGCTGGCCCCGGTCAGTTTATTTACCAAAGTGTTAAAGATCAGGATCGTTACGATCAGGATCAGGTTGATGGCGCTGGAAAATGCATACAGTCCCATCTCATCGAAATAATCCAGTGTCGTGGAGAGGATAAAGCCCTGCGTACATAACAGTAAAAACAGGGACAGCTCTCGCAGACAGGTCATGAACGGAAGCATATATCCGTTGATAATGGAAGACTTCTGGATCGGAATGATGATCCGCAGCATCCGCTTGTACCAGGGAATATCCTGGATGATGGCCGCTTCCTCAATCTCTCCCGACAGCTGCAGCATGGAGTTCAGTGCACTTCTGCTGGCGAAAGGAATGTACTTGATCACGCCTGCGATGATCAACAATGTGTAAGTATTGAACAGGTTGATCTTGTCATTGGAGAACAGGATGAAGAAGGCTGCGCCCACTGCCAGGGATGGCATCAGGTACGGCAGGAATGCCACACCGTTGACGTAATTGGCCCATTTACTTCTCCGGTTCTTGGATACTGCATAACCGATCAGGGTGCCGATCGTACCTGCGATCAGAGCACAGCAGACAGCTACCAACATCGTTCCCTTGAATGCTCTCCAGATCAGCGGATTGTGAAGAATACCGGGCTGTCCGTACAGAGCACCGGCTCCGTTGTTATCCGTCAGCCACCACTTGGTGGTCAGAGCGCTGGAATCCATGGTGTACAGGAAACTGTAATCTCCCGGATTCGGAAGGAAAGTCTCCAGTGCGAAGGACAGGATCGGGAAAATACTGGTGAAGAAGGTGATGACGATCAGGATGACCGCGATCAGATATTTCCCGACTTTTCCTAAGTTGATCTTGGAGATCTGTCCGGATTTACCGGTAACCGTCGTATAATTCTTACGGCTCTTTAAGCTCATCTGGTTCATTAACAGGATCGCCACACCGAAGATCATCATGATGATGGCAAGAATACTGGCTTCCCCGGTATACTTGGAGTTCATCGAGACATACTTGGTCGACAGCGTGCTCAGGCCCAGATAATGCGGCACCGGGTACGAGCCCATGGCGCTGCCGAAAACGAGCAGGATGGTCGACAGGATCGCGGGCTTGACCATCGGGAGCGTGATGCGGAACATGGTCTTCCACTTCGGTGTATCCAGGATCGTCGCTGCTTCCTCCAGATTGGCATCCATGTTGCGGAAGATGCCGCCGATCAGGATGTAGGCAAAGGGGGCATAATGCAGTCCCAATACTACTGCACTGGGGAACAGCCCCAGGCACCACCATTTCGGCATCGTAATATTAAAAAGAGATGCCAACAGTCCGTTGGAGGTTCCGGTGACTGCATTACTGTTGAATACATTCTGCCATACCACTGCCAGTGTCCACTGGGGCATGATGTAGGGGAAAATAAAAATGGAGCTTAAATATTTTTTACATTTTAAATTGGTTCTCGTAATTAAGAATGCGAACAAACCGCCGAACAAAATGGAGATCAGGCAGGTAAAGACTGCCAGAAGCACGGTATTTAACAGCGGTGTCCACAGATTTGTTCTCGCCAGTTTACTGGTGAACAGATCCACATAGTTGGCAACGGAATATCCGCTTGCTTTTCCGGTAAGATGTGCATCGATGGTGCCCGGATGGATCTTGAATGTATCCTCGACGATTGCCACGATCGGCGCCACTGTGGTAAAAGTAAGTACGATACCAAACAGAAGCAGAATGATATTTTGTGGCTTGGAGAAATACGTCTTGATCTTGTTCAGAACAATCACCATCTTGCTTGTTTTTTTTGTGGCACTCTGATTCATGGTTAACCTCTCTTCCCAATACAAGCTTTTGGTCCTGTAAACCATCCACCCCTGCGAATAAGAAAACTGCTACTTACATGCAGGCATGATGTAGCAGATTTTCTTATTCTGACAGGACAAATAGTCACTTTTTTATATCATATATCACTCAGCAGTATACTTCGGTAACAGCTCAATCCAGCTTCCTACCGTGAAGGATACGGATGCACAGTACTCAGGATCTTCCAGCACCAGTTCGCCATCGGTAGACCACCAGTCGAAGCCTCTGTCATTCTTGCTCTCGTATACAACATTACCGTTCTCATCATTACCGCCGGTGCTGTGCTGATAGGTAGCTTCGATTGCCTTTGCCACTTCAGGGTTAGCGGAATAACCGCCCATGTCTTTGCCCCATGCGCTGAAGCCGTCTTCCGTACAGGTCATGTATGCGATGAAAGCACATGCAGTCCAAGGCAGCGGGCTGTTATCGGTAACAAACAAGTAATGACAGTAGCCGTAGCCACCAATTCCCTTATAGCCATCCTGATAAGCGGCAACCTTGATATTGTTCACAGATACACCTGCGGACTCTTCTACGGAGCGCAGTTTACTGTATACTAACAGTCCACACTGATCGGTAGCGGAATCGGATACCAGTGTATTACAGATAGGTCCATCATCGGTCTGGGCATTGTAGCTGCCTACCCAGAGTTTGATCCATGCCAGGGCATATTTACCATCAGCACCTAAGCCTAAATCATTTGCTTCGGATTCCATCTCATCAATCGTGGGCTGGAAGTAAGCCTGCTCATCAGCGGGTAATGCATTGAAAGCATCCTTTAACATGGCTGCGTATTTGTCTTCGGTCAGCATGTACAGGAAATTCTTACCTACAACCTCGGAATCAATATCCATGAACAATGCGTGAGTTCCTTCCGCTACGAAGTCCCAACAGTTGTCATATACTTTATCTCCGGTACAGTTGTATTCGAATACCTTATTCAGCGTCTGTAATGCCAGATAACCATCCACCGCATCGGGTGTGGTTCCGTTAGCCTCTGCCCATTCCTTGGGAATGAACGTATCCAGTATTCCGGTCTGTGTCATCTTGGATTCGATCTGATTACCATCCTGGATCAGGGTCATTGCGAAGGTTCCTTCCGGCTTCAGGGAATCAGCGGTCAGCTGTTCAAAGATCTTGTTGTTCTTAGGCTGCTGCCAGTCAAATTCCATGCTGTAAGAAGGATCAATAGACTGCAGATACTCGATGAACAGAGGAAGTGCTGCTTTACCACGGCTGGAATTACCTACACCGTAAAAGGTCTTGCCGTTGGATTCTTCGATGGCCTTCTGTGCCAGTTCCTCCATGGTCATTCCTTCTGCCTGTTTGATGATCTGCTGAGTTGCAGTAAGATTTGCGTCGTCGGCTACCTCCGGGGTCTTGGTCTCTGCCACCGTCTCGGTTCCGGCTGTCTGTGTGTTATCTGCGCTTCCAGTTGCCTGGTTCTGGGTCTCGCTGCTGCCGCATCCGGCTAACATACCAACACTCAGTGCACAGATCATAAGTAACGATACTACTCTTTTCTTCATATGCTGTCCTCCCTTGAAACATATAGTTTGTATAACCCTTCATGGTCCACGTACTTGGAATGGGATGTTTCCCACTTCCGTTCTGATGATTCTATTATACGTTGGGAATTCAGCAATTTGTATAAGGCAAAACTGTTATTATTTTAATATTTCTGATACTATGTATAGTTTTTCTGCTATTTTGTCATTTCTTTTGTGCATCTATGTTGTTTTACATGCTTCTATCCTGGTATTCGGAGGGAGTAACACCGACAATCCTCTTAAAGCTGCTGGAAAAATGTGCAACATCACGATAGCCTACCTGTTCCGCAACTTCATATACCTTATTCCGGCAGTCATTCAACAGTTTCATGGCAGTGCGCATACGAACTCTGGTAATGTATGCCGCCACCGTATAATCCGTCTCCCTTTTGAATGTATGACTCAAATGTCCTTCACTGATCCCCAGGTGCTCTGCAATCTCTGCCACACACAATTCCGGATCCCCATAATGAGCGGAGATATAGTCTACGGCTGCCATGACATATTTACTCTTGTCGCCTTTATTTAAGACCAGTTCGGGAAGCGGCTCATCCTTGCTGTTTTCCAATTTTTCCTGTGTCCTCTTACGTTTCTCAAGTGCATTATTCACTGCCTGTTCCAGTTCCCCGTCTCCAAAAGGTTTTAACAGATAGTCACTTGCCAATAATTTCAGGGCGCTCTGCGCATAGGAGAATTCACTGTAAGCAGTTAAAAAGATCACACTGACATCATTGCCTTCTGCCCGCAGTTCCTTCAGCATTTCGATGCCGTCCATTTTTGGCATACGGATATCGCAGATCAGCAGATCCGGATGATATTTCCGCACGGCTTCCAGTCCTTCGATCCCATTGCCGGCTTCCGCCACAACGACACAGTTCAGTGCCTGCCAGTCTGTCTCCATCACGATTCCTCTGCGCACCAGCATCTCATCATCGATCACAATCACTTTGTACATCGTATTACTCCCTCCATTATCTCTTCCCGTTTTCTGTATATTCCCCACTATCCAGTAAAAATTTCTCTCTGTCCGTTGCTCTGTATCGGTTCCTCAGGCTTCTCCGTATCTTACCGGCAGCCGTAATGTCACTTTCGTGCCGTGGACTTCGCCTTCCTCTTCTGTTCGCTGTCCGTCCGTAGTGTTTTCGACATTCGGGGTAAGCCTCTCCATATGAATGCCGTATTCTTCCCCATAGGTCAGCCGGATGATCGTGTCCACATTGGATACTCCGATATGCCCCACCAGCTGCTCCTGTCTTCTGTGATTGATGGCATCCATCCATTCTTCAGGAGCGCCACAGCCGTCATCGGTTACTTCAATACACAGAACATCTTCCTGTTCTGTGATCCGCACAAGGATATTTCCTTCTTCACTCTCCTTTAATCCGTGAAGTACCGAGTTCTCCACGATGGGTTGTATGATCAGCTTGGGGATCACGCACTCTTCCAGTCCCTCCTGCAGCTCCACGGCGTACGAGAACTTATCATTGAAACGGATCTTCTGGATATCTACATAACAGTTCACCAGTTCCAGTTCTTCTTTCAGATAGATGAACTGTCTCTTGGAGATACTGGTCCTAAGGATCTTCGCCAGTCCCGCCGCCATGGTAGCGATCTCCGGGATATGGTTGGCCTTCGCCACCCATTTCATGGTGTCCAGTGTGTTATACAGGAAATGAGGATTCAGCTGTGCCTGCATCATGGCAATATGGGAAGCATTGAGTTCCTTCTGCTTCTCCACCTTATCCTGCACGCTTTGCTCCAGTTCGTTGGCCATGATATTAAAGTTCCGGGACATCTGTCCCAGCTCGTCCTCTCTGTCGGAGACGATCCTGACAGTAAGGTCTCCTTCCTGCAGTGTACGCATGGCCGTATTCATCCGTTCGATAGGACGGGTCATATTTCTACCCAGCCGGGAAGCCACCAGAACGCACAGAATGACACTGATGGTCAGCATCACGATCAACACACTGTACATGGAGTTCAATACTTCTGTTGAAAACACGCTGGGACAGGACAATGCAGTATACAATCCACTGTCTCCCAGCGGCTGGATCAGCAGTTCTCCGGCACGATATACTCCCAGCAGCTTATGACCAACCATGAGTTCTTCCCGGATCTGCTCTTCCTGCAGGTTACCATTATCATAAATGGTTCTCCAGAAGGGGTCCATGATTGCTACCTCCGCTTTGGCATTTCCCTTATCATGAAGCACTTTTTCAAAATTTTCTGCGCGCATGCTGATCACAATATAGCCTTCCGGTATACTGTCTTTTCCCATAAGTTTTCCCGCTGCATACAATAAAATATTGCTGTCATTAGTATCTGCACGCCGCAGCACCAGCGTCTCTTCACTATCCTCGACTGCTTTCAGGATGCCCCAGTATACCGGCAGATCTGTCTTGGCACTTCCCTGTGCCGTAGTGTAAATACATTTTCCGTTTTTGTCATACAGATCAAATTGGGCATATTCTCTGTAATCAGCCACTTCCCGATAGAATTGCAGGTAAATCTTGCTCTTCGACCAGGTGTCATCTTCACCTATCTGTTCCACGATCCGGGTGTTAGCATTTATATTCTCCACTACCGTCTCGAACTCCTGAAACAATTCCAATATGCCGGCATCTATCTGTTCCGCCTGCTCTGTTACTTTTTTCTCATAATCGCTGTTGATCTTGGTCTCCATAGTCTGGATCAGGGATACCCCAAAAAGCAATAACGGCAATAACGCAACTACACCGAAGCAGACCAGCAACTGTCTGTGAAACGACTTTTTAATCCACTTTTTCATCTGTTCTCCCCTGTAACGTCTCCCATGTGTTCAGAATTTTTTCCTTTTCCTGAGAAGCCCAATGAATATCATAATCGATCGTTTTTAATTTTGTGTGCTCCGGTGCTGCATACTCTTCCATATCATTACGGACAGTTCTCCGGAAAAAGACTTCCTCCACCAGTCTCTGTACATCACTACTTACGGTAAATTCCAGAAATAATTTAGCATTTTCCATATGCTTTGCGCCCTTGACGATTGCTGTGGCGTCCGGTATAGCACTGGTGCCGTCCGTGGGGTAGATCACTGTAATATCTGCCCCTTCCAGAATCTTCTGTCTCGCCATTCCCTCCGTGGTAATACCTACCAGTCTGGTCCCGGCATTGACTTCCTCCAGTACTGCACCTGAGGACGGCGACAGATAGCCATCCAGTGCACCGGTAAAGGCCTCCAGAGTCTTCTGCTCATCCTGATCCGATACCTGAAGCATCGTACAGAGTGCTGTATAACTACTGCCGGATTTCGTGGGATCTGCGAACGCGATCTTTCCCTTCCAACGATCGGTCTGTAATTCCTCCCAGGTTCTGGGAGCCGCTACGGGATAGACCAGTTTATTGTTATAGATAAATACAGTCGGCAGCACAGAAAAGGGCGTATAAGCATCTCCCTCCGTGCGATACTGTTCAGCAATTTGATCTATTTCGCTGACCTTATAAGGTTCCAGATAGTCTCTGCACTCCTCAAAATTTTCAACACCTCCGCCGAACATGACATCAAAGGTACCGGGGGCATCCTGTTGTAATTCATCAAAAAGTGCCAAAGTATCTCCTGCTTTGAGCTCCACAAAAATCCCTGTGCGTTCCTCAAATTCCTTGATGATCGGTTCGTATACATCTGCTTTGTGAGAGGTATAGACGATCAGTTTTTTATCTTCCGGTATCTGATAGACTGTTTCTTCGGACTTGCTGCAACCAGTAAGTAACAGGATCGCCGCAGTCAGTCCAGACAGAACAGATATACCTGCTTTATGTTTTTTACTATACGAAGTCCTCATAACTTTGCCCTTATCTTTTTCGTTTGTTTATTTTCACTGTATTGTTTCTGTTATCTCTCCGGTTTTTCGAGTTTGATCCCGGCTGCTGTCTGCTGCAATCTCCGCATCCGGTCGTACTGCACATACATTTTCTGCACTTCGTTCTCCAGGATGTAGTAGTGGCGGATGTATGGGATCAGCAGAATCAGGATCACTATGGGGAGTAATAAGGTAAAAAGGCTGTCGGAGATCACACTTAAGACGATCGCCAGCATCTCTAACAACGCAAAAGTCACCGTAACGATCAAATGGATCAGGCGCTCATGTTGGAAAAATCCTACCTGCACCAGATGCTCCTTAAGCTTGTCCTGAACCATTTCCTGCATGGTCTGTTCCTCGGTATCCGTTTTCTTTATGTCAGTTTTCTTTATGTCAGTTTTCTCTGTGTCAGTTTTCTGTGTATGCGTCTGCCTCTGTACAGCCTGCGTTGAGTATTCACCGTGCTGTGACAATGTCTGCACGTTCTGCTCCATTTCTGTCAGCCATTCATCTATCTGTTTTCGATATTGCAAAATGCGCTGCTCCATTATTTTCCCCACCTTTCCGGTACTTGTATTACTCCATCATAGCTATTCTTTCGTTTTTCGTCAATGTGCCATAAATACAATTAATTCCAAAACATAAAAAAACGCCTCTATGCATACGCATAAAGACGTTTTTCTTCATTTCAAACATAAAAATGGGGCCTATAGGGCTCGAACCTATGACCCTCTGCTTGTAAGGCAGATGCTCTCCCAGCT
>OHCL01000853.1_pt1 | contig 9764 bp, 8 predicted proteins | sample 1577591 | NCBI WGS metagenome assembly OHCL01 (sample SAMEA3879549, study PRJEB24766) | human gut metagenome | biome: human-associated habitat; feature: feces | place: USA | collected 1985/1987
GGCACGCAGGACGCGCAGGGCTTTATCTTTGTTTTTGTACTGGCTGCGCTCGTCCTGGCACTCGACGACGGTGCCCGTCGGGATATGCGTGATACGTACCGCGCTTTCGGTTTTGTTGACGTGCTGACCGCCGGCACCGCTGGAACGGTAAACATCGACGCGCACCTCATCCATATTAATATTTACATCAACAGTATCATCCAGCTCCGGCATTACGTCTACCGCAGCAAAGGAGGTATGACGACGGGCATTGGCATCAAACGGAGAAATGCGCACCAGACGGTGTACACCCTTTTCAGAGCGCAAGAAGCCATAAGCATTATGGCCGTTAACCTGAATGGTAGCACTTTTTACACCGGCCTCATCACCCGGCTGATAGTCGAGCATTTCCAACGCAAAGCCGTTTTGCTCCGCAAAACGGGTAAACATACGCAGCAGCATACTGGTCCAGTCCTGCGCTTCGGTGCCGCCGGCACCTGCATGCAGTGTCAAAATAGCATTATTGGCATCATATTCACCGCTGAGCAGCATACCTAGCTCAAGATGCTCCAGCTCGCTGCGGCATTTGGCCAGCAGCTCATCCATTTCAGGAAGCAGGCTTTCATCATTTTCTTCGGCAGCCATCTCCTGCAAAGCTTCTAAATCGTCAACACCCGCGCTTAATTTATGGAAACCGTCAACCTCTTCCTTTAAGCTGTTAACATCCTGCGCAGTTTTTTGTGCCTTTTCCGGATCATCCCAAAAAGTAGGATCACCCATTTTATGTTCTAATTCTGCAATACGATCTTCTTTGACAGCGATGTCAAAGAGATCCCCTCATTTCCTCTAATTTTGCTTGCAGATTTGTAATTTCAGGCTTATATTCTTCAATCAACAAAATTTCTCACAACCTTTCGTGTAGCAAATATTAGTTATTTACGGCCTCAGCCGTTTTGCCGAGTTCTTGCAAACAAGGCTAAAGTAAGTCAGCAGCCAAGGCTGCTGACTTAAAATTATTTCTTGGGTTCAGCTTTCAAATTGCCCTCGTCACCCTCGGGAGTCGGGTTATTGGTGGAAGCATTTTCCAACGGGTCTTCAACCTGCGGCTGAGTAATAACATTGACGCGGTAAATGTAACGAACAACGTCTTCCTTGATAGCCTCCATCATGGCTTCAAACATATCGTAGGCTTCAAATTTGTACTCAACCAGCGGATCCTTCTGACCATATGCACGCAGGCCAACACCTTCACGCAGCATATCCATAGCATCCAGATGCTCCATCCAGTGGTTGTCTACAACCTTCAGCATAACCAGGTTTTCCAGCTCGCGCATCAGCTCAGGACCGATTGCGTCCTCACGTGCCTGGTAGTTGTCATCAGCAACCTTCTGCAGATATTCAGCCAGCTCTTCACGGCTAAGGTTTTGCAGATAATCTACGGTCAGCAGACCGCGCGGAGCATAGAAGTCCTCAGCGTAGTTAATCAGAGCCTGCAGATCCCAATCCTCAGAGTAAACCTCAGGCGGTGCGTACATGGTCATAGTACGTTCAACGGTTTCATCAACCATTTCCTTGATGGTATCCTTAAGATTTTCCTGATGCAGGATTTTATGACGCTGAGAGTAAATAACCTCACGCTGCTGGTTCATAACATCGTCATACTCCAGGACATGCTTACGAATACTGAAGTTACGTGCTTCAACCTTCTTCTGTGCATTTTCGATGGACTTGGTAACAAGGCTGTGTTCAATCGGCTCATCGTCCTCCATGCCCAGTTTGTCCATAATGCCGGCAATATTATCACTGCCGAACAGACGCATCAGATCATCCTCCAGGCTCAGGAAGAACTTGGAAGAACCGGGGTCACCCTGACGGGCGCAACGGCCACGCAGCTGGTTATCGATACGACGGCTTTCATGACGCTCGGTACCGATGATATGCAGACCACCCAATTCAGGAACACCTTCACCCAAGGTAATATCGGTACCACGGCCTGCCATGTTGGTAGCAATGGTTACAGCACCGTATTGGCCTGCATGAGAAATAATCTCAGCCTCTTTTTCATGGTACTTCGCATTCAGCACGTTATGCGGAATGTTGCGGCGTTTGAGCATAGCGCTCAGCTCTTCGGATTGAGCAATGGAAGTAGTACCAACCAGTACCGGACGTCCGGACTTATGGCATTCTTCAATCTCGTTGACTGCTGCCTTGTATTTGGCAATACGTGTTTTATAGATAACATCAGGATAGTCAATACGGATCATCGGCTTATTGGTAGGTACAACAACAACCGGCAGGTTATAAATCTTCTGGAACTCCTGCTCCTCAGTCTTAGCAGTACCGGTCATACCGGCAAGCTTTTTGTACATACGGAAGTAATTCTGGAAGGTAATAGTTGCCAGTGTCTGGCTTTCGCGTTCTACCTTTACGCCTTCCTTAGCTTCGATAGCCTGATGCAGGCCTTCGGAGAAGCGACGGCCAAACATCAGACGGCCGGTAAATTCATCGACGATGATAACCTGACCATCCTTAACCACGTAATCACGGTCGCGATGCATCAAAGCCTTAGCCTTCAGCGCACACATAATCTGGTGGGAATAGTCCACACCGTGCTCATTGTCATACAGGTTGCCGATGCCCAGCATTTTTTCTGCCTTGGCAATACCCTTTTCGGTAGGCGCTACCTGTTTTTGCTTTTCATCAACAGTATAGTCCTCGCCTTCTTCCATGTTGGCAACAACACGGGCCAGAACCTGATACAGCTCGGTGGATTTTTCACCAGGACCGGAAATAATCAGCGGGGTACGCGCTTCGTCAATCAGGATACTGTCGACCTCATCGACAATACAGTAATTCAGCTCACGCTGAACCATCTGATTTTCATCAACTACCATGTTATCACGCAGATAGTCAAAGCCGAATTCATTATTTGTACCGTAAGTAATATCTGCAGCATAAGCAGCCTTACGGTCGGGGAAGTCCATATCATGCACAATCAATCCTACGGACAGACCGAGGAACTTGTAAATACGGCCCATATCCTCGCTGTCGCGGCGTGCCAGATAATCATTGACAGTCACAACATGCACGCCCTTGCCGGTCAGTGCGTTCAGATATACAGGCGCAGTAGCTACCAGAGTTTTACCTTCGCCGGTACGCATCTCGGCAATTTTGCCGCGATGCAACACTACACCACCTATTAACTGTACATCAAAATGACGCATGCCGGTAACACGTCTGGACGCTTCACGGACAACGGCAAATGCTTCCGGAAGAATATCATCCAGGGTTTCACCCTTTTGCAAACGTACTTTAAATTCGCTGGTCTTGGCTGCCAGATTGGCAGAGCTAAGGCTTTCCATATCCTTTTCCAGACTATTAATCTTATCTACGATTACACGAATATTCTTGATCTCTTTTTCGTTGGGGTCACCAAAAATTTTCTTTAAAATGCCTTCGAGCAACACGATCACTCCTTAAAATTATGGTGTCTAAAAAGACTATACACCTAATTTTAAATTATAACAGAATCTCTCTTAAAAAGCAAAAAGCACAGGAGCAAATCCTGTGCTTTTTTGTGAAGTTTAGGTTAAAATATTTGCTTTATTTCAGTTCCGGGCTCAGCAGACCATATTTGCCATCCTTGCGGCGATAAACCACATTAGTAGCACCCAGATCAGGATCGTAGAATACGAAGAAATCGTGGTTCAACAGATTCATTTGCAGAATTGCTTCTTCCGGAGTCATCGGATGCATGATGAAGCGTTTATTCTTGATGATTTCGAATTCGCCTTCATCAGCAGCTTCTGCAGCCGGTGCCGAAGCAGGAACAGCAGTATCAGCAAAGTTGCTGTATTTTCTCTTCATCAGACGAGTTTTATATTTGTGAATCTGACGTTCAATTTTCTCTACAACCAAATCAATGGAGGAATACATATCTTTCGTGGTTTCCTGTGCTCTCAGCAAAATGCCGCTTGCAGGAACCGTAATTTCTACAATATGGTTACCTTTCTCAACCTTCAGTACTGCAGAAATGTCACCAACAGTCTTAAACTGCTTAGTAACCTTGGTAATTTTTTTCTCCACATACTCTTTCAGAGCCGGGGTCACATCAATGTTTCTGCCTTTTACGTTTACACTCATAATCAATGCCTCCTTTGGTATGTCGCCAAATTGCTTTGGTGCTACCATTTTTCTATCAAGGACTCGGGCTTTATCCCTTTGCTTCTATATTTCGCTATAGGAACGAAAACTCCTGCTAAAATTTGCAAAAATTATCTAATTTGCTTAGATTTGTTGCAATAGTGTTACATTGATTACAGCTTATAACCGATGTTAACATCCTCATCTTATAAAAGCGCAGCAACCATACTTTTCGACTCTTTTTAACCCAAGGAATTCATAAAAAGCAATATTTTTTTCACTTGCTTCTGTAAGGAGCTGCAGTTGATAGACAGCGGCATACTTTTCCATAACCTTCCGCATAAGCTGCGAACCAATACCATGACGCTGAAATTCCGGCAGTACTATTAAATCCTGCAGAAAAACTATAGAAGCACCATCACCGACTGCGCGAAGTATTCCCACAAGCTTTCCATCAGCATAAGCAGCTAAAACATAAAGTGAATTCTTATAAGCTTTTCTTAGCATTGCCGGATTATTGGTATAATTACTCCAGCCAACACTACTATATAACGCCATAATTTCGGCTTCATTGTAGGTCTTGTATTCTGCAAATCTAAGTATATTCATCAATGCGTACCTTCCACAATTGTCACTCCGGAAGCCTGCTGTTTTGCATACTCCGGCTAAAATCAATATTCTTCACTTAACCAAAAAATATACTAAATTTGCGACTATAACCGCAAAAAGTATCATTTTTCAATAGTTTTGCGATTACAACCGCAAAACTTCTTATTTTCTATTGCTTTTGCGGTTATAATCGCATTTTTTAATATTCATCAGTGCGTACCTTCCACAATCGTCAGTCCCGCAACCTCCAGACGCTCGCAAATTTCCGCAATAGTTTTGCAGGTAACAACCTGCCCATCCTGCGTGCGCTGCTTGACGCAGACACCAACATGTACAGCATCAGGCTTCAGGCTGATAATACGTTCCAGCTTTTCTTCGATACCCTCTTGGTATTTAAAGTGACAGTCACCGCAGCCGTTGCAGCTCCAATAAGCCTCCAGCTCCAGCGGTTCTTCGCCATATCTGGCAAAGGCACCGCTTTTTGTATTGAAAGCACGCATGCAAGCTGCACCGGTACATACATTATTGGAACGCAGGCAGCGTAAAATTACAATACGTTTCATTCGTGCCTACCAAAGTCCTTACTGATTTTGTTCTTAACCTCTCGGCAATCTTCCACAGTCAGACCGATTTTCAGCGCCACATCCTGCCAGGAATTCTTCGGTGTCTTCAAATCAATAACATCCTTAATATCCAGACCGGCCTTTTGTGCCAGCAGATAAGCACTGTTGATATGATGCATTGCGTAACCCATATGCATATATTTTTTCGTTACCTTCTGCGGGATATCCATGCGTTCTGCCAGACGGCGTGCCTGATAATCCACGCAGCGGTCAAAATATACCTGCGGTGTCAAGCCAAGCACATATTTCATACGCTCCCAAGAATATTTATCGCGCAGGTCAATAATTTCCTGCAGTGTCTTTTTACTCATGTAGGCATGCAGGCAGATATCCTCCAAGCCTTCAAAGCCATATTTTTCATATAGTGGCAGCAGCTCTGCTTCATCAAAAAGATAATCAGCGTGGAAAATCTTTACAGCTCTTTCTGCCGTCATGTTGCGCGTATGCAAGCCGGCAAAGCCTGCACCGCTACGCTGGCCGCGTCCTCTGAAAGCGAAAGGCTGACCCTGTTTTTGTTCCTGCTGCAAGCCCAGCTTTTCCTTAACCTGCTGCCAATCACAGGTAACAGTGCGCATTGGCAATACCTGTGCCAAAGTTTTGCCGCTCTCCTTGGCCAGCTTAGCAGCCTGCTGAATATCGCCCAGCGGATAACCCTGTCGCAGATATTTCAGCGCCGTTTCTCTATCTAACAGGCTGTCTGCAGGCAGATAGCTTGCCTGATATTCCATATATTTTTCGGCATACAGCTTAGGCGTCAACCCTAATTGCGCACGCACCCTGCCCCAGGTTGCAGGCTGACGCAGCTGCAGCACCTTTTCTACCGGCTCACCTGACAGATACGCATACAAGCAGGCTGTGTTCATATCGCTATAGCTGTGGCCGATATTCAACAAGCGCAGCATATCAGAATAACGGTAGCCGTATGCGGACTGCAGTTTTTCCGCAGCCTCTGCATTGGAAAGCTGTGGCCGGCGCATGCGCGGCGGCATCGGCGGACGCTTGCCGTCCTTGAGCGGCGGCAGCATCATTTTATTTTCCTGCGGCGGTGCAGGCTGAGCAGCGAAGGCAGCAGGAACTGCTACGCTGCCGGCGAAGAACATGGCCATGAATGCCGGAATCAATAAAAGCTTTTTCATTTTAACCCTCCTTGAACAGAAAAAATATAGTATGTCAAGAAAACTTATATTAGGATAATTGAAGCCGCAGATGGTGCCTTATCCGCTGCCGTCCTACTGCCAATGTTGAGGCAGATACACAATATTTATACGTCCCGTAGACTTTTCTTCATCCACTCTGCAGCGCACCTCATACATATCATAAATAAACTTTTCCGTCAGCAGTTCACGCGGAGTTCCCATGCCAACAATCTGTCCGTCCTTAATCGCAACCAGACGGTCACAGTACATCGCTGCGATATTCAGATCATGCACTGCTGCTACAACAGTCAAATCAAGTGATTTTACAATATCCATAATCTGCAGCTGGTACTTGATATCCAGATGGTTTGTCGGCTCATCCAGCACCAGACATTCCGTCTGCTGCGTCAGTGCGCGCGCCAAAATTACACGCTGCTGCTCGCCGCCACTCAATGTAGCAAAGCTACGTTCTTCAAAGTCCGCCAGACCTACAGTAGCCAACGCTTCGCGTGCGATGCAATAATCGTTGAGATTATCACGCTCCAGCATTTTCTTGTGCGGCGAACGCCCCATCAGCACAACCTCCAGTACCGAAAAATCAAAGCTGTAAACATTATGCTGTGCTACTACCGCCAGCTGCAGCGCCGATTCGCGGTAGGAAAGCTCGTCCAGCGGCGTTCCGTTGAAGGTAATTTTACCATCTGTAGGCTTCTGCACACGGTAAACACATTTCAGAAAGGTACTCTTACCGCTGCCGTTAGGCCCGATAATGCCTACAAATTCCTTATTATGCAGGCTAAAATCTATTCCCTTAAGAATTTCCTTTGGTCCGAAGGCCATTTTTACTGCTTCTGCTAAAATCTCCATTATCAGTTACCTCCAAAGCCATAGGTTTTCTTAATCATCAGGTAAACGAAGCAGGGCGCGCCGATTAAGGATATCAAAATACCGATCGGCAGCTCGGTACGCGGAATAATTACACGGCAAAGACCATCCGCAATTACCAAAAATACTGCACCGGTCAAAGCGGAAACAGGTATCAGTTTTTTATGGTCGGTGCCTACCAGCATACGAATAACGTGCGGTACTACCAGGCCGACAAAACCTACCATACCTGCAGCATACACTACAAAGCCTACGATAAGAGAGCTTACAAGCAGATAAATCTGTCTGTAAATATGTAAATCAGTTCCCAAAGTCAACGCCGATTCATCACCTAAAAGCATCAGGTTGAGCATACGGCTCTGCGTCCAAAAGAACATTACTGCCAACACTACGATTGGTCCGATAACTGCCAGTGTTTCCCACTTGGCACCGGCAAAGCTGCCCATCATCCAGTAGGCGATAGTCTGCATGCCTTCCTTATTATTGGCAAAGTAAACGATAAAGCTGGAAAACGCACCGCAGACTGCACTCAGCGCCATGCCTGCCAAAAGCAGCTTTACAGAATTGCTGCGTCCGCCCAGGTTAGAGATAAACAGTACGCCCAGCGACATAGCGAAGGCACCGATAAAGGCCGCAATGCCGACAAAGTTTTCACCCAGCGCCACACCGATACCCAGCAGAATTGCTGCCGTTGCACCCAGCGAAGCACCGGAGGAAATGCCCAGAATATATGGGTCCGCCAATGGATTCTTTACTACAGCCTGCATGATAACACCGCAAACCGAAAGGCCCATGCCTACTAAGGCAGCCAGCACCAGACGCGGCAAGCGCAGCAGCCAGATAATATCATGCACCGGTCCGCAGTCAACACCTTCAATAGGCTGTCCGCTAAACAGCTGCTCTATAACCGTATTATAAATATTTACCAACGGCAGCTTTACCGTACCAATAGATAATGCCCAAAACAAGGCGACTACCAGCAAAGCAAGCAATCCCAGGCAGATGAACAGGTACCCCTGCTTCTTTAAAAAATCAACCATAATTATTTCTCCTTATACAAATCCGGGTACATTCCGGCCGCAATAATTTTTATGCCATCATAGGTGCGCACGCCTGAGCTGTAAATACCATAAAATGGTAAGGGAATCACACGTCCCTGCTGCACGCAGCGTAAATTTTTTAGTGCCTTGTGTTTTGTAACACGGTCAACCATATCCTGCTCATGTCCGTAATGTGATTCAATGACAACCACAAAAATAACATCTGGGTCAAGCTCAACGACCTGTTCGAAACCAATAGAACGCTGCTTTTCTGCCAGCAATTCACCGTGCAGCTCTTTTACGATATTGCCTGCCAGTGATTTTTCACCATAAACCGTCGGCTCCTTGCCTAAAAATTCCAGCACTAGAACCCGCGGGCGCTTTTTGTAGCCTGCAGTCTGACTGATGGCAAAATTAACCTCCTGCTGCATCTGCCCTACAAGCTGCTGCGCCCTTTCATTTTTATCAAAGATTTTACCTAAATCAAGAATATCCTTATATTCATTTTGCAGAGTACGCGGTTTTCCGTCACCTATAGACGAGCGTGCGATAAAGGTATTAACTCCGCGCTTATGCCAAAAATCGGTTGTACGCAACACCTTGGGACCAAAGGTAGAATGCCAGCCGACAAGCAAATCAGGCTTCAGCATCATGGTTGTTTCCAAGTCTAAAAGCTGTAGTCCGGTATAAGGTATTTTGCTGTACTGCTCCTGATATTCCTTGCGGAAAAACTTTTTGTCCGGCACGCCGTTACCGGCAATAATGCGGTCACCCACACCCAAAGCCAGCAATGTTTCAATGCTGTTCTGCCAGACTGCCACCACTCGCTCTGGCGGCTTCGTATATGTCATCTTCTCAGGCTCGCCCTGAGTATTGTAGTTTTCGATAGTTACCGGATAGTGCGCAGGGTTATAGGCATATTCTACCGGTTGGTTAAAGCGCAATAGCGCTTCTGGGTTTTCCTTTACCGGCAGGGTAAAGATGTTGCGTTCGCAGCCGGTAAGCAGCACGCACAATCCTAGCAGCATTCCTGTTATTATTTTTTTCATTTGCTTCCTCAGCTTAGTAAGAATATGGCAAAGCACTACTGCATCAGCAGTAGTGCTTCACCTAAAAAGAGATAGAGTATGATGTAGCGATTAAAAGTTAGAAGTTGTATTTCATACCAACCATGATGCAACGGCCAGGCATAGAAGCTCCACCATAAGTAGTGCTATATGCAGTCTGATAAGCTTCATTTGTAAGGTTATTAACTAACAAGTATGCTGCCAAATCTTTAGTAAACTCATAGTTAACATTCCAATCAAGTACAAGGAATTGCTTATCTGTAAAAGCTGTTCTAGAGCAAC
>OHCL01000865.1_pt1 | contig 9704 bp, 8 predicted proteins | sample 1577591 | NCBI WGS metagenome assembly OHCL01 (sample SAMEA3879549, study PRJEB24766) | human gut metagenome | biome: human-associated habitat; feature: feces | place: USA | collected 1985/1987
TTACATTAAAATGCATTATCAAGACACTAGAAAACATATATGTATTGTGAGGATGAAAGCTATGAATTCAAATGATATATTAATTGCAAACACTGACGATCTGCGCAGTGATATGAACTATTTAGAGAAAACTCTTTTGAAAGGACACCGCATTGATCCGAATCTTTATGAAGAATATGATGTAAAGCGCGGACTTCGTGATTCAACCGGCCGAGGAGTTCTTACCGGACTGACTGAAGTATCCGATGTCTGTGGATTTGATGTTGTAAACGGACGTAAAATTCCTGCTGAAGGTGGACTTTACTATCAGGGAATCAATGTCAATGACCTTATCAACGGTCTGAAAGGCAAACGTTTTGGATTTGAGGAGACAACTTTCCTGCTCCTTTTCGGACGTCTTCCAAAAAAAGATGAATTAGAGCATTTTCTGAAAGTTTTATTTGAATTAGAAGATCTAAGCGGACGTTTTGTTCGTGACGTTGTCATGAAGGCCTCAAGCTCTAACATCATGAACGCACTCCAGCGCTGTGTTCTTACTTTATATACATATGATGAGAACCCGGAAGATATTTCTGTTGAAAATGCACTGCGTCAGGCTCTTGAACTTATTGCAAAGCTTCCACTGATCGCAGTATATTCTTATCATGCATACAGACATTTCCGTAAAGATGAGACACTTCTGATCCGTAATCCGGAGAAAGGCCGCTCTCTTGCCGAAAATATTTTGTACATGCTTCGTCCGGATGGACAGTATACAGAACTAGAAGCCAAGGTTCTTGATGTTGCACTGATCCTTCATGCAGAGCACGGTGGTGGTAACAACTCTACTTTCACAACTCACGTTGTTACTTCTTCAGGAACAGATACTTATTCTGCAATCGCTGCTTCCATCGGTTCTCTGAAAGGACCTCGTCATGGTGGTGCAAACCTGAAAGCGCAGGGGATGTTTGATGATATTAAGAAGTCTGTCAAAGACTGGACTAACGAAGATGAGATTCGTGAGTATCTCCGCCTGATTCTTGATAAAAAAGCCTTTGATAAGACGGGACTGATCTATGGAATGGGACACGCAGTCTACACAATCTCCGACCCAAGAGAAAAGATTTTGAAGAGCTATGCACAGAAGCTTGCTTCTGAAAAGGGACTTGACGATGAATTCGCACTTTATGACCGCGTAGAAAGAATCGCCGGTGAAGAGATCATGACACACAGAAAGATGCTGAAACCTGTCTGTGCTAACGTTGACTTCTACAGCGGATTTGTTTATACAATGCTGAATATTCCGGAAGAGCTTTTCACACCACTCTTCGCGATTGCACGTATCACCGGGTGGAGTGCGCATCGTCTGGAAGAACTGTTAAATGCCGGTAAGATCATCCGTCCGGCATACAAATATGTTGGGCAGCATACAGAATTCCATGACCGTAATGACAGAAATTAATTATTTGATACCTGATTATTATTCTAAGTTCACCTGCATCGCCGACCGCTGTCCGATCACCTGCTGCCAGGAATGGAAGATTGGCGTCGATGCAGATACGAACCGTAAATGGAAGAAACTCCAGGCTCCGGAAACCGTACCTGAACAAAAGAAAAATTTAAGCGCTTATACGATTAAAAAAGATGGACAGCGTGTGATAGGTCTGGACAGTGATCATCACTGTCCATTCCTTAACTCTGAGAAGCTCTGCCGCCTTGTTGTTGCTTACGGTGACAAAGTCCTATCAGAAACGTGCACTACATTTCCACGAGAGGAGCATCGCTTTCCGACACATAACGAGAAAATGCTGATGCCTTGCTGCCCTGCAGTGATTGACCTGTGGAACAAACAGAAGTCCCTGCATTTTCCAAATGTATCAGACACTTTGTCCGATACTGGCGATACAGATACTTCCGTCCTTTTCCTCTTGCGTGAAAAACTACTCAATCTTTTAGATGATTCTTCCAGAACAATTGAAGAGGAACTTTTGGAAAGCTTCTATATTCTTCAGGAATTATACCAGCATCAGCCATTAACAAAAGAACTGTTAGAAGATTATTTTTCTGATAGCACAGTGAGAGAACTTGGAAATGCGATCTCAGATATAGACCTTCCACCTTTGGATCTGATCAGTGAATGCAACGAACTGTTACAAGATCTTTCCGTAAACTATCAAAAAGAAGGGCTCTATCAGGATACTCTGAATCCAATTCTTGCTTTGGCTGAAGAAATATCGGAAGCCCTTTCGGACAGTACTGGAAATCCTGATGATACTAAAGCTTACGAATCCACTTTACTGGAACAATGGGAACAATTCACACAATACTTGAGCCCTTACGAACCACTGCTTCGCAATTTCCTGCGCAACGAGATTTTCTCCGATCTCCTGCTTCCTGACAGTGACCTGGAAAATGTACTGGTACAGATGCAATGGATTGCCCTTGAATATGCATCAATCCGCCACAGCATTTTCTTAAGATGGATGCTGGATGGCACAGACGCAAACGTTTCTGAAATTTCTTACGAAACGTTGAGACAATATCTTGTGATCATTACACGAATGACCGGATATGAAACAGCGGATATTTATGAATATCTGGAAAACAGTTTCGAATCCCTCTTATGGGACTGGGGCTACTTTGCATTAATTATAGGAAACTAAAATAGGATTATGTGATTGGCACAAGTACTTTTTGCCTTTTACATAATCCTTTTTTCAGAGTTATCACAAACTATCTCATACAAATGTACACAACATACACTGCATAAAGAAGTAACATGATAATACCTTCTTTTCTATTAAGTTCTCTTTTCGTCCATGCCATGATCCATCCAATAACACTGAACACGATCAGCACTGCAATATCAATGATATTTTCTGTCAAAAATGCGACCGGTGAAATTGCTGCCGCAATACCAAGCACCATGAGAATATTAAAGATATTGGAACCGATCACATTTCCAAGTGCCATATCCACCTCGCCTTTTTTTGCTGCTACAATCGATGTAACCAGTTCCGGAAGGCTTGTTCCAAATGCAACTACAGTAAGACCAATCAGAGTCTGACTGATTCCAATTGCCGCCGCAACTGTACAGGCACCGTCTACTACCCAGTCACTTCCGACCGCAATCGCTACTGCGCCGAGAAGAATGTAAATCACACTCTTTCCCATAGACATTTCCTGAATCTCCTCCGCTTCCAGAAGATACTCTTCCTCTTCCACTCCCGGCTCCACATTTTTCTCACGAGATGTCTGTGCTGAGCGGATCATGTAGAGGATAAACGCCAGGAATAAGATAATGAATACAACTCCATCTATATGTCCCAGTGACATTCCGGCTGCACCAAGAATCAGAAGCAATACCGCACACAGAATAGAGATCGGAAAATCAATCTTTAACGTATTAATCTGAACTGCCACGGAAGTAAAAAGCGTGCAGGCTCCGACTACAACCATGAGATTGAAAATATTAGATCCTACCGCATTACTAACTGCAAGTGCATTGTTTCCCGTAACTGCTGCTGTCACACTGACCGCAGTCTCCGGAAGGCTCGTCCCCATCGCCACAATCGTCATTCCGATGATCAGTGACGGAACATGATACCGTCTTGCGATACTGCTACACCCCTCAACAAATGCATCTGCACCTTTTACAAGAAACACAAATCCAATAATTAAAAGTACCACTGCAAATGGCACACTTTGAAACAAATTACTCATCTTTTATTTCCTTTCTGCTATACTATATTCAACCTCATTTTATGCTAATCCAGACAGATGCTGGATCAAAATCCTAACACCTAAAAGCACCAGGATGATTCCACCAACCAGCTCTGCCTTATGTTTATATTTCCCACCAAAATAATTTCCAATCACTACACCAACGATAGAAATAACCATTGTCGTAATTCCGATGATCGTAATTGCCTCAAGAATCGGTGTGTCCAGAAATGCAAATGTGATTCCGACTGCCAGCGCATCGATACTCGTCGCAACGGCAAGTACAAACATATTTCTATGATCCAACGGCTGATCTTTTACTTCAACAATATCTTCTTCGTTCCATTCTTTTACTGCCTCCAGAATCATTTTCCCACCGATAAAGCCAAGCAGAATAAATGCGATCCAGTGATCAATACTTGTAATATACTTTTGGAACTGAATTCCAAGAGTCCATCCCACAAGCGGCATTAATGCCTGGAACCCTCCAAAATACAATCCGATCACTACCGCCTGTTTCTTATTCAGCTTCTTCATTCCAAGGCCCTTACAGACAGACACTGCGAATGCATCCATCGCAAGCCCGACCCCCATCAACAAAAGCTCGATAAATAGTGCCATATTTCTCCTCTTTTCTTTTTTCTTCTGTATCTGTTCCGCTACAATTGCAGTGCGCATCCTGAGCGGAGCGTTTTTTATATATTAGGAAAGGACTTTCCTAATATATAAAAAAGCCACAGTCCATCCTATCTGTGGCTTTTTGATCGCTTTTTCACAATCACTGCTATTTTAATTCTGCTTATCCTTCTACGATCAGATAAGTACCATCCGGCAGTGCAAATACTTCAGAAGCCTCTTCTAATTCTTCCTCTGACATCCCGTCTACATCCATGCCATTCTCTTCAAAGTATTCTCTTACTTCATCCAGAGATTCTACAACAACTGCCATACAGTCCTCCAGAAAAGCTTCTGCTGCCTCAAGGGTCTCTGCTACCGGTTCATCAAAAAGCTGCTCCTGCTTCTCCAAAAAAGTCTTCAGACACTCTTCATTGTACTCTCCCATTACTTCTCCTCCTGTTTCTTAACAATCTTTCGTATCTCTTCCGCTGAATCAACAATACATTCAGCTCCGTCCTCTAAAAGAGCTTTTCTTCCACGGAATCCCCAGGATACAAGAATTGTCTGCATCTTTGCCGCATGACCCGTTGCAAGATCCACTTCTGAATCTCCGATGTATGCCGACTCTCCCGGCAAAACTCCTAATGATCTGGCAATCGTTAATGCGGCTGTCGGATCCGGTTTCTTAGGAACTCCATCCTTCTGTCCCTGTACATGGTCAAAAAGTTCTTTCCCAAATACTTCTTCAACCACATGGACAGCCTGCCTGTCTGGCTTGTTTGATAAAACTGCAAGTTTGATACCACTCTCTTTCAACTGCTGCAACATCTGTGGAATTCCTTCGTACGGAGCAACCTTATACATACAATTTGCATCAAATATCCTGGCATACGCTTCCACCGCCTCTTCAAGATGACACAGTTGTGTATCCCCGCCTGCCTTTAATGTCCGTTCAAGCAGAACCTTCGCCCCATCTCCAACGAACTGCCGGCACTGTTCCTTTGTAATCTGTGGCCTTCCGATCTCTTTCATCGTCTCATTAACTGAATATTCCAGTGAATCCAATGTGTTTGTCAACGTTCCATCCAGATCAAAAATACAAGCCTTTATCATAGCTGCCTCCATACTTTATCATTGGTTACATTATACCATAACCATATCTGCTCTTTTCTGTTACTTTCTGTAACATTTTCTTCCCATTTATCATAGTATGAAGTCATAAAAATTTCAATACTTTCTCTCTATTTTCCAAGAAGATATTGTCTCATTGTTTTTAAAGCATTTTTCTCTAAACGACTCACCTGTGCCTGCGAAATTCCAATTTGTTCCGAAACTTCCATCTGCGTCTTTCCTTCAAAAAATCGTAAACGGATCAGCCGTCTCTCTCTTTCATTCAGCCGTTCCATCGCAGCTTCTAAAGACAACTCTTCCACCCAGTTTTCTTCTCTATTCTTCTTATCACTGACCTGGTCCATCACATACAGTGCATCGCCACCATCATTATACACCGGTTCCTGAAGACTCATTGGTGTCTGTACTGCATCCAGTGCATAAACTACTTCTTCCTTTGAAAGTCCAATCTCTTCTGCAATTTCCTGAATGCTAGGTTCTTTCATATAAATTACTTTATAAGCTATATCACGCAATGAGCGGCTCACGCGAAGGGAACTGTTATCTCGCAGATACCGGCGGATTTCTCCTATGATCATAGGAACTGCGTAGGTAGAAAACTTCACCTGGCGATCTGGATCAAAGTTATCTACGGCCTTTACAAGCCCCACACATCCAATGTGAAACAAATCATCTGCATTTTCATTACTGCTGTCAAACCGTTTCATCACACTAAGCACCAGCCGAAGATTTCCTTTGATGTATTCTTCCCGCGCCAACTTGTCCCCCTGACGAATCCTGCGAAAAAGCTCCTCCTTCTCCTTTTCCTTGAGAAGTGGGAGCTTTGATGTATTCACTCCACACAGTTCTACCTTATTCACAACCATTGTAAGAAACCTCCTAAGTTTTTTTCTACTTAGAATCATTCTCACTCTTTGAATAAGATATTCCATGAAGTGCTGAATTTTATAAAGTTTTAGTCCTTGACAATCAAATATCCCATTTATCCGACAAATTATTAATCTGCGACTCGAATTTTGCTTTGTCTTTATTCGCGAGACCTTCGTTCTTGTAAATAATATCAAGTAAACGCCTTCCTGCTGCAACAAGACGTTCAAACGCCGCATCCGCTTTACGCTGTGCCGGTTTTTTCGCCTTCACCGGAATCTTTACACCTTCACTTAAGATCTCATTTGTCAGGAGGTCTGCTTCACTGCACGGAAACGGTGCATAAGCCTGATATCCAAACTTTTCTTCCACCGTCTTTGCAAACTCTTCAGTTACAGTATCTTCACCATGCACAACAAAGACGCGTTGTGGCGCCTCTTTAAACGCTCCCAGCCATTTTAAGAGCCCATTCATATCCGCATGACCACTAATTCCATGAAGGCTCTCAATTCTTGCCTTAACTTCAATCGGCTCACCGAACAGCTTCACATTCTTTTCGCCCTCGATCAGTCTGCGTCCTAAAGTGCCCATTGCCTGATACCCAACAAAAAGAATCGTACACTCTTCTCTCCACAAATTATGCTTCAGATGATGACGGATACGACCAGCATCGCACATTCCGGAAGCTGAAATGATCACCTTTGGTTTCTCGATAAAATTGATCATCTTAGAATCATCACTTGTTGTTGCAGTCTTAAGTCCATCAAATATAAGTGGATTAATCCCTGCATTAACAAGTGCAAGTGCATCCTCATCAAAACACTCTCTCATATTTTTTGTAAATATCTTCGTTGCCTCAATTGCAAGCGGACTGTCCAGATATACTTCGAAATTCTGATATTCTTTTAATAATTCCTTTTCTTTGATCTCACGTATAAAATAGAGGAGCTCCTGCGTTCTGCCCACCGCAAAGGAAGGAATAACAACATTTCCACCTTTATCAAATGTCTCTTTCAGGATTCTTGTAAAATCTCCCAGATAATCCGGTTTTTCCTGCGTATGCAGCCGGTTGCCATACGTAGACTCCATCACAATATAATCCGCACTTTCTGTATAAGCCGGGTCTTTAATAATCGGCTGATCCAGATTTCCAATATCTCCGGAAAATACAATCTTCTTTGTCACTCCGTCTTCTGTTGCCCAGACTTCAATACTTGCTGACCCAAGCAGATGTCCTATATCTGTAAACCGGATCTGGATCCCCTCACAGATTGTAATGCGCTCCCCATACTGACAAGGCACAAGCAATTCAATCGCATTAAGTGCATCCTGCATCTCATAAACCGGTTCATACTCCGGCTTTCCTGCTCTCCTGCCTTTTCGATTCCTCCACTCTGCCTCAAATTCCTGAATATGCGCACTGTCACGAAGCATGATATCACACAAATCCGCTGTCGCATAGGTAGTGAAAATCTGCCCTTTAAACCCATCCTTTGCAAGCTTTGGCAACATTCCGGAATGATCAATATGTGCATGTGTGAGGAATACATAATCCACTTCTGTTGCACTGATCGGAAGTCCCGGATTCTCATACAAATCCGGCCCCTGTTCCATACCGCAGTCAACCAAAACATTCTTTCCTGCTACTTGCAGAAAATGACAGCTTCCCGTAACCTCATGGGCTGCACCTACAAATGTTAATTTCATACATCCTCAACCCTTTCTGTCCTGTATCTTTTCTTTTTAAGCTTCAGATACTTTTTCTTTTATTTTAACACCATACGGGAAATTGTACATCTTTCTTTTTATTAAATTTTTGTAACTGCTATTCATACCGGACCATTTCCATCCGAAGTCTGTGCATAATTTTCTTTTCCAGTCTTGATATATAAGACTGAGAGATTCCAAGTTGATCCGCAACCTCCTTCTGCGTCATTTCTTTTCCCTCCGGATGATCCAGTCCAAACCTCATACGAACGATTAATTTCTCTCTTCCTGACAGTTTATTCAAGGCACGAAACAGAATCTTTCTTTCTGCCTCATCCTCCAGATCCCGATAAATTGTATCCTCTTCTGTCCCAAGAATATCAGATAGAAGCAGTTCATTTCCATCCCAATCTACATTTAAAGGTTCGTCAATGGAAACTTCCATCTTCGTCTTACTGTTTCGTCTCAAATACATCAAAATCTCATTCTCAATACAACGTGAAGCATATGTTGCCAGTTTAATTTTCTTTGATGGATTAAATGTATTGATTGCTTTGATCAGACCGATGGTACCAATAGAAATCAAATCTTCTACACCTACTCCTGTATTATCAAACTTCTTTGCTATATAAACAACCAGACGCAAATTATGTTCAATCAGTATCTTTCTCGCCTTTTCATCTCGATCTGTTCCAAGCCACCTTACCACCTCACGTTCTTTTTCATTTTCCAATGGTGGAGGAAGAACCTCACTGCCTCCTATGTAATGAATCTCCTGTTGACCACCAAATAAAATCGTCCTGACATTTGGTACAATCCTTAATTTAAATTTCTCCGGCACAGCCACTTTAACCATCATATAAATTCCTCCTGGTTTCTTTCTTACATCTTCTGTTGCGGCACAGTTTTTCATTCACAGCATCTGCACCTTACAGTTCAATATCAATTGATAATCTTCCTCCCCACTGATCGGTGATTCGCTCACACCGATCAACGGAAATTCTATCCATTCTTTTTCATTTATTTCCACACACATTTTCCTGATCCGGAAAATTTTCATAATGCCACTACCATGAACACTTCGATATGGAATATACCTGAATTCCATTGCTTCTTTCATTACCTGATGATAAAAATTACAATCCAGTACATGCACCCCTTCACCACTGAGTGGATCTGTCAGGCAGTTTCCCGTATCCCTCAATGCATGAACCTTATAACTATCTGTTTCTGTAAATAAAATCACTTCACAGCACCGTTCCTGCTCTATCTTAAGAACTTTCAAGAACTTCCAGGCCATCAGAATCCCCTGTGAGCTAAGCACCGCAATCCCATAAAACAGACTGATATAATGCAGATAAGGACGAAACATCATCAACGTGCCCCCCAGGAACATTCCAAAAAGGTAAAGCAATCCCATTCCTTTGAGTATCTGGAGCATACATTGTTTCCTATTTTTTAACCAAAGCATACAAAATGGAATCACCAGATAAAAGGCTATGTTTTTCATCCAGGCGGGAACAGATACAACCAGCATCAGACATGTCAACACACTTCCAAGGAATGCTCCGAATAAAACCCCTTTAAAACTATATTTTCCACCCGTAATCCGTTCTGTCACGAAAAGTAACAGGCTATCCATCATGAAATTTTCCAGGAAAAAAAGATCTATGTACAAC